>Ga0206130_10000713_pt1 | contig 52477 bp, 69 predicted proteins | sample Helgoland_Spring_9_FD_148637 | JGI IMG/M metagenome (GOLD analysis project Ga0206130, IMG submission 148637) | Pelagic subsurface seawater microbial communities from Kabeltonne, Helgoland, North Sea - Helgoland_Spring_Bloom_20160512_1 | ecosystem: Environmental > Aquatic > Marine > Epipelagic ...
GCCAGGACATCAAAATAGTTATGCTACTTATAATCTTGGAGATAATTTTTCAGCGAGCGGGACAGATTATTATGTTAACTTTACATATACTATTTAACAACTAATATACCTAGTGGATTCTAGGTACGGACAAAAGGAGAAAATAGAATGGCAATAACAAAAGAAATAATAGAAGATAAAATAGAAGTTGTAGGAGACTACAAAACTATACAAGTAAGAACAGCTACAGTCATCAAAGAAGATGGTGTAGAGCTATCAAGGTCTTTTCATAGACACGCATTAGAATGTGTAAGCTCTGTACAAAATGATGACGATAGTTGGACTCATACAGATACTGATGTATCAGGAGAGTCTACAGAGGTTCAGGGCATAGCTTCAGCCGTTTGGACAGACGCAGTGAAGACTGCAAAACAGAACGCTAACGAAGCAAACTCAATATAGGAGATATTATGGATATAATGAGTATGGTTACTTGGATAACCACTATTGTGACTGTTGCATCAATCGTTGCAGCATCCACGCCAACACCTAAAGACGATGAGTGGATCGGTAAACTTTATAAGTTTGTAGATCTTCTTGCTCTTAATATAGGTAAAGCTAAGCAATAGAATAAATGTCTGAAGCTGTTTCAATAATAACCGAGCTAGGTTTTCCCATTGCGGCAGCTTTAGGATTGGGTGTTTTTGTTTGGAAGTTAATTAATAGGATTATTGACGGAATGGAAACTAAACTTGACACCATGGACGATAAAGTTCAGACAAGCCTTAACACCATGGAGGAGAGAGTCTCCACAAAACTTGATAGTCAGTATGGCATTATAGTAAGCTTAATAGATAGGGTAAGGGCATTAGACAATCAAAGTATAAGACAGGATGTTCTTTTAAAGACACTGTTAGGTGTTCCAAACTTAGTTGATATTGATAAAATAGCGAAGGCGGATAGAGATGATCAAAGAAAAGATTAACGAAGAAAGAGAAAAGCTTTTTCTTATAAGAGTTATTTTAACCATTGGGTTATTTCTTTTTGCAGGGGTTATTGTCCAAAACATAGAATCCGATGAGATGGTGCATAAATTTAAGTCGCCTTCATTCTCTGGTATAGGGACTTCTGCCCATTATCTTACTATTGAAAACCAACAGTTTAATCGAAAGCAAGCACTAAAAGCAGAAATAAAAGCATTACAAGACGAGATAGAAAGAGACAAAGAAAATACAACTCTTGCAAGATTTATAAGAAACCTAGAATCCAGGATCTATGCTCAGCTATCAAGACAACTAGTAGAAAACCTATTTGGAGAAACTCCAAGCGATAGTGGTGTTCTGGAGCTAGAAGGCAACAGGATAGAGTATAATGTTGTAGACGGCATAATAACTTTAAACATTACAGATTCAGATGGTAACACGACAACTATATCTCTCCCTATCGGTAGCTTTACTTTCTAGCTGTGCGTTAATAGTAGATCCTTTAGAAAATAACCTACCCCCTTTTCAAAAAATAGAGAAACCAGAGATAGGATCTTTATTGGTTCCAAGCCTTGCTAATATTCAACATAAGAATAAAAAGAAACCTGTTGTAGCTATATATGCAGGTTCTTTTATAGACGCAACAGGGCAAAGACGCAGCAATAGTTCTTATGCAACCTTCTCTTCTGCGGTTACACAAGCACCAGACGCATATCTTATAAGAGCACTCAAACATGCGGGAAGTAACCATGATGGTTTCTTTGAAGTTGTTGAAAGGGTGGGGTTGGATCATGTAACTAAGGAGCGTCAGATAATAAGAAGCACAAGACAGGATAATAAGGAAAAACAGAAGTTACCAAATTTAATGTTCGCTGGCTTGATAATGCAAGGCGGTGTGATATCTTATGAGAGTAATGTAAAAAGCGGCGGAGCTGGAGCTCGCTATCTTGGGATTGGAATGTCCAGGCAGTTTAAGCAAGATACTGTAACCATATCTTTAAGAACTGTATCTGTCAGCACTGGAAAGGTATTATTAGAAGTATTAGTTACAAAAACGATATTAAGTGCTTCTATAGATCAAGATGTTTTTCGTTTTATTACCGATTCGACAGAGCTTGTCGAAATAGAAAATGGTTTAGTAAGAAACGAATCAATAAACATAGCCCTACAGACAGCAATAGAAACCGCAGTATTAAAAACAATAAAAGAAGGAGCAACTAGAGGATATTGGAACATTGATGAAAAATTTAAAAACATTAATTGCGATGATGCTTGTATCTCCGCTATACGCGGCTGATAACGAAATATATATAGATCAAAGCGGAGCAACGGCAAACATAAACTTAGAACAGCTAGGGTCATCAAATATTATAGGTGGCTTGCAATCAATTGCTGGCACCCTCACGGCTCTCGACCTAGACGGTCTTAACTTAACTTTAGACATAAATCAAATAGGTAACACAAATAAATTCTTAGGCGATATATACGGTGACTCAGTAACTGGTTATTTTAATTTTGACGGTGATGGTAACAACTTTACTATACAAGCAGATCCTACAAATACCTATGGTATAGATAACTCAGACTATAATGTTGATGTAACTGGTGGCTCTAATAACTTTACATTAGATACAGGCACATCATCTCTAGCATCTAGCTTAGACTTAGACTGGATTATTAATGGCGACAGCAACACTTTTGATTTTGATATAAACTATGATGGTGCTACTAACTATGTAGATGTAGATGGAGATAGCAACACGGTTAACTTTACAGGAAGCGGATATGCAGGTGGATACTTCTATCTTGACCAAACAGGAAACAGCAGAACATTCAACATCATACAGTCATCAACTCTTGCTTCTGATTGGTTACAGATTAACTCTACTGGTTCTAACGGTACTGTTTGTGTCGTTCAGAACGATGGCGGAACAACCACAAGCTGTTGATATAGGAAATATATCTGAGCTAAATGGTTCTGCACAAATACTAAGAGATAAAACTTATGAAGCAAAAGAGTCTTTTGATATACAACAAAATGATGAAGCAATTACGGCTAATGGTCGTATGGCTATTACGTTCTTAGACGACTCCAAAGTAAAACTTACCGAACACTCTCAGCTAACCATAGACGAATACATCTTTGACCCCAACCCTAGTAAATCTAAAATGGCTATTACCTTTGGTCTTGGTACTGCAAGGTTTATTACTGGCGGTCTAAATAAGATAGATAAAAACAATATAGACCTCAAAACCCCTACAGCAAACATAGCAATACGAGGTACTGATTTTACAGTTACCGTGGATGAAATAGGCAGGTCGTTGTTAATACTTTTACCAGATGAGTTTGGTAATTCTAGCGGCGAGATATTAGTAACTACAGCCATGGGTACAGTTATATTAAACAAACCCTATGAGGCTACAACAGTAGATGTTTTTGAGAAATCACCTAGCTCACCTGTTATTTTAGATCTAACACTAGACCTTATAGACAACATGCTAATTGTTAATCCTCCTAAAGAAGAAGTGGTTATAGAAGAAAATATACAAACCAAAAAGAAAAACATACTAGACTTTGATGATCTTGATGAAGACTTTTTAGAAGAAGACTTCTTAGACTCAGAGAGAGAGCTAGAGTTTACAGAGCTAGATATAAACTATCTTGATGTAAACTTCTTAGAGGACTTGCTAGATGTTATAGATGCACTACAAGAAATACAACAAGAAGATCAACTAGCTCAAGATGCCACATCTACCAATATAGTTGGCACACAGTTAGGACAGGATTTAAAAACCCAGGTTACATCTTTTATAACAGGAGAGGTGCTAACACTTATGCGTAGTGTTAGTGATACGGCTAGAGTAGATATAGACTCCGCTGGTAGTTATACTGTTATTTTTATACAAGATGGTACATCCAATGTTATTAAAATTAATGGCGGGAATGGTAGTGCTATTAAAATAACTCAGAGCAATTAATGAAAAGGCTACTATTCACGATACTTATAATACTAGTGTTGCCTTTATTATATCAGTCAACACCAACAGAGATACTAAAGCTAAAAGTATTTGATGCTTTAATTAAAACTCCCAACCCTTCTGGATACTTTACTGTTCTTAACATAAATGAAGAAGATATAAATAAAGAAGGGGGATATCCAATACCTCGCAAGAGACTTGGAGAGATACATACAGAGATAATGTCTAATGGTGCTTTGGGGGTTGGTTGGGTTATTTCTTTTCCCCACCCTGATCGACTCGGGGGAGATAAAGAATTTGCAGAGTCTTTACAACAAGGTACATCAATATTAGCTATGTTTGAAGCCCCAAATCAAATATACCCAAAAACAATTGGAACAGTGATACAAGGACCAGATGTTAGTGGTATGTTATCCAAAGGTGTGGTTCAAAATACTAACAACCTTAGAAATTATATACAACAGGGTATTGCAGCCGCACCTTCTGACATAGACAACCTAGTCAGAAGAATGCCTTTACTTTTAAAAACACCAGACGGTTATGTTAGTTCGTTTGGTACTGAGGTGCTCAAAAGCCTTGTTGGTGCAAAAACCTACATTATAAAAACAAATGATAATGGTATAGAGGAGATAGCCGTTAGAGGATTGCCACCAATTAAAACAGATAGCCTTGGTCGTAAATGGATTAGTTGGGTAGATACACCACAAACTGATTTACAAGAAATGAATGTTGAGGGTAAGTTTGTTTTTGTTGGAATTACCGCACCAGGAATCATGCCACAGGTTGCAACTCCAATTGGATTATTAGAGCCACACAAAATTCAAGCAGCATTATCTGAATCAATTCTTATTGAAAACTCTCCGATGATCCCAGACTATGCTTTGGCGTTGGAAATTTTGGTTTTTTTAATTTTTGTCTCTCTGACGTGGCTTGTAATAAACTATCTTGGTATAACCAAGGGCATAAGTATAGCTGTAGTATTGCTATTAACCACGGGCTTCTTAGGAGCTTATAGTATTCAGAAAGGTTATTTAATAGATTTTTCTTGGACTTTTATCTCACAGATCTTAATTTCCGTTATTGCCTTCTATTTAAACTTTAGAAAACAGTTTAAACTCCGTCAACAGGTCAAAAAACAATTTGAACATTACCTTGACCCAAGACAGGTAAGACAACTACAGGATAATCCAGAGCTATTAAAACTAGGAGGAGAAAAAAGATACGCAACATTTCTCTTTACGGACGTAAGAGGATTCACGTCTTTGTCAGAAAAGCTAGAGCCAGAAGAAGTAACCGAGATAATGAATAAGGTTCTTACCATACAGTCAGATACTGTAAAGTTTTATGATGGAATGGTAGATAAATATATTGGTGATGCAATGATGGCAATCTTTAATGCACCTTTAGACTTAGAGGGTCATGAACAGGCTGCTGTTTTATGTGCTAAAGAGATACAAGACAAAGTACAGCTATCTGGTTTGGGTCTTGAAATAGGAGTGGGTGTTGCTACAGGGTTTGCAGTCATAGGCAACATGGGTAGTTCAACTAGGTTTGATTACACAGCTATTGGTGACTGCGTTAATACTGCGGCAAGGCTTGAATCCGCCACCAAAGAGGCAGGGTTTGACATATTGATAGGAGAAGAGACTGCCAAAAAGTGCGGTTTTGAGTTAAAATTATTAGAACCAATTAAAGTTAAGGGAAAAGAAAAGCCCTTACAAATTTATACTATTAATCATGGCAGTTAAGATAAAAGTAAAAAGTGTAGACCCACAAAGAAGAAAGTCTAAACGCACTTCAATAGGCAGTTCATTGAACACCTATCCAAGAAACAAGAATGCCAAGAATCAGTATAAGAAATATAGAGGACAAGGAAGATGAAGTTTAAGTTAATAAAAAATTTAATAGGTGCGGTTGCTCCAACACTAGGCTCTGCATTGGGCGGACCTCTTGGAGGTCAGGCGGCATCAGTGGTAGCAAAGGTGCTTGGATGTAATGCAGATCCGAAGTCTATCAACAACGCAATACAAAGTGCAACTCCAGAACAGATGTTAGAGCTCAAGAAAGCAGAACAGGAGTTTGAAGTGCAGATGAAGGAGCTAGATGTTGATGTCTTTAGACTAGAGGTAGCAGACGGTCAAGACGCAAGAAACAAGTTCAGTAAGGATTGGACAGCTCGTATTATGGGGATTGCAGTAGTTGGAGGTTTTATGGGGTATATATTTCTTGTTACTCTACAGCCACCAGAGCAGAACTCAGAAGCTTTAATTAATTTAGTTTTAGGATATTTGGGTGGATTGGCTAGTGCTGTGATATCTTTTTATTTTGGTGCATCAAATACATCAAATAACGAAAAGGATTAAAAGTGGCTGGATTTAAACTAAATACATTCGGAGGGTTAAATAAAAAAATAGCCCCAAGACTATTGCCAGAGGATGTTGCTCAAGAAACCTCTAATACATTTTTGGACAGAGGTAGGCTTGAGGGACTACCGCAAGATCTCAACGACCCATCAGAGGCAGGCTCAACACATCCAGCTTCAAACATAAGTGCCGCAACAAGCACAATATTTAAAGCAACAGACAGTGCGTGGTTCACATTCAATGATGATGTAGATGTTATTAAGAGTCCAATAAGAGAGGACTCATTTAGCAGATTTTACTTTACTGGATTTTCTGGAAGCTCTGGGTTCCCAAGAATGGTCGATGCTGCGAACGGCATATCAGGAAGTGGTCCTTACCCAGTTACTAGCTATAGATTAGGCTTACCAACTCCAGGTGCATTTACTTCTGCTCCAAGCATTGACAATACAACTGCGGCTGATGGTGCTACAACAAGCTCAAGGGCTTATGTTTATACAGAGATAACAACATTCGGAGAAGAGGGACCGCCAAGTCTCGTTACGGCTTCAGAGATTATTGATGCGGCTAATGGATCTACAGTTACTCTGTCACTACCAGCTGGATCAAGTGGTGTTTATTCTATAGCGAAAAGAAGAATATATAGAACAGATTTAAATGGTGTATTTAGATTTGTTAAAGATGTTGCAGGTGTATCATCGGGAACAACAACGGATGCTGTCTTGGATGCCTCTCTCGGGGAAGAAATAGAATCAGCAGACAACTTAGCACCGCCAGATGATGTCACATCAAATCACCCAAACGGACCAATGTTTGGAATAACAACAATGCCTAATGGTATAACAGCAGGCTTTAGTGGTAACACTCTACTATTTAGTGAACCATTCTTACCACACTCATATCCTTTAGCAAATCAGTTAACAACAGCAACTGACGTTGTGGGTATAACAACTATAGGATCAGGCTTGTTAGTTACAACAAAAGGCAAGCCAGTTATAGTTTCTGGTACAGATCCAAGGGCTATGGCTTCTTTAGAGATAGACGCTAACCTACCAAATACAAATAAAAGATCTTTGGTAGATATGGGTGAGTATGCTATTTATGCATCACCAGACGGCTTGGTATTGGCAGCAAACTCAGATGTTCAATTAATAACCCAACAAATATTTACTCGTGATCAGTGGCAGGAATATTATCCAAACAATATAGAGGCATATGAATACGAAGGAAAGTACATAGGCTTTACTTGGGATGGGTCTGACACATCAACAAAGAAAGGTTTCTTGTTTGATCCTAGGGGTCAGAAGAATGCGTTTATTGATTTAGACTTTTATGCACACGCTGGATTTAATGACAGGGAGAACGATGAGCTTTACCTTGTTATTGGGGGAGTACTTAAGAAGTTTGCTAGATCAACAAGCACAAGATCTTACTCTTGGAAATCAAGAGAGTTTTATTCAAACAAGCCAATATCTCCAGGCGTAGCAAAAATAAGTGCTGAGTCCTACAGCGATCTTACCTTTAAGTTATACGCAGATGGATCTCTTAAGCATACTCAGGTGGTCACTAATAATAATATCTTTAGATTACCTGGAGGTTATCAGGCTAAATCATTTTACATAATCATTGAGGGTACAGATGCCGTCAATGAGGTTTGTGTATATGAAAGCCCTAGGGAGATAACTTAATGGGTAAGCCAAAAGGCACATTCTCAGTACCAAGAAGTTTTGACTCTGAGCAGAAAAGATTTGCTCAACTGCTTAACGAATCTGTGGCTGTTCTCAAAGGAGAGCTTGGAGATCCTTTAGATGCTGCTGTAACTTATAATGATTTAATAAACTCTGGACTGGCAAAGAGAGATCTTAGAATCGGTAGTAATGGTTTTATTGGTGGGGGTGGCGTTGGTATTATTCCTGGCGATGGACCTGTATTAGATATACCACCAGCACCAACTGGGGTTCAGGCAAACGGAGCATTTCAAAATATACTTATTCAATGGGACAAGCCAACATTTCTTGGATTCTCATATGCTGAGGTATGGGCGGCAACATCTAACACCTTTGCAGACAGAGTTCTAGTTGGAACATCTACAGCGTCTTTATTTTCACATCAAGTTGGTAACGGACAAACTCGATATTATTGGATTAGGTTCGTAAATACACAGGATGTGGCAGGACCGTTTAACTCAACAACAGGAATAGGTGATAGCACTGTTATTGATATTGGTGCACAGATGGCTCTGCTATCAGAAGAGCTGCAAAACCTTCCTGGATATACAGCACTAACAACCTTGATTACTAATGCAGATGTGGCAAACGCTGCCGCCGCAGCCACCGCAAATACAGCAGCAAGAGTTATAAGATCAACGTCCGCACCAACAACAAGAGCTGATGGAACCGCCCTGGTGCAAAACGATGTATGGATTGACACAGACGATAATAATCAGATGTATATAAGAAATGCTTCTAATAATGGATGGGAAGAGGCACGAGACGGCACCTTGGTAAATTTAGTAAACAGTATTAATACTCAGCAAGGCACCAATACCACAAATATAGCCTCTGCAACGAGTGATATTATTACCCTCACGAGTGAAAACTCTAGTAGGGCTTCTGAAATAACAACACTAGAAAGCACAATTAATGATTCATCAACAGGACTAACAGCTGCTCATTCAGCCATATCAACAGAAGCAACAACAAGAGCATCAGCAGACACAGCTTTAGCTACCGACATAACCAACTTGACCTCTACAGTTGGAACAAATACCTCTGCCATATCTACAGAAGCAACAACCAGAGCATCAGCAGACACAGCTTTAGCAACCGACATAACCAACCTAACGTCAACAGTTGGATCCAATACATCAGATATTGCAACCGAGCAAACCACAAGAGCCAATGCGGATACGGCACTTGCAACAGATATAACAAATCTAACATCCACGGTAAATTCAAATACTTCTGCAATATCTACAGAACAAACAACAAGAGCTAATGCAGACACCGCACTAGCCACTGACATAACCAACTTAACTAGTACTGTTAACGGAAACACATCTGCCATATCTACAGAAGCTACAACAAGGGCTAATGCAGATACAGCTAACGCCACGGCTATAAGTAACCTTAGCTCAACAGTTGGAACGACCAATGCCAACGTATCTACATTACAAACATCTGTATCTAACCTAGAAGGTGATGCTGATGCAATGTTTGTTATACAGGTTGCCACTGAATCTGATGGTAGTAAGTCAGCAGCAGGTATGGTTATTGGATCTAATGCAAGTAGCGGTAGTGGTGCACAGTCATATGTGCAGTTTCAGGCTGATAAGTTTGCAATATGGAGTGGATCTACAAACGTAGCCCCATTCATTGTTAACAGTGGAACTGTTTTCATAAAAGATGCCATGATTGAAAACGGTGCTATAACAAATGCAAAAATACAAGACGCAACCATAGATAATGCGAAGATAACTGCTACATTAGACGCTGCAAAAATAACAGCTGGAACCCTGTCCGCAGATAGACTAGATGCCTCTGTCATACTTTCAACAGACTTGGCAACAAACACATCTACTTCTATACACGGTGGTAATATAATTACCAATACTTTAAATGCAGACAAAATAGTAACAAACTCTATTACTGGTACACAGATAAATGTTGATACTCTTAATGTAAAAAGTTTTGATAATGTGAGCTCAACCATAGTCAGTCATGTAACGGCAGGTACTAAATTTCGATTAGCCAGGGATGGTCAAACATATATACAAAGAACGGGAACATATACAGGAAGCAATGCCTCATTCGTTCCAGTAACAATTACACAGGTAAGAAACAACGCAGGTTATGTTGCTATCTTTTCAGGTGTTTTGGGTAACGTAAGTGGTGGTAGAGTTCAGTATTCATTAAATAACTCTACTTGGGTTAATGCAAGTGGTAATACTAATATTTATTGGAATGCAGGAACTTATAGAGGTTATACCTATGTCTATACGGGAGAGATAACCACGCTATCTGCTTCACAGTCTACAGTCTACTGGAGAGTATATTTCTCTGGAAGTTATAACCACACACAGCTTTCACTTAATGTAATGATGGATAACACAAGATAATGAATTTATTTACAATATACAAAACATCTACTGGCGAAATTTTATACAACACATCAACCGTTGCTGAGATAGATGAGCTTGGTTTACAGGCAGGTGAGGGTGCTGTTGAGGGGCACTATCAGTCTAATGAGTACAAGATCCTTGAAGAAGTTGCTGTATTAAGGACGGACAATGTGTTGGAGATGTTAAGGATAAAGAGAGGTCAATTACTATCAGAATCAGATTGGACTCAGACATTAGACACACCATTAACAGATTCAAAGAAGGCAGAGTGGGTTACTTACAGACAAGCCTTAAGAGATCTACCGTCTAATAACTCAGATGCGACTTCTATAGATGATGTAACATTCCCTACAGAACCAGCTTAAATCGTAATATAATAGTACATAATTATGCAATTTAATGATATCTTACAAGAGAAATGTTAACCCAAGTTGATATAAGAGTTTACTGGGATTCCGTCAAGCTTGGCTTGCGGGAAATAAAAAAAGAAGCAAACCCAGATTGGCGACCAGAGGACATATATACTGCTATAGTAAACGGAGTAGCAGAGCTTTATATAGATATAGAGCAAGAGCCGTGTGAGAGCTTTATTGTTTTACAAGAAAAGCCAGCAATGTTCAGTCCAACAAAGTCGTTACTTATTTGGGTGGCATATGACAAAAGAGGAGATGCTAACGATATGTACATGGAATACATAGAAGAAATGGCTAGAGAAAGAGGATGTGACAGGGTTGAACTCTGGACTCCATGGAGAGGTCTAGCTCAAGCATTATCTCACAAGGATTATAAAACGAAATTATACATAGTGGAAAAGGAGTTATAATGAGTGGCGGTGGATCAACAACAATAAAAGATACAAAATCACAGAAGGCTTTAGCCTCTATTGCTGCACAAAGATTTAATCTTTATCAACAATACTACGTCCCTTTTGAGAATCAGTACATGTCTGATGTTTTTTCAATGAAAAGCCCAACTGCTTTTGAAAATGTAGAAAGCTTTGTTACTTCTGTTCAACAGCCAGAATTTCAGGCTGCAAGAAGAAGTATGCAGGAAAGAGCATTTGCAATGGGAGCAGATCCAACCAGCGGTCAGTATCAGGCAGCAGCGGCTCAAGCACAACAAGCACAGGCAGCTGGCATGGGAAGAGGAGGAGCGGAGGCTCTATCAGGTCAGGTCGACAGATACTACCAAGGAATGGAAAACATAATAGCCATGGGTCAAGGACAGGCTGGTCAGGCTATGTCTGGTCTTGGTGATGTTGCAAATATTGCACAGAAGAGGGGAAGGGCGGTAGCCCAGGAATCAATGGGAGACTATACATCAGCTCTTGGTGCCGCAGGCACAGCAGCTGGTCTTGGTTATGGCTACTACTCAGGAAAATCATCTAACACACCTAAAGGAATAGGATAGTAATGGCATTTTACGATTTATATAATGAAAGTAACGATGATCCTTACAATCCTAATGACGGCAGTTTGTATGTAAATCCATATAGAACAGGTGATCAATCCGCACAAGACACGCTAGCAAACCTATATGAGTCAGAGTTTCAAGATTATTTAAATAGGTTCTTTCCTGTAGAGCAAGACTTGATAGCTCAAATGACAACGGGATTTGAACAATTACAACAAGAAGAGATAGGAAGAGCACAATCAGCAGTTGCAAGACAGTATGCTAATACAAGGGGTCAGGAAACAAGAAGAAGAGCTGGCTTTGGTTTGACTAGAGGATTAACACCAGAAGCAGATTATCAAAGATCTGAAACATCTTCATTGGTTGCGGCAAGAAACTTTGCAAGAATGAGATCAGAAGAAAGAAGAAGTCAGATAATGTCTGGCGGTCTAGGAAGTGCAATGACACAAAGGAGTGCGTTAAGTGGCTAAAGGATTAATAGGAATAGGTAGAGAGCAAAAAAGGCAGGCGTTGGCGGGTCTTACAAGATCTGCTGAGCTGGAAGCACAACAAGATATAGCAAATATGCAGCTTAGTGCACAGAAGAAGGCTGCTGAAATGAATGTTGTTGGAACCGCTGGTGGAATTACAGCTGCATCTTTATTAGCAAAGCGTGGTGCTTCAAAAGTGATAAGCGGTGCATTAATGTCACCAATTCCAGGAGGCACGGCGGCTGCAACCGCAGCAGCAAATCCAATAGCAGCACAGCTAGGTTTATTGGGAGGCAAGGCGGCGGCGGGGACTGCGGCAGGAAGTGCAGCGGCATCCACAGCAGCAGGGAGTGCGGGGGCGGCAACGGCGGCAGCTGGAGGTGCGGCGGCATCGGGTGGGACAATGGCAGGATTAGCAGCGGCGGCACCATGGGCAGCATTAATTATAGGCGGAGGATATCTTCTTAAGAAGTTATTTGATTAAAAATGGCAAATGAATTTGGAACAGGTTTTAGTCAGGGATTAAACTATTATACAAAGTTTGCAGAAATGCAACAGAATAAACTCCTGGACGAGGAAAGATTAAAAACAGAAAAGCTTAGACAAGAAAGCTATCAGTTTGAATTAGAAGAAAAAAAATCTACCCAAGATGTAAGAATGGAAGGCATTCAATCTGAAACAGATTTCAGAACCGCAAGAGCAGAAAAAACAAGAGTCGAAACAGATGAATTTATTGCACAGGCAAATAACAGAAAACAAAATGCAGACTTGCTTCTTGAAACAAACAAAAATAATTTAGAAATTACAGACTTGCAATTAACAGCACAGGCAATAGAAACAGATGATGCTGTAAGGGCTAGAGCTTTTAAAAACTTAATGAATGCATACGCAATTGCTGGCGATGCATCAATAGATATTGACGTAAGGTCGAATGCAGTTGAGGAGGCGTTAACGCAAGTAAGACCATACATCGACTGGACAAAATACTTAGATGATAGTTACTGGCAGGGCTGGGAAAAAATCACTCCACAACTTGAGTCTGGTGACTTTGAGGGCATAGCAAGAGATCATTCAGATGTTCTTTCCGTTATATACAAGGACAGCCTGGATACATTTAAGGGAAAAGATTTTGTTGCAAAAGACGGAAGAAAGGGAGTTATTCAGGGAGTAAAGCTTTCAGGAGACTTTAATCCCATACCCGAATCTGCAAATTCCTTGGTTGGTGGAACATATTCTGTTCTTTTTGAGGGACAAACAGAGCCAGAGGATGTGTTTACTTTCATGCCAGACAAGGCACAGTATGCAAAAACCATAAAAGAAGATCAGGAAGGTTCTGATGCCAAGGTTGTTTCTATTGCAGATATGGTAGATAAAGTTGCGGCAGAGAAGGACTTTGCCATGTATTTAATACAGAGTCCTGAAACATTTAACTCCTTAATGAAAGCATCTAAAGGCAGTATTAGCCTTACTGGTTCGCCTGCTGACAAGAAAAACAAAGTAGATATGTATAATCAAATAAAGGACAAAAGAACAAAAGCCCTAGGTGATTCATTTAAACAAGCCACTGAGTTTGCTGAAGAGCAGTACGGTGGGGAAAGTGAATACCTGCAATCTCTTTACAACAACCTACCAGCACCAATAGTGACATCAAACATTAAAAAGACAACGGATGAATACGGTGACGAAACATATGAATATAAGGATGGAAAAAATGCAGACACCCTGACCGCAGAATACCATAAAGAATATTTGAATTTAGAAAAAATTTCGGGCGATATTGAAAACGCATATGCTTCTTTTGAAAAACTTGAAAAAAGACTACCAGGACAAAAGGCAATATATGGCTTTGGACCAGTCTCCATATCATTTGATAAAACAAAATCCTATGTGGATGCAATTCTTGAGGATAGCTACGGTGCAGATGTCTATAATAAATACAAGCAAGACGCATCTATTCAATACGAAAGAGCTTATAATGGAAGAAGTCTTGAAGATGCAACCGATGCAGAGTATCTTGCATTCATGGAAGCCTTTATTGAAAGAAACTCAACTATAGGAAACTAAGGTGTGGCAGATACATTTGACTTCAACAACCCCCTCGGACTTGACGAGGAACTAGAAAAAGAAAACTCTTTATTGGGATCTCCTGATATTGAAAAACCGCAAGAGGAAAAGCCCTCGGAGTTTAGCTTTGAAGATCCCTTAAGACAAGAATACCTAAGAAAAACAGCAACGGGTCCAGTTCCTTCTGACTTTGATGGAACTCCAATAGGTGCTGCCGTTGGATTTATAGGAGATGTGTTTGTTAAGCCAGTTCTTGAGCTGGGAAAAGAAGCAGAAGAAAGATATCCTGACACAGCCTTTGAAAATACAAAGTACATACTTGATGGTATCAAGGCAACAGACTTAAAGTCTACAGCAGAAAAAGTTTTTACTTTTGCTTCAATTGTTTCAACAGAAGAAGCAACAAAGTATGCAAGAGGTGAGGCTCAGTTAGGCGGTATTGATTATGGTGGAAGCGGTTATGCTGATATGTACAATGCACAACTTCAGATCAGGTCTAAAGATAAATACAAGAACGATCCAAAATATAAAAAAGCTGTTGATGATAATTTAAAAAAAGCTCAAGAAGAATCACAAAAAGAATTTAAACGAATTGACAAAGCTATTGCAAAGAAAAGGGCTGACAACAACCTGGGTCCTTACGGAAGTGATATATCAAGTGCGGTCGAAAGCATTGCTGTTATAGGAACAGGAATGGCTGTAAATTATCTTAGCGGAGGAACATCAACTCCAGCGATAACAGGTGCAACTCTTTCATATTTTGGAATACAGACCGCAGCCGCCTCATACTCAGAGGCTGTTCAGCAAGGTCTACCGCATGACACGGCGTTGGGCTATTCAACCATAAACGGAATATTAGAGGCTGGAACGGAAATGGTTCCAGTTATAAGATTCCTTTCTCCGAAGGGAAGAGGAACAATTAAAGATGTAATTAAAACGGATTTAATAACAGTTGCAGCCGATGTTGGAATGGAAAATATAAATTCTGTTTTACAAGAAATAAACTCAGTATGGTTCGATCTAGAGTCAGAACTAAAAACCGCATACGAAAACAAAAACGACCCGCTATATGAAGGAAGGTCTGTAGGAGAGGTCTTAGTAGATATAGCTGGTCACACAACCCTATCTGCTGGGATGGCTTCAGGATCTATATCTGCATTTAGGACAACTGGAGGTGTTATTTATAGCAAGGAAGTAAAAGACTTTATAAGAAACCAAAAAGACAATCCTGAGTTAGAATTATTTATAGAAAACTTCAACAATAATGTTAATAATTTAACTCTTAACTACAACGCAATTGATAGTGCATCAAGAATACTTTTAGATCCAAACGCCAACGGCAAGGGATGGACGGCAGATGAGGTGATTGCATTAGAATACTTTAACCAGCCATTTATAGACTTTAGAAAACCTTTGGTGGTTGGAGAAGAGGGTGAAGTTTCTCAATCAACAAGCCCAGTTTTTAATTATGATGTTATTGAGGTATCAAAAATACCTAAATATATAGAATCTCTTGAGTTAAAATTTCCAGCAAAAAAACAAGAAGAGTTTAATTTTGAGGATCCCCTTTCAGGCGGATTGGCAAAGAAGGTTGCAGGACCTTTGACTTCTGAAATAGATTTAGATCTATCTCCAATAATAACCCAGAGGCTTGACGCAAACATAAATCTTCTTGAGACAGACTTGCCGATTAACCCAACCTTAAATATAGATCAGATAAGAAATGACTCATATGATCAAAAAGAATTAGATCTAACAAAAAGTTTAATTATAGATACCAGGACCTTTGAGGAAAAATTCCTAGAGGAGCCATCTGGAGAACAAAAGTATTATAGATTCAGAGACTTAAATAACGAAGAGGGTATAAATGCCTCTAAAGGAATTATAGATTTAACTAAATCAGGAATGCCGCTAGATATATTTACAGATCTTGACTTTGTTGGTGTTCATACTAAAGACAATAGATATAAAACATTTGATGCCTCATATGGAATTTATATGCCAACACTTAGGGGTGTGTCCTTCTCACCTATTTCTGGAATATCAGAATTAAATTTTACAAATAAGTTAGGGTCTAAACTAAACTTAAGATCAACCATAGCCCATGAAATGGGACATCATATAGACTTTACGATTGGAAGATCTCCCAGCGATAATCTTAATATACTTCAACCAGCAACATCAGAATCTCCTTTATTTAATTTACCAAACTTTAGCTATAATGAAAGCACGGGAACTCTAGATATTGCAGATAACTCTGGTGGAGAGATAATGAGAGAAGCTCTCAGAATGTTTAATGAGGGTCAGAAGGGTAAATACTATGACGGCAACATGCTTAGATATCCATTCAATGAAATGATTGGAATGAATGGAAGCATGACCCCAGCCCAAGAAAGAATGATTAAGGCGGAGGTATTTGGTCAACTCCATGAATTATATTATACTAATAGATCACTGTTAGAAGAGAAGGCTCCAACAGCACTAAAATTAATAGAGGAACTGAACGATGCAATTTCAATTGACGGAACTACAAAGAAAGCTCAGAGAGTACAACTTGCTTTTCAAACACCCAGTGCCCAGCGAAGTGTTGAGGTTTCAGACAGAAGAACAGACGCTGAAAATGATAGATCAGGCGATAGCGTCCCAGAAGCCAGTGCAAGATTGGTTGGACAGGAAGAATCTACAGACAGGGACAGTGTTCGACCTAAAATATCAGATCTAAAACAAGTAGGTACAACTGGTCAGGTTGTCGGAGCTCCAGAAGGAATGGACTCCAAACAAAAGGTAGGGGCACTTAGACGAAAAATGAGAGGTCTTGCAGAGCAAGGAGTCTCTCAAAGATTCTGGTATGAACAAAGCGGTCAAGCTCTACTGGATATAACAAACAACAATAAAGAAGACGCAGATAAGCTTGCACAAGTTATTGCAATAACCTCACCAGGAACCCCAGTAGAAGCAAACTTTAATTATGCATTACAGGCTTATTATCAATATGTTGCTGGAGAAACGGTAAAGACTGGAAGATTTCCAAAGGCAATGAGCGAAAAGATAATTAATGTCTTTGAGGGCAAGGACTGGGGGGGGAGAAAAACCAACGAATTTTATAACAACATAATGAGGGTTATAGATCCGTCCAGGACACAGGGAGTAACCGTAGATGTTTGGATGGTCAGAGCATTTAACTTTGATACTGACGCACCAACGCCAGCACAATACTCATTTGTGGAAAATGAAATACAGAAAATATCTAATCAGCTTGGCTGGGAACCTCAACAAGTACAGGCTGCTATATGGACAGCTCAAAAGGCTAGAGACGAAGGAACCGATGTAAATGCCGCTGGGTTTAATTACGCTAATGCACTAGAGAAGTCACTAGGTCAAATAAGCTGGGAGTCTATACCAGGAAGAACATCAGGGCATATGCCTGAGATGTTTAATGTGCCATACGAGCAGTTGCAGGAATACCATGTTGCAATATCAAAAGCCTTGCAAGATGAAAACGGATCGGACTTTATTGCCAACACCCTGGGAATACTGTCGCCTGGAATAGTTGAGGCACCAGGATTCTTTGAGGGCAAGGTAAGCCCAGGATCACAAACACAGATAGCCCTAACAAAAATATACAAGGCAGATCCAAAAACTGAATTTGCAAAACTAGAACCAGCGGCAGAGGATCTAGCAAAAGCATACTCAGCAGCCATTGGAATACTTTTAAAACAGGACGGTATTGGGTATCACAAACCATTCTTCCAAAAAGGAATAGCCAAAACTAAGTTAAATGGAATGGATATTAATATAGGAAGACCATTAACTGAAAACGAAACACAGATGATTGCAGAGGCAATGGAAAAAGAGTCAGGAATCAAAGACTATAATCCTATAGGGACAGCAAATGGTGCAAGGCTAATTAACTTCTCATACCTTGACATACCAAACTTAAAATTTAAAAAGATTGTAACCAATGTTTTAGATGGTGTACAATTTGAAAATAACGAAGATGTTGACCTTGGACAATTTGCGTCCAGTGAGGGATATCTTTCTAACGACTGGAGTAAAAATAAAAATGGCGAAAGTTACATTGAGAGTATTAGAGGAATCTCACCCGATCTTCAAAGAAGGGTTGAGAATATCGTCAGGGACCTCAAACAGAGAATTGATGAAGTCGACCAAACCTTCTCAGAAAAATACGGATGGACAAGAGATGAGTCAATCAACTCAAACTACACAGGACAAGCAGACCTAACTCCACCAACCTTATCTAAAAAGGTTCTACCAGAAGAAGAATCTCAATTCGATATTTACGAGACAATGACATCTAACGATGCATCTCAACTATTTCAAGCATTTTCACAATTCCAAGAGCAGGCTGTAGATAAACTAGACAGGCTAAAGGCTTTTGAAGAAAAACTAGGAAAGTTCGTTAGTCCAAAAGAAATGAGAAGACTTTCTGTTGTAAGAAAAACAGATGTGTATCATGGAAAAGTTAAGTACGGAATGGACAAGGCTGTGGAGGCAACCACAGAAATATCTGAGTTCTTAAATAGCGTCAATATATCAAGAGAAGAGTTCAACGATTTTCTTAAAAACCTACACGCCCCAGAAAGAAACAAAAAGATTAATGAAAAATACAACAAAGAAATTCCTGAGCTTGAGGCTGAGCTTCTTGTTGAAACAGAAAAGGCAAAAAGAACTGTCCTTAAAGGAAAGATTACTAAAAGAAAAAATGTATTAGCAAAATATCAGGACAGTGGATCTGGAATAAAAACAGATAAGGCAATTGAAACTCTTAAGTCTCTTGGGATTGAGTTTAACGAAAAGACAAACAAGGCAAGTGCAAGCAATGAAAAGGGCAAGAACCTCTTAGATGCATTCAAGCTATTTGAATCGTATCAGCAGGACACATTAAATATATACAGAGATCAGGATCTTGTAGACGAGCAAACCCTAGAGGACTGGGATAGCTCATATAGATACTATGTACCACTGGTTGGGTTCTCTGTTGAAACTATTGAAGATAACTCACCAAGAGCGACTGGCGGTGGAATAAGTGTCTTTGGAAGAGAGGTAATGGAGGCTAAGGGAAGGACTTCTGAGTCAGGACCACCTCTAGAACAGGCTGTTATAAGAAGGCAGTCGGCTGTGGTTCGGGGGGAAAAGAACTTCATAGACAAATCCTTAGCTGAGCTTGTTAATACATTCCCAGATAAGAAGCTATGGCAAGTTAGGGGTGTAAAAAGAAACGAAAGACCGCACGAGTGGGATGGCAAAGAATCTAAGATAGGATTTAAAGAAGACGGCAAACAAAAGTTTATTGTTATAAGAGACGAGAGACTGGCGAAGGGATTAGATGCTTGGGGAAATAACAGCATGCATTGGTCAATTGGCGTTATGAGAGGGCTAACAGGAACGCTGTCCAGCCTATATACATCCCTTGCTCCAGAATTTATTGTTGGAAACTTCTTTAGAGATTACCAGACTGGATACTTCAATCTATTAAAAGAACAAGAGATAGAGGGCGGGCGAGCACAGAACCTAGATCTAGCAAAGGCGTTCAAGCCAAACAATATAGCCAAGACAATGAGGCAACTTAAGGATGGCTATGTAACCAAAAGCCTACAAAAAAAAGATCCAGAAACATTCGCACTCTTTGATGCGTTCCAGAAGTTTGGAGGTCAGACTGGGTATGTGAATGCCAAAGACATAGATCAAATAGCAAAAGCCATGGAAGAGCTTTCTTTGGTTCACTCTGGAAAGGGAAAGGTAAATGCTAAGAAGGTTTATAATTCAACATTTAAAATGGTTGAGAACATAAACAATGCTATTGAAAATACTGCGAGGTTTGCTGTCTTTAAAGAATACATTAATGCCGCTGGCGGTACAAAGAAAGCATCCAAACAAGACTTCGATGATGCCGCAGTTTTGGCAAAGAACCTAACTATAAACTTTAATAGATCTGGAAAACTTGGACCTATAGTTAACGCATTTTATATTTTTGCAAACGCATCTGTTCAGGGTTCTGTAAACATGTTTAGAGGAATGAACCCAATAGGATTTGAGGATGGGAAAATTGTTTGGAGTGGAGTTTCAAAGTCTGCAAAAAATATAATCGGCGGTCTTACTGGTCTTGGTGCACTTGTGCAGATGTACTCAATGTTAGTATCAGATGAGGACGAAGATGGAAAACTCCTTATTGACAAGATACCAGATCACGAAAAAGAAAGATTTATGGTTATTCCGATACCTGGCGTAAAGTTTCAGGATGGCGAAGTCAAATTTAATAAATACAGCAGAAGATATACCGTTAATGGTAAGCCATTTGCTTTAGCTATTCCTTTGCCGTATGGGTATAACATATTCTATAACCTAGGAAGAATGGGAACCGAGATAGCAAGTAAGCCAATACTTGGATACCAAAAAAGAACGCCAGTAGAAATGGGCAAGGATATGGCTGGAATAATATCTGGAGCATTCTCCCCAGTGGGTATAGGTTATTCTCAAGATCAAGGGATAGACCTTATAAAAACAATTGTCCCATCAGTAGCTAAGCCATTGTATGAATCTAGGGTAAATGAAAAATGGACAGGTGCACCAGTTTATAAAGAACAGTTTCCAGGAACCGCAGAAGTCCCGCAATCATCAAGAAAGCTTAGAAACACCAATGAGTTCTATAGAGAGTTTACAATGATGGTTAACAGTGCTACTGGTGGCGGTAAGTTCGATAAAGGAATGGCTGACTGGAGCCCAGATAAAATGAAGTTCTACTTGCAGTCCTATCTCGGTGGTATGTATACAATGGCTGAAAGAACAGCATCAATATCAGGAAAGGTATACAACAACCTTACAAAGGGATCAAACGAAAGTATAGAACTAAACGAGGTTCCATTCGTTAGAGTCCTAACAGCAGACCCTATGGACTATGTTGACGCAAGCAACTTTTATAAAAAGAAAGATCTTGTTGTTCAAAAGGCTGGTGAGTTCTTAAACTATACAAAGGACAGAGACAAGACAGCAAGAAGAGAATACATAGAAAGAACTGGATTTGATAGAGAATACTTAAAACTAAATAATGTTGTGAAGAACGCAGATAAAGAGCTTAGAAAATTAGGCGAAAGAGAAAAGACAATATTAAATCTACGAGATAAAAACTATGCAAAATATTCAATGCTGTCAGACCAAATAGATGAAGATAAACATAAAATACATCTCAAATATAACAAGATCCTACAAGATGGTTTAGATAAAATTGAGAAAAAGAAAAAGAAGCGGGACTAATAAGTACATATACTAGTAGGGGGAAATATGACAAAGATTATTAACCCCGCTGTAAAACTAAGATATCAGAGTATTACTTACCTCACAAGCATCGCTCAAATAATCTTTTGACAGATGTGCATACCTGTTGACGATGTTAAAGTCTGACCAACCACCAAGATGTTGTAATGTGTGAAGCGGTGTTCCGTTCTGCACATGGTGAGTAGCCCAAGTATGCCTTATATCATGCCACCTAAAACCTTCTAGGTTGGACTTCTTTAATGCGTTATACCAGCCAGTGTTAGAAGCCCTGTTCATTTTTCTTCCCGAGTAGGTGAAAACATAAGGACCCTGTTGTTTAATCGATCCTAGGAGCTCTCTGCACTTATTGTTTAATGGAACGCAAAGGCTCTTTCCGTTCTTTGTTTCACTACCATCTATAGCTATCTGGTCTTTTTTTATGTCATCCCATTTAAGATTAAAGCAGTTGGACATCCTCACCCCAGTTAGGAGGCTAAATATAAAAGGCTTTTGCAAGTGAGAGGGGAGCTCCCTTTGCAGTCTTTTTATATCATCAATGGTAAAGTACTTAATTCTTTTAGAATCTTCCTTCACTCTTTTGATTATGGGCTTGGTATCCAACCACCCTAACTCTTCGTAGGCGTACATAAGCACAGCCCTGAAGTAGTTTAAATATCTGTTAACGGTACCAGGACTTTTCTTTATTCCCGATCTCGCCTTCACGATATGTTCTTTAGTAATATCCTTAAGATCAACTCCATCAAAGAGTGGATCAAAATACTTGCGATAGGTAAAGTCATTCTTACCCATCTTATTAAACCTGTAGTATTCAGTAACGGCTTCTTTCCATGTATTCATTTTGAATCCTTCTTGGTCCATTTAATAATTCTTTTAGTTTCAAAGCCCAAAGTTTTTTAAACTCTGGATCCCTAGCTCTTTTCTTTGCTTCGTTTAAAGCAACGCACCTTCTTGTTATGTTATCCATTTAACAAAACCAGTAGTGCAGCACATAAAAGCATACCCATTACAGAAATTATAACCAAAGTGTCATGCTTCATTTTTTGCCGCCTTCTTGTTATCCCTATGTAGTTTATACAACCTTTTAAAATACTGTATCTCTTCTTGCATGTTGCCCCAGATCTCATCTTTTGCCTCTTGCCTTTTTGATGTATCAAGTTTTGTTAGTATTTGAAAGTCTGACTTCTTTGGGGTCCACCAATTATAGTTCAAGGACTTGTATGCTGGTGATGGTTCCCCCTCTGTTTTGCACCTCCACTCAACAGTTCCGTGTTTAGTCTCTTCATTAAAGACCAGTAATGCGTTTGGATATATGTCCATATTATCTCCCTATTTAATTAATAATGTAAACATTGTAATTTATTAATTCATGATTGTCAAATTGTGTATCTTTTAAAGATTTCTACAGGGACTAGGCATGCTATCTTTTCTTGATCATCTCCCCTACCAAGGATTGATTGAGACTTTATGTTATTAATCATAATGCATTCAATAATCTTTAATGGCGTTATCCAAAGCATTTGTTTTCCAGTTTCTATGATCCAGAAGTCTGCTTCGGTAGTAAGAAGTGCTGATGGTTTATTAAACATAAATAGTTCAATAAGAATGTTGCCAGTCTCTTGGCTTTTGTAGTCAACCTTAACTTCTATCTTAAGGTTTTTTTCTGGTACAAATATGTCGTAGGGTTTAAACTTTCCAGGAACAAGAACAGCCGATGGATATTTGTTTCTTAAAGAGTTTAATATTTTGTTTTCTATCTCATGCCCAACCGCCAGATCTTTTTTAAAAGCATCTGATGATGTCATTCTTCTTCGTCTTTTGGTTTGCTTGTAAAGGTTTGTCTTATTTCATAGCCCTGAGAAATGTTCTTCATATTTATTCCCTTTCTAACAACCTCTGATAGCTCATTCCACTCAAGGATTTCATCCTCATACCTTCCGCACGTCTTACATCTTTGATCCCCAAGGGTTGTAGTGCAAACACCACCAGTACACGGAGATCCAGACAGGGATCTCTTTCCTAGAATAGCCGAGAGTCTCTCAAAATTTGAAAGACCCTTGTCTATATCGTCAGTCATTAGGACTCTTCTTTATCCTTCACTTCTTTTTGCTCAATAACCTTGTAGGTTTCTGGTAGGTATGAAGTAAGGTTAGTTCTCTCAACTTCAGCACCCACTTGGATAAGTCTTACGAGTTCTCCTAGAAGTGGCTGTATTGTTTGTTGATAAAACTGTTGTGCCGCAACAGCTCTGTTAGCCTCTTCAGATAAGTCTTCTATGTTATAAGATCTTACCTCTTCATCTACCTTTACTGTTATTGTTGGCTTTTCTTTATTTTCCATGGTTGCTCCTTAGAATGGTAAATCGTCTTCTGTAATCCCAGAAGGGAAAACTTCTTCAGACTTTGGTGCTGGTGCTGATGCTCCATAACCCTCTGTTTTTGGCATTACACTAAAACTCATTACGGGAGCTTTTGGATTTGCACCTGGTTTTCTTGCCCAACCATTTAGAAAGTATTCTTTGCCCTCAATATTTATACCCCCAGTATAATCTGGTTGTGTTTCTTTTTCTTTTTTATCGTTTTTCCAAATAGATCCACGATTACTATTGTCATACTGTTTCATTTATTTCTCCTTTTTAGACCAGTCCTCTAGAACTTTATTTACAATATAAGCAACCTTCCGATCATTAAATCTATGACCTTCTATCTTGCTAACTTTTACAAGCTTATCGTATATATCGCTGTCGATTCTTGAGCTAATTGATTTTTTTTCATTAGCCATTTTATTCCTCCAGTAGTTTGGTGTAAAACCTAGAGTCGCCCTCAGATCTGTAACTTTCCATTACATCCACGGGTATCTCTTGATCCTTTACCAGTCTGGCATAGTTTATTCTCCCTCTTGCTTGTGTCATATGACATTTCACTTGTGAGGTACTAAATGCTCCACCGTGTTTTGCTATCAACACAGCAGACAATATCTTTTTCCTTTCATCTAGGATTGAGATTTTGTCCTTGAGCTCCTTCAGTTCTTTTAAAACAGATGCTAATTCAGACGTATCATCTTCATCATCAACTGACTTATAATTTATTCCAGGCTCTTCTTTGTCTTGAGTCCACCTTTCAATATAATTTGGGTCTATCCTTTTTTCGTTATACCAGACCATAAACTCTTCTGCTTTTGGTATGTATGTTTCTGCCCAAGACATATCTCTTTCAATCCATTCTTGGTAGTGCTCATCATTGCTATACCATTGAAAGAAAAGCATTTCATCTATGTCCATGCATTCCATAGCCATTTGCATTTGGTGCCAATAGTTTATTTTTTGTTCTTTAACATTGGTGCATGGTTTTCCCTGTGGGCATTTAACCTCTACGGCTGAAACCTTGCCATCCCTTCCCTGAACTATAATACCGTCTGGAGATATACCCATCCAGTCATGTTTAGGGTGTATAACAAAAGAGGGTTGGGTTATCTTGTAGCCCATTTCTGATAGTGTTGCTAAGGCTAGTGGCTCGCTGTCTGTGCCATGCTTCATTGCATACATGGCAAATTGATTAAAAGGATCTTGAGTTAATTTGTTAGCCTCTCTGTACATATCTCTTCCCAAAGACTCCCATTGATCACCCTTGGTCCAAATACATTCCTTAGCTGTCTTACATATTCTTGTGCCAGTAATTCTGTTTGCTCTTTGCTCATGCCACTCAGGTGTGCCTTGTTTTATTTTAGCCATTACTTAATTACCTTGCTGTATAAAAGATTAAGTTGAACTCTGGTTTCTTTATCGTTACTAAGATCTGCAACTTTGTCATACTGTTGGAAAAGTTTTAGTGCTTCTTCTTTTGTTTTAACTTTTTTAAGTTCTTTTTTAAACTCATCTATCATTGATATTTCTTGTTGATCATTCTCTGGTTTTGAATTTTCATCCACTCCCTCAAGCTCTGGCTCAACAACTCCTTCAAAAGGAACGCAGAATGTTTCCAGCAAAGCGTTTCGATATGCAAATGATCTTGCCGCCTCAAGATCTTTGGCTTGCTGTGATAGGCTGTGACCAACATATGATCTATCTACATATGAACCATCTTCAGTACACAAAAACCTTAAGGTTCCAACAACTCTAGTAAGAGTATTTTTGCCATCAATAAATTTTGTAGATACATTTAAGTCTGGTTGAACTATTGTAAGTATTTTATTTTCATACAGTGGTTTTGAAAAAGACTGAATGATCTGATCGATACCTCTGTATTTATATTTCTGATAGTTATTGACACCCTCTTTTGCTATTGGGTTGTGCATCATGTAAGTTTGTACGTTTTGCAACGCCTCGTATATTTTTTCTTTTGCCATAATTATTTCTCCTTGGAATGATTGTATTCTTTATAATATATTAAATCAAGTATTTACAATAATTATATTCTTGTGTTTTAATGTGATCTTACGAGGGAAAATATGTCATTAGAATACATCACTAAAGTCTTGAAGGTGGAGGTTAAACCCACCCAGAAACTTATATTAATAGTCTTGGCAAACTACTCAGACGAGTTTGGACAGTCATACCCATCACATAAAAAACTTACAGAGCTAACAAATCTGTCGTTGACCGCAATCAAAAGCAACTTAAAAGCACTTAAAGATATTGGTTATGTGGACTGGGAAAAAAGAAACAATACAAGCAATCTTTACAAATTAAATGTATGGGCGGGAGGTGACTACCCACGGGCGGGAGGTGACTACAATACTAAAGGTAATACTAAAAAGAAATATATACTTGAGTTGAATAGAATTAATGAAATTTTTAAAGAGCAGTGCGACAAGGTATTTTATGTGCATAGTGCAAATGCTTTTAAGGCAGAACCTAGATGGAAGGAACTGCGTGAGCTGGGGAGAAAAGGAATCATCTCACCAAAGACTGGTATTGTTATTGATCTAACGCTAGAGGAGTTCTGGTATAAATATTTTGAAGTGGCAAACTCAGAAGGTCATAAAAAGTGGATTAGATCTTACTGGAGTAAGAAGCCACAACTGGTAACGATGTTAAGTGTAAATCAATTTGAATCAATTATAGAGAGGCGATATGGATAATATTTATGAATTAGAGGCAAACACAATTGGGTCCATGATATTGGACTATGGAAAGTTTCAGGAGGCACAGGAGAAGGGGTTGCTACCAGAGGACTTTGAGTTCTTATCTTATAGGCAGGCATATGAGATCATGATCGACAAGAACGCAAACGACATAGTAACAATAAGAAGCAACCTGAAAGATGACTACGCATTTAAAGAGGTGCAGGAGGCAACAGCACACTGTGTCAGTCCAGCTGGATTTGGCAGTTGGCTTAAACTTATGCATTCCAAAACAGCAAACAACAAACTACTTAAGCTCGCAAGAGAAATACCAGAAATTGTTGAAGAGAAAACCAGCATAGACGAAAAAGTAGATAGGGTTAATCAACTACTTATTGAAAATAAAATAACCAAAAATTCTGGTGCACCCAAGGAAGCAAGAGATATTCTTGAGACGGTGCATGCGGAACTAATGAACGCTGGAACTGAGTCACAGAACATTGTCAAAACTGGTTTCCAAGGTATAGACTCGAAGATCAGAGGTTTCAAGCCTGGTGATTTAATTATTGTTGCTGGAAGACCAGGAATGGGAAAGACTACATGGGCTCTAAATATTGCATCGAACAATATATATAACGGCAAGAATGTTCTAATCTTTAGTTTGGAAATGACCAACGAACAGTTGGTAAAAAAGATCATAAGCTCAGAGTCTGGTATATCAACAGACAAGATGTTGAGCGGAGAGCTTACAAGCTCTGATTGGAAAAATTTTGAAAGATCAAAAGAAAGACTATCTAAGTGTGATTTATATATTTATGACAAGTCCCCAATAACAATTGAAACCTTGGTCAATAAAACAAAGGCAATTCAGGCTGTTAAAGACATTGATCTAATAGTTGTGGACTACTTACAGCTACTTATGACCTCCAGCAAGGCACCCAGTACATCTGATAACAGGACAGCATCAATGACCTACATATCAAACCTTTTAAAGGGTCTAGCAAAAGAAATAGGATGCCCAGTTATATCTTTATCACAGCTGAACAGAGGAGTGGAATCAAGACCAGACAAAAGACCAGTGCTTTCCGATCTGCGTGATTCTGGCTCTATAGAACAAGATGCGGATATGGTTATAATGTTATACAGAGAAGATTATTACGATGCTCTGGAAACAGGGAACTCTGAAATAATAATCAAGAAAAATAGAATGGGAGAAACAGGAACATTTGAATTAAGTTTTGATGGGGCTATGTCTAAATTCGTAGACCCAGAAGACGTTGCATTCGGGAGAAGAGAAGAATATGGAATCATCTGAAAATTTTCATCAACAGCTAAGAGATATAATACCAAAAATATCAGAGGCTAGAGTAAACGTATTGAAGGCGGACGTTGGTCTTAAAAGAGTATTCTGGAGAGAGCTATGTATTGCCAAGGAAGACGGTGAGAGAAGTTATAACTCACAGAAATCTAAAGCAGAAGCAACTGACGAATATGCACAGGCATCAATGAAAGTTGCGGTGGCTAAGGCATCACTTGACGCATTACAAACAGAGAAACTGGCGGTAGACATGCAGTTTGAAGAGTGGAGAACCAAAATGGCAAACTTAAGAGTAGAGAGGAACAGATATGGAGCATGATAATTTTAAAAGCTTTTGTAGAATGATGCATGAGGAATGCAGATCAGAAAGAAGAAGACATAACGAAAAAGAAGTTAGTTTTGAGGACTACATAAAGGCTAACAACAAAATGTTATTGAAGAAGTATGCAGGGCAGATCGCCAAATAAAGAAGAGCGGGATTGGATGGATTCTATATCTAACTTTGGATGTATAGTGTGCCATCTTTTCTATGACTGCTACTCACCAGCAGAGGTTCATCATATAGATGGAAAAACAAAACCACAGGCACATCTTATGACACTTGGTTTATGTTACAGGCATCATAGAGAGGGCATTAACAATGATCTTTATGTTTCACGACATCCTTTCAAGAGAGAGTTTGAGAGAAGATATGGAAAGCAAACTGATCTTTTGAAGAAACTAAAGAATTTAATTAAGAGCAAGGGAGAATAATATGAAGTGTTGGCAATGTAACGAACAATTAATATGGGGCGGGGATCATACAGGCGAAGATTATGATAATGAAGACTATGAAATTGTAACCAATCTATCTTGCCCTAAATGTGATGCCTTGGTTATTGTATATCACCAAAAAAAAGAGGCTAAATATGAGTAATCATGGAGAGTGGAAAGGAGGCAAGGGTTCTGTAAGAAGAAACTCTAACGAAAAACTATATTCAGAAAACTGGGACAAGATTTTTAATAAAAAAAATAAGGAAGATAAATGCCAAAAAGAAAAAAAGAAAAAATAAACTATAAGTACAACGAAGGCGAACTAATTAACGAATTTGCAAAGTATGTAGATAAAACGTATGAGCAACATTACTCCTTAAACAAGTTTCAGGCTACAGAATTTATCATGGACAGTGGTCATGGAGAGGGCTTCTGTATGGGCAACGTGATGAAATATGCACAACGCTATGGAAAAAAAGAAGGCAAGAACAGGGCTGACATACTTAAAGTAATTCATTATGGGTTCTTTGCATTGTATAACCACGACATGCAAAACAAGAAGTGAAGCACCTCACAGAATTTGGAGATATAGATTTACTGAGTTATGCACACAAGATTGCCAACATGCCATCACAGGCGGATAGAATAAAATATTTAGAAGATGTAGATGAAAAGTTTTATGATTTGTTGTATCTTTTATCTATGCAGATGGGAGTCTGCAATACTATTGCAAGGCTTTCGACTCGGGAAAAAAGAAAGGAAGCATGGGAAGAATTACCAGATCATACCAGATCACTTAAGAGTATGAAGGGAATGGTCTATAATAAAGTAGTTAGAAAATTTAAAAGGAAATAATTATGCCACAAGGAAAAGGAACATACGGAAGTACAAGAGGCAGACCGCCAAAAGCAAAAAGAATGTCTAAAATCAAAAGCATGTTAAAAGGTAAAAAGAAGACTAAGAAAAAAGCGTAATGGCTTCTAAAAAGAAATCCACAGTCAACTCTGCTGGTAACTATACGAAACCAACCATGCGTAAGAACCTGTTTAATCGTATAAAGGCAGGATCAAAAGGTGGTAGAGCTGGTCAGTGGTCAGCAAGAAAAGCCCAAATGTTAGCAAAAATGTATCGAGCAAAGGGCGGAGGATATAAAAAATGATTGGTAAATTATTTGACAGGTTTATTGAGTGGAGCCTTAACAGGCAAGAACAACACTTAATGCAAAAACCTAAACCCAAGAGAAGAGTCTCAAGGGTAAGACGCAAGGCTAACGCCAAAAAGAAATAAGTTATGCCGTTAAAGAAAACACAAAAGTCTTTAATCAAATGGACAAAACAAAAATGGAGAACGGCTAGTGGTAAAAAATCTAGCAAGACTGGAGAGGTTTATGCTCCAGCTAAGACCATTGCTAAGTTAAAGTCTACAGCAAAGGGCAGAAAGAAATTGTCCAAGGCTAACACAGTTAAGAGGAAGGCAACCGCAAAGGGTAAACAACATGCCAAACACGGATTGCACAAGGGTAGGAAAAGATAATGGCTACAGTAAAAGATACTAAAAGAGTTTCAAACGGAGTCGTTTACAGGGGTAAGAAGTACCCTGGGTTTAACAAGCCAAAAAGAAACAGTGGGTCAAGCAAACACAAGATGGAGGTTCTTGCTAAAAAGGGTAATGAAATTAAGGTCGTCAGATTTGGTCATAAAGACTATGGTCATAATTACTCTAGCAAAGCTAGGGACAACTATCTTAAACGATCCGCAGGAATCAAGAACAAATCTGGTGGGCTTACGAAGGATGATAAGTTCTCTGCAAACCACTGGGCGAGAAAAGTATTATGGGCAGGCAAAGGCGGAAAGAAAAAAAGTCCCTAAAATATATCTTAGATGAATTAATTTACAATTTCGTTTATCATAATAGGTGTGATCTTATATAGCGAACAGGAATTACATACTGCCTACAGGGTATATGTCTCCTCGTTTAAAGAAACCCCACATTTAATTATTCCAACACTAAAAGAATTTAGAGAAATTTATGAAGAGTATTGGGACTGGTACTTTAGCAATGAGCAAAAAAGAAGAACTCATTAATCTATTTAAGGAAAAAGGATTCGATAGAGTTTCTCTTCGATGGATTCCAACAAACCCCTACGGCAAAAGACATAAGTTGACTGGATGGATTTATAGAATATCTGGTGACGATGAGTGGTCTGTTCTTGGGAAAAACTTTGAGGATTCATCAAGGGCTATTGATCTCTTATAAACAAAAAAGCGGAGTAAGGACCCCGCTTTATTTTTGTTCGATCTATTTTTTCTTTCTGTGTTCCTCCTCGTAAGTAGTAAACCTTTTCTTACATCTCAGGCATTCCCTTCGTCTTTTGATGATCTCTCCGTCAATGATCTTACGGACATCAACAACCCTTGATCCTGATCCACATTCTGAACAAGTCATAATCCCATCCTTTTATAATCTTTTTGTTGTTCCTCGTATAATTCTTTCCACATTCTACCAACTAATTCTTGCAAATTTTGCTGTTGTTTTATGTGTGATCTGCGAAGTGCAACATTGGTTAATTTTTTCTCCCATTCGTTTTTTTCCATAAGACCAGATTCAAAAAAAGAATGAATTTGTTTTATTTCTTTTTGATCCTCGGGGTGTGAAAGCCCATCTATAAATGAAAGTTTCATTACGCCACCTCCCAAGGTTCATAGTCTTGAAGATCATCTTCGTGATAGTATTCCATTCTCCATACCGTTCTGGCATCCCACTTACAAGAAAAAATACCAGAGTCCTTAAGATCATAAAAAAGATTCCAGAACTTCTCACGTCTTTTCTGTACAACAGAACTTCCAAAGTCTGAACAAATCATATGTCCAATATCTCTTTTGCTCTGTGCGTCTAGGAACTTTGCTACTCTGTGCCTATCTTTCCAATTTATTGGAATAATCTTGTTGGTAGGACTCATTCCATGTTTTGACATATCCCCAGATACTGAGGCTAAACATAACTTGATCATTACGCCACCTCCTCTGGTCTAAACTCCCACATAGCAACATCACCAATAAGCTTGCTGGAAACAATATCCTTTAAGCTTTGAGTCAACCAGTAAGCATCAGACTTTACCCAGTCCTCATGCTCGCATGACTGATACATATAGCACTTGATCATGCCGTAAAGGTCCTTAGTGCTTACCTTGGGGTAGCCCTTGGTTCTTGACTGACATTGATTGACATAAAGTAGGATCATACTTTCATCAAACTCGTTGTCCTCGCCTTCAGGGTTCCATGCAAAGAAACCCTTCCAGCTATCTGGATATCTAGCCTGTAAGCTTTTGATATTCTCTCTGGCTAATATCTCAGCCGCCTCTTGCGGGGAAGAAAAAGAAATCTTCTCCTTTGTCACCATGTTATAGGCATGAGTCACAAGATCATTACTAGCCATTGGCACACTACCATTAGCAAAGAACTTACTCATCTCACCTATATGATCTGCATTACATAAATACGCACTCATTATTTCACCTCCCTTAGTGTTTCATGATCTTCTTCAGTTGATTCACCATCCAAGACTCTTGATAGAGCCTTGAGCTGGTCCGTGTTTAGATTATCCAATACATCTAAATTGAATATTCCTAAGTTATTAAATTGGTCCATTATTCACCTCCTTGTGTTATTAAACCTTGTTCTATTAAACTCATTGCAGTTCTACCAAACCAACCTTGAAGTTGCCAAGCAAGACCAGTATCAACTAAATGTTGCCATGCCTCCCTGACTTGATCCTCATGATCTGCTGGAATAAATCCCTCTGCAATACCTACTGCTGTGAAGTTATCCATTATGATTGACCTCCAAAAGATAAAGCTATTGCTAGTGCCATTGATAATCCCACTGGCACACATATTATGATCGCGAATAAAATGTAAGTAAGTCTATCTCTATCCATAATTACACCTCTCTTTTTAATGCAACCCACTCAAACTTGTAACCAAGCTTCTTGAGAAGATTTAGATCAAGATCAGAAAAGGTCTTGGTTCCCTTGAAAGATGCAAGCATCTTGCCTTGGATACAAGATGGATAAACCAACTCATTTCCAAATACGTTTTTTATTATCAGTTCTATTGTCATATTTCCTCCTACGGTTTGTTTGACTAAGACGCCTCACGGCGTTTCGCTCATTCAGAGCTCATCAGTTAGTCTATTCTCCATCAAAGTAAGCTGTCCAAGACCTCTCCAAGTTGAAGGTAAATGTATGAGTTTTGCCATTATTATATGTATCGCCTTGAGACATAAAAACTGAGTCAAAATAATTTCTTTGAGGAAAGTCATCCATCGCCTGACGCCCTAAAGCCCCCATGAATCCCTCAAACCTTTCAGCGTGCTCAGATGGAATCTCGCTTGTAAATCTAGCAGAATATATGTGCCTCACACAGTCATCTCCACGATTGATGTTTTGTGCTGTAAAGTTGGTCATGAAAGCCCAGTCAAGATCGACACCTCTTAGTCCAAGCTTGTTATATGCAAATTCAAATACCTCATTATGAAACCACATAAGGATATTGTCATAGTCCTCCCATCCATCAAGTCCGCTTTTATAAAAAGCAGTTCGCCCCGCATAATGCTTAGCAGTTGGATCAAGCGTTGTGCTGTTGTTTATTAGTTCTAGTTTTTTCGTTAATGTTGTCATATTCCCTCCTACGGTTTGTTTGACTAAGACCTCCTCGATTCGCGGGGAAAAGAGAAGGTTTCGACTATTCAAGTCTCATCAGTTAGCCTATGAGTGATAGTACATATCCCAGCTACGAACTATGTCGTATATGTTGTACTCAGAACCATTCCTGATAGCATCAGCAAGATCATTGAAGACCGCTGATCTATACTCATACCTGTCAGGCTTATTGATGGTGTAGCCCTTGTCCATGAAGTAGGCAAAGGGTTCGATGAGCCCATAATCCTTGGACTGCTCTTTAGTGATCCATTTAGCCATGTCTTCCGCCTGATCATGGAATGATCTTTTGAGCTCAACATATTTTAAGAATCCCTCATGATTGATTAAGTACAATTCATCCTTGCCAGTTAAATCAGCTATTAAAGGCTTGTCAGTTTTATCAGCGGCACCCATAATCTTAGTAGCAACAGCCAGTTCTTTTTCCCAAGTTACTTGAGCATCAGTTTTAGTATTTAGTTTTGTCATATTTACCTCCTAAGTAATTGTTTTGACTAAGACTGCCATTGCTGGCAGTTTCGCTCATTGAGAGCTCATCAGTTAGCCTGCTTTGCGTATCACCTCCTCGTGTAACACTCTTGGGTTATTAAACTTCTTGAAGCCATAACTGTCGCAGAAATAAAAGTTACCTAGATCATCTTCAACAATGTCACCAACGCTCAAGCTGTGATAGTTTGCGTGCTTCACAATTGATGATGCTGTATCATCAGAGTCAGAGTTAAGAGCGATAAAAACATCCTCAATATTATTTCCCTCGATCTTTACATCACAAACATGATTGTAATATTTGAAATAGGAATCACTCCATGCCTCAAAACCCAAGATCATTGTGTCAAGATGTGCTTTGTACTCAGGGTACTTCTTGCCAGCAGAAGTATGGCTCTCACCATCTGTATTAACAAAGTCATAGACCTCGTCGCTTACTGTTATTTGATATACGTTAAATGTTGTCATAATTGCCTCCTTTGGCTGTTTGTTTGTAAACATTGATTCCATATTAATGCCATACTATATGTAGTGTCAACAAATTTCTGCAATTATTTTTTTGATCTATAGAAATGTTTGTCTTGATCCTGTATCTTTATTTCATCATCAACAGAACTTTTATCTGAAAAAAATGGATACATCAGGAATAGAAATGCGTATAGCAAACCTTGAGAAACATATGGAAGAGGTCCTTTCATTTGTAAGGCACATACCAGTGCTTGAAGAAAGGGTTGGAAGATCATTGAGCCAGTCTTCAGATCATGAGATCAGACTAAGGACTCTTGAGAAATCACAGATGAGAGATAACGTGCAATCCAAGTGGGCTGAAAGAATTATTGGTGGTGTTGCAATTGGTTCTATCATGGGAATTGGCGGAGCAATATTTACTTATGTTCTTTAAGAAAAATGATCAAGCGGACGCAACGCTGGAGAGATTCGCATACTTGCCTGATGGAACTCTTGGCAAACTAACAATAGATGATCAGGTCTTTTGGATCGCAGAGCGTCCTTGGCGGGGAAATAAAAAAGAGGTCAGCTGTATACCAACTGGCACATATACATGTAAGGCATATACATCAAAAAGATTTGGTGAAACATTCGAGATCACAGACGTAGAAGACAGAACATACATACTATTCCATGTAGGCAACTTCCCTGAGAAGGACTCACACGGATGTCTTCTTGTAGGCGAGAGCTTAATGAAGGGAACCACCGCAGTATCGTCAAGCAAGGTGGCAATGAAACGATTCAGGGAAACACTTAAAGATGTTGAAGAGTTCGAGATCGAAGTCAAAGACACAACACCATACGACTGGTCATAAGACTAGGACGTGCAAGACTTGTTTAATCAACAAGCATATAGATGACTATGAGGTAGCCAAGGGCTACAAGAGAAGAGAATGTCGAACCTGCCGTTCCGCGGGGAAAAGAAAAAAGATCAGCAATAGTCCATATCTTTATATAAACAACCTACACGGACAACTAGCATATAGAAGGAAGAAGACACACGACTTTAGTGTAGAGAGAGAAGACCTACATGATCTATACGATAGACAGGAAGGAAGATGCCAGTACTCAGGAATAACGATGACCCATATCAAGGATGGATCAGGAAAGCACCTTAGTAATATCTCTATTGAAAGAGTTGATAACAGTGTTGGATATGTGAAGGAGAACATAGCACTTGTCTGTCTTGCCTGTAATATGATGAAGTACACCTTGGACTTAAAAGAATTGCTGAATTGGTGTAAAATTATTGCTAAACATAACGAGGATTTATTATGACCATAAAGGACAAATCATTAATGCAAAGGAAGGCTGAATTTGTACAGCACTTCTTAGTAACAAAGAACGCAACTGAGTCAGCAAAGAGGACGGGATATTCTGAGGCATCTGCTTATAATCAAGGGCACAGATTGATGAACGATGACGAGGTTCAAAAAATGCTTGCATTTGAGTTAGCTGAGTCCAAGGAACGTAACCTCAAGGATCATGACAGCATCATAGAGCGTCTCAAAGAGGAAGCCCTTGGTGATGTCAACGGTCATACAGCAGGCTCTAGAGTAAAGGCTTTAGAGCTCCTCATGAAGTATTATCAGATGATCGATTCTGCTCAGAAGGTTGAGCTTTCAATGAAGGATTCTTGGTTTGATACGTTGGATTTTGTCAAAGAAGAGGATCACCTTAATTAGGTGATACTTCCTTACAATAAAAACATGTCGACATCAAGAAACCCTGTATTAATAGGGGCTGGGGGTGCTGGACAAGGTACCTCATATACATATATACCCATGTATCCCTTTGTCCTTATGGGGGGTATGTAATTTTGCAAACGGAAATCGAAAAATCAAAATATAAAAAAATTATAAATACCTTTAAAACGAATCTCAGTCTTTACGCAAAGCATTGTTTAAAAATTATAGATAAACAGGGAAAGCTAATCTCTTTTGAATTTAATGCTGCACAACAATTACTAGACGATCAGATTAATAAACAGTATGCGGAAAGAGGCAATGTAAGAATTCTCATCTTAAAGTCTCGTCAAACGGGTATATCGACCTACTGCCAGGCACGAGGTTTCTGGAAGACAGTATCTGCACAAAACCAAAATGCGGTAGTAGTATCCCATCTTAATGAATCCACCAAAGCGATTTTCGGAATGGTGCGTAATTTCTATGATAATTTACCCAACCCCCTTGTCACACCAGAGCTCAAGGAGCATACAAATAACTCAATGGCGTTTACCCATGGCTCGCGATGGAGAATTGCGACCGCGAGAACGGGAGAGGTTGGTCGTGGCTGGACAACAAACTATTTGCATGGATCTGAGGTAGCCTTCTATCCCAACTCAGATATTATTCCAGGGTTGCTACAAACAGTCCCCGAAGCAGAGTCCGAAATATTATTGGAGTCTACCGCGAATGGAGCGGGCGGATGGTTCTACGATGCATGCATGCGATCCTTGCGTGGCGAGGGCGAATGGGAAATATGTTTTATACCTTGGTACATGATGCCAGACTACAAGCGTAAGGTTGATCCATACTTTGAATTAGAACGCGAAGAAGAAGATATTAAGCGTATGTTTGATCTTAGCGATGAGCAAATAATGTTTAGGCGTTTAAAGATACAGGAGCTTGGCGGCGAAGACCTGTTCAGGCAGGAGTATCCCTCTACCCCGCAAGAGGCGTTTCTGACTACAGGTAGATTATTTGTTGAGCCTAAGTTCATAGACCAGGCGGCAGTTGAATGCTATACCCCCGTTGAACGCTACGATGTTCGCGATACTGAGCTTGTCCCCCACGCGAAGGGGCTCCTAAAAATTTTCGAGAATCCAAAGGATTCTCTAAGATACTGTATTGGTGTTGATGTTGCGGAGGGATTGGAGCATGGCGACTACTCGGTAATACAGGTACTAGATCACTTGGGAAACCAAGTTGCGACCTGGAGTGGGCACGTTGACCCGTTCGACCTTGCGAGCATTGTTTGTAAGATTGGAATCTACTACAACAAAGCATGGACTTTAATTGAAAGAAACAATCACGGACTAACTACAATAAGAAAAGCACAGGAACTTAACTACCCAAATCTATTTGTAGAACAAACCGTTGACGATGCCTATGTTGATAAAATGACAAGGCGTGCAGGTTTCTTAACAACCAGCAAGACAAAGCCATTAATTATTGATAACTTAGCACACTTACTTCGCCAAGGAGAAAGTGGTATAGTTGATATGGAACTTATAGACGAGCTACGTACTTATGTGGTAGACGCTAGAGGAATAACAAATGCACAGAATGGTTGTTATGATGATAGAATAATGGCATACGCAATTGCTTTGTTTGGTTTGAACAGCATGCCAAGGAAGCACAGGCAGAATTTTAAAAGAACAAAAAAACAATATTTTTAAATGAAGATAAAAAACGAACTAGAACCAGGGGGGATTTCAGCAGCGGTTGATACAGATGATCAAGAGCAGACTGAATTAAATTCCCTAGGACAAATACTACAATCCAAATACACGGAGTACAAAGATGCCCGTGATGATATAGAGGATGATTGGATAGAAGACTTGCGAGCATTCATGGGTCAATACGATCCTGATGTTCTTGCGAAAATCCAATCCAAGGGAGACAGATCCCAAGTCTATGTTGGCTTAACAAGAACCAAGGTACTTGCAGCCTTCTCAAGAATGACTGATCTATTATTTCAACCAGGTCAAAAATTCTTTTCAATAGAAGCAACACCTATAACCAAACAACCCTTTGTAGAAAAAGAACTCACCGAGAAAGCCGCGTTAGAAATTATGCAGGCTGCTGAGGTTGTAGACCCAGGACTTGTTGATGATTTAATCCAAGCAAGACTTAATGAATTAGAAACAGAGCTTGCAGAGGAAACAGAAAGAAGAGTAGAGAACATGGAAGAGGCAATTCTTGACCAAGCCATCGAAGGAAACCTAGAGGGTAAGATGAAGGATGCAATCATGGAGCAGGTTATCTTTGGTACTGGTGCAATGAAGGCTGGTACGCTTAGAGTTGAGAAAGACCATAAGTGGGTTAAGACAGAAGAAGGTTTCGCGTTAGTATACGAAGAAAGCCCAATGCCCGAAATGGAGGCTGTGTCTATATTTGATTTGTACCCAGATCCTTTCGCGACATCCATGGACGATATGCGAGACATATTCAGAAGACATATTATATCCCGACAGGAGTTCGTAGACCTTAAAGACTTTCCAGGTTTCAACAAGGACATGATTGAGGAATGCCTTGACCATTATCCAGAAGGAAACCATGACGAAGAGCAACACGAGAAAGACAGAAGAGACATAGCTAATGTTAACGATAGATCCACAGAAACAAACAAGTTTGAAATTACAGAGTTCTGGGGTTCATTAAACGGTCATGATCTTGAAGAGGTAGGTATAGAGTTTGAAGGCGATGCCGATCTATCCCAAGAGTACAGTGCTAATGTATGGACTGTAGGCGGTAAGGTAATTAAAGCACAACTCAACCCGCTTCCAGGCGGTGTCATACCTTACTTCATTTTCCCGTATGAAAAGAACCCACATGCGTTCTGGGGTACAGGCGTACCTAGAATGATGCGTGATTCGCAGACTACAATGAATGCGGCTACAAGAATATACTTAGATAACGTAGCTCTATCATCGGGTCCTATGGTTGAAGTTAATACTGACATCATGGCTTCAGGTGAAGATCCAACAGATCTATATCCTTGGAGGGTATTCTTGAGAGAGGGTGGGGATGGGAATCAGCCCATGGTTAGATTCTATCAACCACAGTCCAATTCTCCAGCACTGGTATCAGTAATTGAATTATTCAGAAGGTTCGCGGATGAAACCACCGCGTTACCATCATACACACACGGACAGACACAGAGCTCTTTAAATAGAACTGCCACAGGTATATCTATATTAATGAGTAATGCAAACATTGTTCTGAAGTCCGTTATTAAAAACATTGACGACTATTTAACCAAACCAATGATTCGATCATTGTATGACTGGAACATGACTTGGAATGATAACGAGTTAGTCAAGTCAGACATGAGAGTTGTTGCAAAAGGATCCACTGCATTAATACAAAAAGAAGTACAGTCACAAAGACTACTACAGTTCTTATCACTAATTAATAATCCAATGGACGCTAATATGATTAAGAGAGATAAACTCTTAACAGATATAGCTAAGTCATTAGATATTGATCCAGAAGAAGTAATTAAAAATGAAAAGGAGTTAATGGATGAGCAAGCACTACAACAAGCTATCCTTGCCAGCCAGCAAGGCGGTCAGGCAAATCAAATCCCAAATGCCGAAGGAGTGGGCGGACCTGATGTTGGAAATGGAACGCCTCCGCCAAATGGAGAGGGACCAGTTGGAAATAACGGAGGACTACCGCTTTAGCCAAGGGCGTTGCGACATCCTAAAATTTATAGTATCTTTGGATACAATTGCCACGAAGGTAATAGAAGCGTTAGGATCCCGAAGGGACACACCTAACATATATAGTTAATTTTATCGACACACCCACGAGGACCGAGAAAATGGAAAGAGAAAAAACTAGAGGCGAGTTAATCGCTGAAAGGCTTGAAAACGAAGCTGATGAGATGATGAAGCAAGTTGCTGAATCTAAGACGGAATCTGAAGTTGAATCTAAAGGGTTAGCTACTCAAGAAGATGAAACCACAGACACCCCAGAAGAGATTGAAGAGGAACTAGTAGAAACTTCACCCGATGAATCTCAGGAGACTGAAGACGCATCTGATCAGGAAGAACACGAGGTTCAGGAAGAAGATGTTAAATCTGATAAGGGTTTACTATCTGCTGACCAATGGGAAGAAAGGTACAAGAATGCTCAGGCACGAATGACCAAGGCTACCCAGAGAGAGAAAGAACTTGAAGCCAAGATATCTGAAATGTCTAATAAGATAACAGCTATCGAAAGCATGAAGTCCGATACACGAATTGAAAGACAGAAAGAGGAAGTGAATGTTGACCTCGCTGAAATAGTCAAAGACTATCCAGAGATTGTTAAACCACTTCAGCAATATGTTGATGCTCGCATCGCGTCTGTTGATCAAAGAGTGAACCAGGCTACAGAAGAGGTCTTGAAAACTCAACGAGAGGAAGCAGATAAGAAACATTACGGAGCTATTGCAGATGTACATCCTGACTGGAAATCTACATCAGAGAGTGAGGACTTTGCTCTTTGGTTAGGAAGACAATCAAGAATGTGGCAGAGTGCAGCTAGCGAAGGTGATTCTGAGGATGTTATATCCCTCTTATCAAAATATAAAAAAGATTTAGGTCTGAATCCGAAAAGTGTTTCCAAAGCGGAATTAGTGGAGAAGGCGAAGCAGAATGTTGAACCAACTTTATCTAAGGCTAGGAAACAAAATACAGGTAGTAACAAAAGAATTTGGACCGCTGCTGAAATTGGCAAACTAAACGACAAACAGTTTAGAAAGCATGAGAAAGAAATTGATCAAGCCTATGCCGATGGTAGAGTGAAGCCCTAGTTAGTTTGTTGCTATTAAATTAATTTTTTTAAAAAGAGGTAATTATAATGGCATATTCAACATCTGGCGGAAGTTTTAGTTTCGCAAGTGGAGAAAATCATTTCATACCTGAAGTCTTCTCAAAGAAGTTACAAGCTAAGTTTTATGCTCAGACCATGTTGTCTGAAGTTACAACTAACGAGTACGAAGGAGAGATCTCAGGGTTAGGTAATAAAGTAAATATCAGAACAGTTCCTGCTGTATCAGTAGCTGACTATTCTGGCTCTATTTCATATAGTGATGTAACATCATCTACTATTGAATTAGATATCAACAAGGCTAAAAGCTATGCTTTTAAAGTTGACGATATCTTAAGAGAACAAGCAGATATCGACTTCATGAACGAAGCAGCTAATGACGCAGCTCAGAACATGAAAATCGCTATCGAGCAAGATGTGTTCGCAAACGTAGCCGCTGGTTCGTCTTTAACAGACATCAACGGAACACCTGCTAACATTACATCTTCTACTGTTCTAGGGCATATTCTTGATGCTGGTCAACAGCTTGATGAGAACAACATTCCAGAAGATGGAAGATTCATGATCATCAACCCTGCTGTTGCAACAGTGTTAAAGCAATCAGAACTAAGACAAGCATACTTAACTGGTGATAATGTATCTCCATTAAGAAATGGCTTTATTGGTACAGTTGATAGATTCAATATGTATGTATCTAACAACCTAAGCACAACATCTGGAGTAACATCTGGTTTGTATGGGCATCCTAAAGCTGTTGCTTACGCTTCTCAAATGACTAACACTGAAACTGTAAGACTTGAGTCTTCATTCGGTGATGGCGTTAGAGGTTTGTCTGTATACGGATACAAAGTTATCCTACCTACAGCTATCGGCGAATTTAAGCTACAAACTGCTTAATACTGGCTATTGCTTAAAGGGAGTTTCGGCTCCCTTTTTTTTTAGAAAAAAATAGATAGAACACTTATATTTATGGTATCTTTATTATGGTTAATCAAAGAAGGAACTACACATGACAAAAGACGAACTATTAAAATTAGCTAAAGAAGAACACAATGTTACTTTAAATCCGAAAGAGAAACTTGCGGACTTAGAAGATAAGGTAGCTACATTAGAGGCAAATAAAGATGTTAAGGAAGTTAAGGCTCCAAAGAAAAAAGAGCCTGTAAGTAAAGATCCTATAGCATCAAGAAGTGAGCACGGCAAGGTTGTTCTATGGAACCCACGCCACAGAGCAGAGTTCTGGCAGTTTGTTCATGACAAAAAGCATCTAACAGAAGAAGAAATAAAAACACTAGGACTATAAATGGCAACCGTTAAAGTAATAGATTTAATTGATAGAGCTGAGGAGATCTTACAGGATACTACTAACGTAAGATGGTCCCAACAAACTCTGTTGAACTATCTAAATGATGCTCAGAGAGAGGTCGTTTTATTTAGACCAGATGCAAATCCAATTAATGAAACATTTACTCTAACAGCAAATAGTGCAAAACAAACACTACCAAGTTCAGCATTAAGATTAATATCAATTTATAAGAATACGAATCCAACAACAAAACCAATTACTAATATTGAAAGAAGGGTTTTGGACGATCAAATAGAAGACTGGCATGGAACCACAGGAACTAATGTTGAGCACTATGCTTATGACCCATTAGATCCAAAAGTGTTTTATGTTTATCCTGGATCAACAGCATCAGACGCAACAATAGATATTGTTTACAGCTCAGCACCGACAGACATAACGATAGCTAACTTTACAACAACAGCTACTACAATATCCTTGGACGATGTTTACGCCAACTCTATACTTGACTACATGTTATATAGAGCATATCAAAAAGATACTGAGTATGCTGGCGACATGAATAAGTCAGGCGTATATATGCAATTATTCCAACAGTCTTTAGGAATTAAAAACCAAGTTGACGCAGGATCTACTCCTAAGCCGTCAACACCAGCACAATAGTGATTTATGGCAGTAGCAAAAAAGATAGAGTCTTTAGCACCTAGGGTAAAGAGAGAAGCCCCAAGCTGCCCTTCATTCATTGTTATAGACGAACTAAGAAACGCAATAATAGATTTCTGTGTTAATACAGATATATATCTATCTGAGCTTACACTCTTTCAAACAGTAAATGGTATTAACCAATACGAGTCAGGAGATCTTGATATTCCCAATGGGGCAGAGCTAAATCACATTATAGATATCTTTTCGGAGTTCGGAGAATCAACCACACAGGTATCAGAGAAAAGTTTAACAAGACTTACACCAAAGCCCTTGATTGGATCGCCGTCTCTTTTTGATGCATATGGAAAGGGAAGACCTAAATACTATAGTCAGAAGGATCAAGAAACCATCCTGTTTGCACCAACACCAGATAAGAACTATCAACTCTATGCACTCTATAGTCTTAAGCCTACAGCAACCGCAACCACAGTTCCAAGTATTATAATAAACGAATACCAAGAAGCAATTGTGCACGGTGCACTTTATAGATTACAGATGATGAAAGATAGTCCTTGGTCTGATGTTCAGGCGGCAGATCTTAATAAAAAAATGTATGATAAGGCAGAGGCTGTTGCAGTAAGAAAATCTAAATACGGCGGCGTTGGAGCACCACTGACTATTAAGTATCAGGAGTTTGTATAATGGCTTATTCAGAAACAATTAAATTAGTTAAGGGAGATACACTTCCAGAGCTCACTATTACATTAAGAGATAGCAATACGGCTGCATCGGGCAAGACCCTGGATCAAGAAGATCCATCAACCTTTGCACCTATAGATATTACAGGCGGAACTGTAAGAGTAAGAATTAGAAAGATAGGATCTACTACAATACTAAAAACAATAGTAGCAACGATAACAGCCGCATCGGACGGCAAGGTTAGTATGTTATTTCCAGCAGACACATTCGCTGAAGCTGGTTTCTTTGAGGCAGAGGTTGAGTACACGACTTCTGGCGGAAACATACAAACTGTTAATGACTTAATAAAATTAAGTGTGAGAGATGATTTTGACTAATGGCTATAAAGTTACTAGTAGAATACTCTTCTCTACATCTTACAGCCACAAGACAGAAACTAGCCTCTCTATCACTATCTAGCGAGCCATCTGCCCTTTTACAATTTGTAGATCTAACCAGCTCACAAAGCTATGTAAGTCTTGACGCAGATCTTTTCTTAGACGCAGAAACTAAAAACCTTTACTTCTCTTCTCAGTATGACTCGCCACAGGTTCAGGTCATATCTATGTCAGAGGACTCAGTATTTGATTTTGCTAAAGTTCTAGGAGATAGCCTTGCGTTTGATGACAGTCAGTTAGTTAAGAGCCTTAGTAAGTCCGTTGACGAAAGCATAAGCCTTACAGAGGACGTTGTTATAGTTAAGATATACTTCAGGGACTTTGCCGACAACTTCTCATTCGCTGATACACAGTCACTGTTATCTGGTCTAGGTAAGCAAGATATAGCAACAATAACAGAGAGTCTTGTTTTAAATTCTTCATTATCGAAGTCGGATACCGTAACGATATCAGAGACATCTGTCATAGCCACAGACATAAATAAGGATGACTCAGTTGCCATATCAGAATCCTTTGATAGGGTTGTTTCTTATATAAGGGCATTCACAGACGCAGTAACGCTGGACGATCTTGCTAGTGCACAGGATCCTTTACAAACGGATAATATTTTAAACAAAGATAACTTTACTACAGTAACCGATGAGTTGGCTTATTCAATAGCCTTTCCAAAATCAGACTCCATATCTTTTACGGATGATCCTGAGATATCTTTTACAACAAACAGGACAGACTCCCTTTCTTTATCAGAAAGTCTTGCCCTTAACTTACAATCAATAGCTTCCGATAGCACTTCACTATCTGATGCAGAAGTGATATCTTTTGCAAAGAGTTTATCTGATTCATTAAGCATCACCGAATCTATTAATATTTCATTAATAACAGGTGCTCAAGGCTTAGTATTGAATGATGCTAGACTCAACACTAATGTATTAAATTAGGAGATTTAAATGTTAAATGATGGATTAAAACTTACAGGTAAGTTAAGCATTGCAATCAATAATGAGGTTGTGCAAGAAATACCAAACCTAGTGGTTACTGCTGGAAAAGGATACGTTGCTTCAAGAATGAAGGACGCTACTGCTACAGCTATGTCACACATGGCAATAGGTACTGGAACTACTGCGGCGGCTGCATCCAATACAGCATTGGGAACTGAATCAGGAAGAGTGACTTTAACGTCAACAACCGTTTCAGCTAATGAGGTTGAATATGTTGCATCTTTTGGGGCAGGCACAGGAACAGGAGCTATAACAGAGGCAGGTATATTAAATGCTTCTTCTTCTGGAACTCTTCTTTGTAGAACAGTATTTTCTGTTGTAAACAAAGGTGCTGCTGACGCAATGACTATTACTTGGACTGTTACAGTAAGTTAATTTTAAGGAGTTATAAATATGGCTGTTAAGTTTACTAACAACGCCAGAACAACTCTTGCTGCTGACATATCAAACAGTGCAACCACAGCAACAGTTACTAGTGGTTCTGTATTCCCAGTATTAAATGCTGGAGAATATTTCTATTGCACATTTGATAATGGAACAAATAACGAAATTGTTAAGGTTACTGCAAGGAGTGGCAACACCCTTACCATAGTTCGTGGTGTAGATAACACAACGGCTAGAGCCTTCTCAACAGATGACGCTGCGGAGCTAAGAGCTACTGCTGGTCTTCTAACTGACATACAAGAAAACATTGCAGCTAAGTCTGCAAACCAAACAGTATATAACGCAACCACTGCATCAAGTGCGACAGACTATGACATAGGTATAGATCCTGGTCTTGAAAGCAACGCAATGGTATTTCTCAATGGTGTAATGCAACACCATGACACTTTTTCATTTAGTGGATCCACATTAACATTTGATACTGCTCCATCAAACGGACTGGCTTTAGAGGTTATTGTTGATAACCTAATTAACCTTCAGTCGTCTAACTTAACCGTAGACACATTTACCGCAGCGGACGTTGGCGGTAATCCACAGGTTGACTTTGTTTTATCTGATGCCCCTGCGGGAGAAACAAATCTGATTGTATTTGTGGATGGAGTATTCCAGGCTAACGACACTTACACTATTTCAAGCACAACACTAAGCATGACCGATGGCGTAACTGCTGATATGACTGTAACGGTTTATGTAATGAACCCAGTTAATATAGGTGCTCCTAGCGATAACACAGTCACTAGCTCCAAGCTATCTGGCAACATAACCATGCCTGCCGATCTTACGGTAACAGGTGACGTGGCATTCGATTCCCCAACATTTGTAGTAGATAACGCTAACTCTCGTGTGGGTCTAGGAACCGCTTCTCCATCCGTGCCCGTAGATATAGTTGGCGATGTAAAAATGTCTGCAAACTTAACAGTAGATACAACTACCTTAGTTGTTGACTCTACAAATAATAGAGTTGGAATTGGAACTGCTAGTCCTTCTTTTCCTTTAGATATTTCTGGCGATAGAGCAAGAATAGCAGGTGGAACAACTACAACTTTTGCAGGACTTGAGGTTGAAAACAGTAATGGATTTGGAACAATATTTGGAACAGGAGGCTCTGGTAGGAGTGATTTACTGGATAATAGAGGATTTATATCTGCTCAAAGTGCTACGAGTGGACTAGCATTAGGGACAGAAGGTGCAGACCCTATAATTTTCTACACTAATGGTACTTCAGCAGAAGCTATGAGAATATCCAGCAATGGTCAAGTACTTTTAACAGCAGCACATCCCTCTATTCAATTTACAGATTCAAGCGATAATAGTGATGCCTATATACAGGCTGATGGTGGAACACTAAGATTTTTTGCTGATGATAATAATGAAGTAGGCAGTTCATTCCAATCTTTTCATATTGATGGCAGTGAAAAAATGAGAATAGACTCATCGGGACGTTTGGGTATTGGGACGAATAGTCCAGTTTCTTTTGGAACTAATAATGTAGGACTTACTGTAAATGGTTCAGCAGGTTCTCATCTCGCTTGGCAAAATAATGGAACCAATGTTGCCTATGCATATAATGTCGGTAACAACTTTCTTATAGGCTCTGAACAAGCAGGTTCTGCTACAATTTTTACTAGTGCTGGTTCACAGCGTATGAGAATAGACTCATCAGGTGATGTGCTTATAGGACAAACATCTCAAACTGGATATGCTTTTGCACAAAAATTAGTAGTAGGTGATGGCGATAATAATGATGGTATTACTATTCAATCAGGGTCAACGCATCAAGGAAATTTAGCTTTCAATCATTCAGATGGTACGACTGCTCATGGAAGAATAAGCTATCAGCATGGCACTAACTATATGCAGTTTTTTACTAATAATACAGAACGCATGAGAATTACTTCTGCTGGTTCGGTGGGAATTGGTACAACCTCACCACAAACATCTACTAAAGGACTTCATGTAGTTCATGATGCTACAGAAGGCACACCGAGCTTTCCAGATGGCGAAGTTATTATTGCACAAAGAAACTTTAACTCCTCGCAAGGTTGCCATATAGGAATTATTGCAGGTAGTGCAGGAGAAAGTGCAATTAACTTTGGAGACAAAGATAATTCAGATGTAGGTAATATAACTTATAATCATTCTGCAAATAGAATGGAGTTTGCTACTAACGCAGCTGAACGCATGAGAATAGACTCATCAGGCAACTTGTTGGTGGGGGCTACTGGCAATACTCCTTCAGGTGGTAATGCAAAACAATATAATCTCGCAACAGGCACAACCGTTGGATTGGCTGTTTCAGTTAATAATACTGGATATTCTCTAGTTAATTTATTTTATAATAACACAACTCTTGTTGGAGCTATATCAACAAACGGTTCAACAACAACTTATGGAACATCATCAGATGCAAGATTAAAAGATGTTACTGGTGAAGCTAGAGGTTTAGAAGTAATTAACCAATTAAACCCTGTAGCTTACAACTGGAAAGAATCAGGACAAGCTGATGAAGGTCTTATAGCACAAGAAGTATTAGACATAGTACCTAACGCTGTATCAGGCTCAGAAGAAGAAATGTATTCTATGGACTACAGTAAATTAGTAGTTCACTTAGTTGCAGGAATGAAAGAACAACAATCAATAATAGAAAGCCTAACAGCAAGAATAGAAACATTGGAAGGATAAATGGCAAAGACAAAAATACCAGGTGAATATTTAAAAGACTCAGTAGTACGCTTCACGGCTAAGGCGGGGGAAAATATAACCAAGGGACAAGCTATATATATCTCAGGCATATCAGGAGAAGTCCCTGTAGTATCTTTAGCGGACGCAGATGACACAAATAAAATGCCAGCCTTCGGTCTTGCCGAATCAACCGTCTCAACAAACGGATCAGTAGAAATAACAAGTAACGGAACGCTGGCAGGAATAGACACATCCTCTTATGCTCTTGGAGATATCTTATATATATCCACAACCGCAGGATCTTTAACAAACGATCCCTCTGGACTAGAGGCAAGTAAAGTACAAAACATTGGCATGGTGCAAAGGGTTCATGCTAGTAACGGATCTATCAAGGTGGGCGGTGCGGGGAGAACAAATGCCACCCCAAATCTTAATGACGGAAACATATTCGTAGGCAACTCCAGTAACAAGTCCGTGTCAGACGCATTTACAGATGTATTAAACGATCAGGCGGGAATTAACTCTAGTGCTAACGCTACAGCTATAACTATTGATAGTAGTGAAAATGTTGGAATTGGAGAAGGCTCACCTGCTAATTTACTACATGTAAAAGCAAGTGATGTTGGTGCAGCACCAATAGATACAGCTTTAATGGTATTAGAAAAGTCAGGTACAAACTACTTGAGCTTTATGGGTGCAAATACAAATACGCAAGGAGTGCTTTTTGGGGATGCTGATGATAATGATGTAGGACAGTTAATTTATAATCACAGCAGCAATCACATGGCATTTAGTACAGCAGCTTCAGAAAGAATGCGTATTGATTCTTCAGGCAACTTGTTGGTGGGTAACACAGTTGTTAATCCTGTTAGTGGATTTGCTTCTCAAAAAGGTTTTGGTTATGCAGCGTCAACAGGTAAAGTTGAAATTGCTACAGATGCTAATGCTGCTGTTATGGAGCTTGGCAAGAACAACGCTAATGATGGAAGTATTTTAGTATTTCGTAAACAATCTAATGTAGTTGGAAGTATTGGTATACAAAGTTCAACATTACAGGTTGGAACAGGAAATACACAATTAGCATTTGCTGATGCTGATGACGCTTTCTTTGTAAAAAATGAAGCAGGTACAGCAAGAAATGGTTCACATGACTTAGGTAAAAGTAATGCGAGATTCAAAGACTTGCATCTAAACGGTCAAATACTTTTTGGGGGCAATAGTGTTCCATTTGAATCGGGCAACACACTATCTTCTTCAACTAATTACGATTCTTTGTTTACCAATGGACATTACAGAATTGATAACAATGCGACTAACGCACCTTCAAATACATTCCATGCTGTTATTGTTTTTGGTAATGGTAGTAATGTTACTAGTCAAATCGCAGTGAGCTTGGCATCAACAACAACTTATATTAGAAGTTATAATAACTCATGGACATCATGGGCAAGATTAGACACTTAGGAGATTTTATGTATTTATATTTTAAAGACGATGGAAAATTATTTATGAAGTCAAATGTTTTAGAACCTGATATGGAGTCTACATATACAAAAAAATGTATTGTTCCAAAGACTTTCAGTTTATTAAAAGATGGCATTGATGATGATGGTAATAATATCCAAGTAGAGATGAATTATGAAGAAGTAATAACTGCAACTAGCTATAAAGAAAAAAGAGCAATAGCCTATCCATCTATGGCAGAACAATTAGATAAAATATTTCATGAAGGATTAGAGGCTTGGAAGGAACAAATACAAGAAATAAAAAACAAACACCCTAAAGGGGAATAACAAGAACAACAAACACAGATTAAAATACTTAAACAGGAAATTCGGGAGATAAGAGAAAGTGGCTAATACCAAGATCACAACAAACGTAATAGCAGACGGAGCTATAACAAGTGCAAAGCTAGATACCAACATAACTATATCTGGAAACATTACAGGCACACTAGCTACAGCAGCACAACCTAATATTACAAGTCTTGGTACTCTTACAGGTTTAACAACTTCAGGTGCTATAACAGCACCAACAGGAACAGCTATAGGACAAGCAACTTTTTCAAGCAATATTATACAAAGTAACAACACAGGAAATGCAGGTGCTAGAATCAGACTTGCTGTTTCTTCAGAAGGTAATCCAGTTTATTCTTTTGAAGATGATACAAATACAGGAATGTTTACAAGTGGTGCTGATACTTTAAACTTTGCTACAGGTGGAACAGAACGCCTAAGAATTAACTCAACAGGCATAGACGTAACAGGTACAGCCACAATGGATGGGTTGACTGTTAGTGGTAATCCTGTAATTTTTAACCTTTCTCCTCAATTATTTTTCCAAACTGGAAATGGAAATAATAATTTTCAAATTGCTGCACAAGAAAGTGTAAATAACGCGTTTGAGATTTCTTCAGGTGGAACAGGTACTAATGCTCCAAGTGATACTTATGTAAAAAGATTAGTAGTTCAAAACAACGGAGACATCTCCTTCTACGAAGACACAGGCTCTACAGCTAAGTTCTTTTGGGATGCAAGTGCTGAATCGCTTGGAATTGGAACGAGTAGTCCTGTTGCTAAATTAGATATTCATATGTCCGACTCTAATGGTGATTATGGTCGTGGACGTGACGGCAATTTAAATTTAGAAAATACAAATACATTAGTTACTGAAGGCGGATGGTTGTCAATATCTGGTTATATGGGAAATTCAGCTAGTGGCGGACAATATCAGATGGGTTATATAAGTGGTGGAAAGCAGACAACTGCAGCTGATGGAGACTATGGTGGCTACTTAACTCTTTGGACTACATCAGGTGGAGCAAATGGCGAAGCTAATAGTGGTGGCTATGAACGCATGAGAATAGACTCATCAGGTAATGTTGGAATTGGAGACACTTCGCCTGACCAAAAACTTCATGTAAATTCAGGAGCATCAAATGTTGTAGCTAAATTTGAAAGTACAGATTCTATAGCTGTAATACAGCTTAAAGATAATAATGGTGAAGCAGAAATAGGAGCTATTGGAAACGATATAGGCTTTTATCCAGCAGGTGCTGAGAAGGTCAGAATAGACCAATCAGGGCATTTGCTTTTAGGAACATCTACAACACCATCATCTAGTGATGTAAAACAAGTTATATCTAGTTCAACAGGAGCTTTTACTCAGTATAGCTATAATGGTGGTGCTGGTTCTGTTATTGGTGCACCTGCTGCTTCTGAGATGGCATTTTATACAACTACTGGGAATATTGGCTCTGAAACTTATACAGAACGCTGGAGATTTAACTCATCAGGACACTTCACACCTGCTCAACAACATACTTATGATATAGGTGGAACAAATGCTGAAGTTAGAAATATTTATGCACAAGGCATAAGTTTTGCTAGTAATGCCCATGCAGGTGGTATGACCTCAGAACTACTTGACGATTATGAAGAAGGTACTTACACCGCAACAATTTCCTGTGCAAGTGGAAGTATTACTCTTAATACATCTTTTAATGCGTTAAGGTATACTAAGGTAGGCAGACAAGTACATGTACAAGGTACTTTAGCTGTATCATCAGTAAGTAGCCCATCAGGTGCCACTTATTTAAACTTACCTTTTGCGTCAGGGTCAGACACTAAAAGGTCAGGAAACGCTGATAATGTTATATCAGGTTACTTTAATGGAAGTGCAATAACTAATGGAATATATACAATGTATGGAAACATACCTGAAAGTAGTTCTACTAACAGATTATTCGTAATGCCAGGACATCAAAATAGTTATGCTACTTATAATCTTGGAGATAATTTTTCAGCGAGCGGGACAGATTATTATGTTAACTTTACATATACTATTTAACAACTAATATACCTAGTGGATTCTAGGTACAGACAAAAGGAGAAAATAGAATGGCAATAACAAAAGAAATAATAGAAGATAAAATAGAAGTTGTAGGAGACTACAAAACTATACAAATAAGAACAGCTACAGTCATCAAAGAAGATGGTGTAGAGCTATCAAGGTCTTTTCATAGACACGTATTAGATTGTGTAAGCTCTGTACAAAATGATGACGATAGTTGGACTCATACAGATACAGATGTATCAGGAGAGTCTACAGAGGTTCAAGGCATAGCTTCAGCCGTTTGGACAGACGCAGTGAAGACTGCAAAACAGAACGCTAACGAAGCAAACTCAATATAGGAGATATTATGGATATAATGAGTATGGTTACT
>Ga0206130_10000720_pt1 | contig 52225 bp, 41 predicted proteins | sample Helgoland_Spring_9_FD_148637 | JGI IMG/M metagenome (GOLD analysis project Ga0206130, IMG submission 148637) | Pelagic subsurface seawater microbial communities from Kabeltonne, Helgoland, North Sea - Helgoland_Spring_Bloom_20160512_1 | ecosystem: Environmental > Aquatic > Marine > Epipelagic ...
GTAGCCTCGCTATTGTAATTTATTGCCAATGGCTCTGTGCAGCCTGTCACTTCAAACGCGTCGCAGATTCCATCGGCGTCCGCATCGTCAATGCAATCACCGTTGCAGTCGTATCCCGAATCCGGATAAACGCAATAGCCCGCTTCCGTTGCAGAAGCGTTGTAATTGCAAGCGGTGTCATCCAGGCAGCCCGTGACTTCAGATTGATCGCAAACGCCATCCGCATCCACGTCAAACAAGCAATTGCCCGAGCAGTCGAGCCCGGATGCGGCAAATACGCATGATCCGTCGTCATCGGTTGCTGACGCATCGTAGTTGCACGCGCCGCTGTCCGAGCATCCGTCCACTTCAAACGCGTCGCAGATTCCATCGAGGTCCGCATCGGCAATGCAATCACCGTTGCAGTCGTATCCCGAATCCGGATAAACGCAATAGCCCGCTTCCGTTGCAGAGGCGTTGTAATTGCAAGCGGTGTCATCCAGGCAGCCCGCGACTTCAGATTGATCGCAAACGCCATCCGCATCCACGTCAAACAAGCAATTGCCCGAGCAGTCGAGCCCGGATGCGGCAAATACGCATGATCCGTCGTCATCGGTTGCTGCCGCATCGTAGTTGCACGCGCCGCTGTCCGAGCATCCGTCCAATTCAAACGCGTCGCAGATTCCATCGGCGTCCGCATCGGCAATGCAATCACCGTTGCAGTCTAACCCAGTTAAAGCGAATACGCAATCGATGTCATCGTTTGAACCTTCATTGAAATTACAAGCTAGGGCGTTATTGCAATTCGCCGCAATTGTCAGGCACGACCCGTCGTCTTCCGTGGCGGCTGGATTGTAGTTGGTGGCCCAAGAATAGGTGCAGCCAAGTATTCCATAAACACAACTTCCGTCGTCTTCAGTAGCCTCGCTATTGTAATTTATTGCCAATGGCTCTGTGCAGCCTGTCACTTCAAACGCGTCGCAGATTCCATCGGCGTCCGCATCGTCAATGCAATCACCGTTGCAGTCGTATCCCGAATCCGGATAAACGCAATAGCCCGCTTCCGTTGCAGAAGCGTTGTAATTGCAAGCGGTGTCATCCAGGCAGCCCGTGACTTCAGATTGATCGCAAACGCCATCCGCATCCACGTCAAACAAGCAATTGCCCGAGCAGTCGAGCCCGGATGCGGCAAATACGCATGATCCGTCGTCATCGGTTGCTGACGCATCGTAGTTGCACGCGCCGCTGTCCGAGCATCCGTCCACTTCAAACGCGTCGCAGATTCCATCGAGGTCCGCATCGGCAATGCAATCACCGTTGCAGTCGTATCCCGAATCCGGATAAACGCAATAGCCCGCTTCCGTTGCAGAGGCGTTGTAATTGCAAGCGGTGTCATCCAGGCAGCCCGCGACTTCAGATTGATCGCAAACGCCATCCGCATCCACGTCAAACAAGCAATTGCCCGAGCAGTCGAGCCCAGATGCGGCAAATACGCATGATCCGTCGTCATCGGTTGCTGCCGCATCGTAGTTGCACGCGCTAGCGTAAATGCAGCCGCTAACTTCGAAGCCATCGCAAACGCCGTCGCCATCAAAGTCATTTAAGCAAACGCCCGCGCAGTTATACCCGGTGTCCGGGTATGTACAATCTCCAAATTCAGTGGCATTTTCATTGAAATTACACGCCGTCGAATCTTGGCACCCCACAATCTCATCTGCATCACAAACTCCATCATTATCTGCATCGTTGTCAATGATCACACCCGATCCGTCGGATGGACCTGAGCAACTGTCGCAACCAGTGGGATATTGGCAATCAACACCGTCATCCGTCGCATCAGCGTTGTAGTTGCATGCATTTGAATCCTGACAACCACTGATCTCGTCCGAATTGCAAATCCCATCTTCATCGTCGTCATTGGCAATAATCGCACCCGTTCCGTCATCGGCACCAGAACATTCGGCACATCCAACCGCATATTCACAGGCACTCGAATCCGTTGCGAATTGATTGTAGTTGCACGCCGTGCTGTCCAAGCACCCTTCAATTTCATCCGAATTGCATACGGAATCGCCATCGATATCTCCGTTTAAAACGGACCCGCTCCCATCGGTATCGCCCGAACAATAGTCGCATCCGGAAGAATAAATGCACCCTCCTCCGTCATCTGTGGCTTCGGCATTGTAATTGCACGCAGATGCATCCAAGCATCCCACAATTTCATCCATGTCACAAACACCATCTTCGTCTTGGTCATTATCTACAATTGTGCCTGAGCCATCTGATTCTCCTGAGCATGTTTCACAATTAACAGGCAAAACACACGTCCCATTGTCTTCTGTTGCCGCTATTAAATAATTGCAAGCCAAGGAATTTGTGCACCCCAGAATTTCATCATCATTGCATACGCCATCATCGTCAGCATCATTGTCCTGCACGAATCCCGATCCGCTGGTCGGGTTGCCAGCGCATTCGTCGCAACCCATTGCAAATGAACACGCGCCAGAATCAGTCGCACTTGTATTGTAATTGCATGCAGCGCTGTTCTGGCAACCGAGCACTTCATCGCTATCGCAAACTTCATCGCCATCAGCGTCATTCAAAATGACGGTTCCCGTTCCATCCAACTCGCCTGAACAACTTTCACAGGGGCTAGAAGCGAAAACACACTCCCCCACCTCAGTAGCACTTGCGTCATAATTGCAGGCCACGGAGTCCATGCAGCCCGCTCCAGTATCGCCAACTGAGGCTGTTAGTCCAATCTCGACATGACTCACAGCTGCAGCATCCCGCCAAATCAATGACAGAACCACATCAATGCTTGCACCCTCTTCAACCGTAAGTTGTGCGAGTAAAATTTGACCATTTTCATCTGTGTAAATTGGAGTGCTTGTTGCGGTGTACCATCCCCCACCATCGGCAAATCCCTCGGTATCAAACATTCCGCCATTGTTGAAGTTGTTCAGCGCATCCGCTTGCCCTGGAATAAGCTGGACACCCGCCGAGACACCCTCTGCCCCCCCAATAGTAAACCAAGAATCAAACGCCATATCAGGGTAGAACTGAAACAAAGAAGGAATGATTCCAGAAGGCGTGTTGTAATGCTGTCCAAGTGCAAATTGAAAAAAACCATTGGAGGCGTCTGTGGCAAAAGAAATGGAAGGAATAGAGTTGGGCGGGAGATCATCATTCGAATCCGAAGGGTCGAGGCCCGGCCACCATTGATCCTGATAAATAGCTTCCGGTGCAAATACTGAAGTAATGTTTGCCGTCTCGTTGAAATCAGCATACAGACGGTAGGTCGTTCCGTTGGATGACGTTGTGTGCTCGGTCAGGTGAATTTCGACTTGTCCAGTGGCTAATTGGACGATTCCGAGTATAAATGCAACTAGCGCCGTGGAGAAGAAAAAATGATTTGGTTTCATAATGGGACTATTCTCCCACTAATATAACACATTATACTCGCTCTATCTTGTTTCTTATCGACACCAAAGCAATATTAGTCTTTTAAAAAAGTGAATATATCTATATTAGAACCCTTAAAGCACCGACTAATATTCAACACGAATAAGATCCCCGATTGATGGTGACATCTTTACACATGCTCAGATGGCACGAACGAAATGCAACCATTCTTAAAACCTCTTCTTCCAATGCCTTCAATGGGCGAATAATTTCAAAACAGAAAAAACCCAAGGAGAAAGGGGACTAGCTGCCATGCATCGTAAGAATGGAGACAGTCAAAAAAAAAGACTCACCGGTAAAAAATTACCAATGAGTCGTCTTAAGTAGACAACTCTATTGAAATATCGAACATTAGTTTTACACCAGTAGAATTCTTGGAAGTTAATAAATCAATTCTATTAATTATTTAGATCCCTCATAAAAGAAGAGTTCCTCAATAGCTATCTCAAATAACTTTGACATCTTAAATGCTGTGGGTAAACTTGGATCAAATTTTTCTTTTTCAATCGCATTTATCGCTTGACGTGAAATACCAATTAAGTTGGCTAATTCTTCTTGTGTCAATTTTTGATTTTTCCTTAACTCTCTTAATCTATTTTTCATTTAAATCTTAATGAATTAACGATAATAGAAGTCATGTATGAAAAGCAAATGAAAAACACTAAATATTCAAACTCAGGTTCCGAATTAATAACTCCAAAATCAAACGAAATCTCATACACAAGACCAACAACTACCGTTAACCCTAATGTAAGGGCCATTGATTCAAAGTGAATTTTCTTTTGTAATTCATCATAATGCTTAAATAAATTTTTATTTGCGATAATCATACCAACCCCAATAGCAAGATTTATAAATAATCCTATTTTGGTAATTAATACGTTATCCCATAAATTGTTTACTCCCGCTGATAAAATTGCAGTACTTACTACCCAAGCAAATACCCATCCAAGTAAAATTTTTGTTTGTTTTTTTTGTTCTTTCATCTTTTAATGTAATGTTTACTTTACAAAAGTAGTCAAAATAAATTAAAATGTAAAGTTTTATTTACAAAAAATATGTTTTGACAAAAAAACGGATACACTATAATAGTATAACCGTTTTATTATTTTAGTAGCGGGAGAGAGACTCGAACTCTCGACCTCAGGATTATGAATCCTGCGCTCTAACCGGCTGAGCTATCCCGCCATTTCGGGCGCAAATATAATGACGAACGCGAGAAAAGCTTTTAAAAATCAATTTTTCAAAAACCCCACTACCCTTGCGAAATTCGCTGTATCTTGCCATTTGACACACATGTGATCCATGGAGAAAGAGAAATTCCAAGTTGAGCACCCAATCAACAGCTCAAAAGGCGTGCTATTTAACATGTTTAGCACACCCAGCGGCTTAGCCGAATGGTTTTGTGACGATGTGAACATCAAAAAGGATGTCCACATCTTTCTGTGGGATGGAAGCGAAGAAAGTGCGCGATTGGTCACCAAGAAGCGTGACGAATTCGTGAAATTTCGCTGGACGGAAGACGAAGAGGAAGGGCTGTCAACCTTTTTCGAATTCCGCATCAAGATTGATGATTTAACGGGAGACACCGCTATCGTAGTGACAGACTTTGCTGAAGAAGATGAAATCGATGATGCAAAAGAATTATGGTCCGCACAAATCGATCGCTTGAAGCAAGTTATTGGGGCCTAACCGGTCTATCCCCAATCTTTCACGAAGGGCGCCAGTAACTCTTTGTACCGAGCAGAATGTTGTGGTTTGCCTGAAATCCGTGATGTTGATTCAATATTGAGTCGTTCCTTTTCAACTGGCTGTCGTGCCTCGACAACGCTAGCAGATTTCGTCCACTCCGACAGGAAGCGCTTAGGTTCGTGATTCGTAGTTCCAGCTATTTCACAATAACGAGCCAGTGCAAAACCCATCTCCAAGGATTCTTGCATCAACTGCTCTTTCCTGTCCATTGGCCAAGCCAGAGCCAATCTGCCGTTCAGCTTCATTATTTCTTGAGCAGTCATCAGTAATTCTTTCAGCGTAAGTGATTCATCATGACGAGCTAGATTACGCGCAGGATCGGGTGACTTCGGTTTTCCATGGAAATAGGGCGGGTTGCAAACAACCAAATCAAATTTCTTCTTGTTGTCCGATTGGCTTGCAAATTGTTGTGCGCTTTGGAGAATGGCCTCCATCCGATTGGAAAAAGGCGATACTGCCATATTGCTCGACGCCTGTTTGGCTGCGTTCTCTTCAAGCTCAACACCAAGGACACGCGCTTGGCTGGCTCGTTGAGCAATCATTAGTGCAATAATGCCTGAACCGCATCCCAAATCAACTATTTCGAGCATGGAATCTACGGAGCACCATGATGCCAGCAACAACGCGTCCGTCCCAATTTTCATTGCGCAGCGGTCATCACGAACACTAAACTCCTTGAACTGCACGAGTCGATTCTCAGACTTGCCCACTTTTATTTCTGCTTGCGGCGTGCTTGCCACGTTTCAAACGTTGGGAATTGGGCAATGCGATTCTCTGGCTCCGCGCTCATTGGCTCCACGATCCGGGAGGTCGCGTGCATTTCTTTTGGCAATTTTTGATAGAGTGCCGTCCCCTCAATTTTATGCGCAATCATTTCGTCAGAAACCAATCCTATGCATTTTCCGGGATTTCCAACTATCAAACTTCGAGGTTCCCAAACCGACTGCGCCTTCACTAACGTGAGGGCACCCACGATTGACTCTTTTCCTAATCGGACATCATCCAACAACACTGCATTCATTCCAATCATGCATTGTTCACCGATTGTAGCTCCATGAACCATAGCACCATGACCGATGTGCGCACCTTCATGAAGTGTTACGGTTGTATTTGGAAACATGTGAATGACCGCATTCTCCTGGACATTGCAGCCCTTTTCTAGAATAATCTTTCCCCAATCTCCGCGCAAAACTGCACCTGCTCCAATGAAGCAATTCGCACCAACGCTCACATGGCCGATGACCGATGCCAACGGATGCACGTAGGCGGTTTCATGCACCACTGGAACCATGCCTTTAAAAGATTGAATCACAATTGTTGATTTAGGAGGAATGAGCATTTTTCAAAACGGTGGCATACCCCTGCCCCACTCCGATACACAAGGTTACCAGAGCGTATTTCTTGCGGGAGCGAACGAGCTGCCTCGACGCCGTTAACAAGAGTCGTGCCCCCGTCATTCCAAGCGGATGGCCCAGTGATATGGCGCCACCAAGAGGGTTGATTCGGGCATCATCGTCCTTCAAGCCCCAGCTGCGGGTGCATGCCAAGGCCTGTGCTGCAAAAGCTTCGTTCAGCTCAATCAATTCCATGTCGTCCATGGATAAGCCTGCTCGAGCTAAGGCGAGCATCGAAGCCTTCACAGGACCGATCCCCATAATGCTCGGGTCTACGCCCACCACGGCAGTTGAAAGCACTTCTGTCAATGGTTGCAGTCCATTGCTTCGCATTCCGGCCTCCGACGCATACAACAGCGCACAGGCTCCATCATTCAATCCCGATGAATTGCCTGCGGTCACGCTGCCGCCATCCTTCCTAAAGGCCGGGCGGAGTTTACTCAAAGCTTCACGCGTAGTTCCAGGTCGAATAAATTCATCATCATCGAAGATCAAATCTTCCTGCTTTCGCCTTGGGATTGCAACTGAAACAATCTCCTCTTGCCTCCATTCCTTTGAAGCCGCTGCCTTTTCGTGCGACCAGCACGCAAAAGCATCTTGGTCTTCCCGGGAAATGCCGTGAAGATCGACCAAGTTCTCAGCTGTCTGGCCCATGCCTTCGGCTCCATACTGAGCTTCCATTTTTGGATTCACAAAGCGCCATCCGAAACTGGAATCAAACAACTGGCTGTCTCGCCCGAATGGCTTAGACGCTTTTGAAAGCACCCACGGTCCTCGCGTCATGTGTTCGACACCCCCAACAATTGCCACATCACCATCGCCTGCGTGCAGCATACGAGCGGCATGGGCACCTGCAGCCATGCCAGAAGCGCAAAGCCGATTAATTGTCTCGCCTGGAACAGATGCGGGGAGACCTGCAAGGAGCGACGCCATTCGCGCCACGTTACGGTTGTCCTCTCCTGCTTGATTGGCACAACCCATCAAGACATCCGAAATGGCTGATGGGTCAAGCCCTGATTGCCGTTCCATCAGTTGAGCGATAGGCAATGCTGCTAAGTCATCGGTGCGGATGGGAGCAAGTGTGCCGCCAAAATTTCCAATGGGAGTTCGCACTCCGTCTACGATATATGCATTCATGAGATTTCAACCATGTGATGGTCAAAGATAGAAGGAAGTCATCCGAAGCTGGCACAGAGGATGTGCTTACTTTGTTTCATGCGTATAGCGGTACTATCTGTATTCTCACCATACCGGGGAGGCATTGCCCAATTCAACCAAAGCATGTGCGCCGCATTGGAATCCGAGGGCAACGATGTCCTTAAGGTGAATTTTAGCCGGCAGTATCCGCAGTTGCTGTTTCCAGGAGAGAGTCAATTTGAAGGCAATGAAAAAACCATGGAAAATGCACGTTTAGATTCCATCAACCCGCTTTCATGGAATCGGACAGCACGATTCATATCAGATTTCGGACCGGATCTTTTAATTGTACCATTCTGGCAGCCCTTTTTGCTGCCTGCTCTCACGGCGACCATTAAAAGCACCAAGGCCCAAATCCCTGGAATGCGCGTCATAGGGCTATTGCACAACGCAACGTCTCATGAATCTCAGTTCTTCGCGGCTTATCTCATCAAAAAATACCTGCGGAATCTCGATAGCGCATGGACATTGAGCGCCGCGGTAGCTGCTCATCCGCTGGTAGTGGACAATCTAAAGCGCGTCCAAAAGTTGTTCCATCCCGTATACACGCATTTTCCAGCACTGCAAGACAAAGCAGAAGCACGGCAAAAACTGCAGTTGCCCGCCGCCGAAACAGCTTATGTACTCTTGTTTTTCGGTTTGATCCGAGGGTACAAAGGTTTGGATGTTCTGATGCAAGCGATGCCCATGTTGCGGGAGATGGACAAGCCAGTGCATCTCCTGATCGCAGGAGAATGTTATCAGGATTGGTCAAAATATGAAAGACTCATTCGTGAGACGCAAATCCAAGATGCAACACACGTACACAGTGGCTTTATCAAAAATGCCGATGTGCCGATGTTTTTTGGTGCCGCTGACTTGGTGTGCTTGCCTTATCGTTCTGCCTCTCAGAGTGGTGTTACCGCCATCGCGATTCAGTACGGGAAACCTGTCGTAGCCAGCGCAGTTGGCGGATTAACAGAGTACTTTGAAGGCAATTCATTGGGCACCTTGTGCGAACCTAATGACCCCGATGCATTGGCCAAAGCGGTGCGCAAACAATTGGCGCAACCGCCTCTAGCTTCAAACGAGGTTGAATCCGTTCAGCAACGTTTCTCATGGCAGTCCTTCGTTCGCGCAGCACTGAAAAATGAATGATCGAGATTCAGAAAGGACTCGTTAAAAGCGGATTGAAGGCGAATGTCTGAACGAGCACGACCTCTCCTTTGAAGCGCGCATACATTCGAGCACCGTCCCAAGGATTAAGCTTTCCTTCATTGTCATACGTATCCATGGTCGGCAACTTCCAAAGCAGTTCGACTTCCGATACAACTGTAGAATCCGCATTCCAAGCCGACAAGGTAAAAGCAGGCGGTACAGTTAGAATGCTATCCAAAGCCTGGCCACTGAGATGGTTGTTATACGTCTCCAAGTGCACTTTTCGAAATAGGTTGAAGTGATTTTGAACCGCCAACGTATCAATCATTGCATTGGGGTTCAACGCATCACCATTCCATGAAAGCGTGCCAAGGGAATCCACCTGCATGGTGTAATCCAGATTGGACTCGTGTTGTTGCACCCGCACACCGCTAAGTGACCTTCCAGGAAAGTCAAAAACCCCCGTGTACCTCCATTCCCGCTCGTCCGTGAAGAAGCGCGTCGAGAGAAATCCAGTGAAGCCTTCCATGTGTGTGATGAATGGCTCCTTTGCCACATTGCCGTCAGCGTCGCCCAGCAACATGTACGTGCCTGTATGGCTTTGATTTGCCGAGCCAATGTACCAAACCTTGGCCGGAGCGCTCTCACCTTGATAGATTTCAACCTTCTTCGCTCGTCCGGCCAACAGGCGATTGACGGTCTCCAATTCTCCCTTCGGCACCGGACTTTGAACCCGAATGCGCTTCATCGTCTTCAGCAACAAATCAACGGCATCTCTTCGAGCAAGGAAACCACCGTTTAAGGACCAATACCGTTGGCCCGGGATCCGCTCGAGGAGCGCTTGCCCCCCATCCTTGTCAGCAATGAATATTTTATTCACCGAAGCAGTATCCGCAATTGAGAATGCTGAAGCTTCGACACCATTCATTTCCATTGCTTCATATGGCGTGTATTCCCGCACAAGCACAGCGATGATTGTAACGAAAATTAAGAGGTAAAAAAGCCTGAGGTTTCGATGCATGGGGCCAAATTTAGTTCAAAGGACTTTCGCAAACTGCTTGCGTCTTAATGATATGGAAAGCAACGCAATGGCCAGAGTGAGTGCAATAGGCAGTGCCAGAGCCAAGGACTGCCAGCCCAAGCGTTCCTTTCTGATGCGCTCTGAATTCAGCGGTCGAAGGGAAATGGTTCGTGAGCGAACGGATAGTGCAGAGGACTCGTCCAATAAATAACTTACCGCATTGCGCAAAAACTCCTTATTGTCGTAAACGACTTTCCCCGCGTAGCGATCGAATCCCAGCGGAAGAATCATGGGACCATTGGGGCCCGACTTCACCTTGTTGCGCGCCAAGTCTCCGTCACTGATGAAAATTTGAGCGGTTGACAAGCTTTGAGGTGCGAAGGCAAACTCCGCATCATTCTCAAGAACAGCCGGCAATCGATTGAGAAACGCGGACTGAAATGATCCTTCGACCAGCAAAGCCAATGGTTGATTGGGCTTGGTGTTTTGGGAGAAATATTCTGGGGTCAACTCTACAATACTACTCGACACCCTCACAGGCGATTTGTATTCCCGGGACCTCTCAGAACTTGACAACAATACGGTCTTCCTGAGTTTGCCCGGGGAGTCCACTGTATCAAGGCTCGAAGCAAAATCGAAATGGATTGGATCGAGGTTCGTTGTGATGGGATGGTTCACCCCTTGAGCAATCGCAACGGGTGCGAAGAACCAGTTAAAGACTTGCATATTACGTTGGTCCCCGTTTGGCCCTGCATCCATTACCACAGGGGCGCATTGTGCGTCCACTACCAGGTTGCGATTGAATCGCACTCCGTATTGAAAGAATTGGTCGAAAATCCCCAAATCCTTGGAGGTGGCCATGGTCATTTGATTTGCTGCAAGACTGTCTCGATTGGTCAGCAACGGATCGATGAGCCAAAGAACGCGACCACCGTTCATGATGAATTGATCGAGTATCACCTGGTCTTTCGGATCGAAAGCCGAGTCAGGGGCAGAAACAATGGCCAAGTCAAACCGATTGGTTCTGCGTTTCATCCCGTCAAGCAATTCCGATAAAATATTGAGTTGACCATCAATTTCAACCCGAAGCACATCGTAATCATCATCCAATTCCATCGTGAAGTCAGCCATTTCCGCTTCCCCCAGTTCCCCATGCCCTTCGATGATGGCAATCTTCGGACGCTCAGGGCGGGTCAACTTTCGAATGCCACTTGTCAACTCGTACTCAGCCGAATTAATCGACCCTTGAATCATAATGTCCGTCGGTTCTGGGACATCTGACTTGAAAAACTGAACCACTTCGCGGTTTCCTTTGTAGGTCAAAATAGCCGCCGGCCAAACCGTTTGAAACGCCTGCAATCCATTCTCTACAAATGATATGCGGGTGAATTGCAATCCCTGCTCTACGAGTTTCTCTTCGTTTTGACCGATGGTTTGGCGGTCGTCAATCTCATAAATATCCACAAACTGAAACCTTACATTTCCATTTGCCGCCTTCGCAAAACCTCTCAGTTGCGTGCGAATAGAGTGTTCCAGCCGTTTCCAATTGGCCGGATATTCACCATGCAGATAACAGGTGATAAACAACTCGTCATCTAGGCTCTCCAGCAACTCCACCGTTGCATCCGTCATGGTGTGGCGCTTGTCACTGGTCAAGTCGATTTGCCAAGGGATGGATAAGGCTATGAAATAAAATACGGCACCAATGCCCGCCGCCAGGGACCAACGAACCCATTCTGATTTTGATCGGCTTCGGTTCCAAACGATGGCCAGGCGTGCACAGGACAGAACGAAGAAATCCAGAAACAAAAAATAGGCTACATCACTCCCATGGAGCACTCCACGGCTAATCGACTGATAATGCGTTTGCATTCCAAGTTGCATAAAAGCGAGCTCCCAATCGCCCAACCAATCAAAACTCGCTAACGCCGTAAACCCCACGAATCCGAAGACCAGAGTCACCGAAGTCACCAAAAATGCAACCAATGGATTTGCGGTCAACGAAGAAGCGAAAACACCCAGTGCCGTGAAGGTTGATCCGAGCAGAAGCAGTCCGAGGTAACTCCCGTAAATGGCCCCAGCATCAAAATTCCATTGAGGCTGCCCCAAAAATCCAATGATTGGAAGAAAAACCAACGTGGGGACCAAGGACAAGATGAGAACTGAGAATGCACCGGTGAACTTGGCGAGTACAATTTGCGCTTCGGTAATGGGCTTGGTCAGCAATAGTTCCATGGTGCCACTCCCCATTTCCTCGGAGAAGCTGCGCATGGTAATGGCAGGAACGAGAAACATGAGCACCCAAGGGGCCCAAATAAAAAGTGCGTCCAAGTTTGCTTGTCCATTGTCAAGGACATTCCATTCTCCTGGAAACACCCAAAGAAACAAACCTGTCAAAAGCAGAAAAGCACACACGACAACATACCCCATAAGGGTGCTGAAAAAAGTTCGGAGTTCCTTGCGGATGAGTGACTTCATTGTGAACTTCAAATTTACACTCCGAACGGCAATCCGCTCGCGCTTTCCCAATCAACCGACCAAGCCAAAGGCTTCCCCGCAAATTTGGCTTTGGTTTGTGGCCACACCTCTCCAAATAGTGCTGACTTTCGGTAGTTGTTAAGATCGTCTTCATGCGCCCACCAGCTGAGCGTGGTTCGGGTGTTCGGAGAACCAGACGACTTCATCACGATCACACGTTCGCAGCCGGGCATCGCTTCAATGTCTGATTGTATTTTGCCAAAGAGTGCATCAAAGTCGTGAACCAATTCTTCTTCAAATTCCATTTTCACAATGCGCAATACCCCCATTAGAGTCGCTCCTCATTTTGAAAATTGACCCGAATGGCCTGGTCCCGTTGCAAACCCAAAAGCGCATCGGCACCACCATGCCCTCCAGGAGCACTATGGTTGTTTACAGCTATTTCCAATAAATCTGAATGATTGAAAAGTGCCAATTCTTTCCCAATTGCAACCTCGTGATAGTTTTCACTCATTTGCCGGATGGTCATTCGAGGCGTGCGCATCTGAATTTCAAAAGGCCTATTCATTCCGATTTTCAAAAAAGCCTCCTTGGTAATGTTCGTGATCACATTGCCATAATCATCAATGAACACGACATGCCCTATGATGGTGTTTTCTTCGAAACTCATCCGCCGCGGCGCAGCATCTCGCAGGGAGCCCACTGGACGCCCTATCAAGTCTGCGCGCCCCCCTTTCGCCAGATGAGCCGCCGCTAATGCGAAAACTTCACGTTCGGGGAACGTGGGGGAATCAATGTCTAAGTTCAGTCCTGAGAAATCGAAGACAGCTTCAGGCTCTGATTGCGAAAGCAAGCGAAAAACTCCCGTGTCCGCTCCTATGAAATGCTGATCTTGAAACGTCACCAATCGGTGCGGTGATTCTGGGGTATTCGCTCCTCGAACGCAGATGAGGTGGACCGTTCCTTTCGGAAACTCCGGGTATACAGAGCGCAAAACAAATGCCGCCTCAACCACATCAAACTTTCGGACCCGATGCGATACATCCACAATTCTCGACTCGGGAGCACGGGACAAAAGGGCACCTTTCAGTGCCGCTGTATAGTGGCTTCCTTCGCCAAAGTCAGATGTTAATGTGATGATTGACACATTGCAAAGGTCGGGAACGTATTTTTGTCTTTCCATATGCAACAGAAAGAGATATCCATCCGAGGTGTTGATCCTTTGGTCTTCCTCGGCCCCGAAAATGAAAATTGGCGTGTTCTCCGAAGTGGATTTGCTTCGCTGCACCTTGTAACACGTGGGGAAACCATATCCGCAAAAGGTTCCGTAGAGGACTTGGGGCGCTTTGAGGAAGTAATGCGCATGATCCTTTGGCATGCAGAACGCTACCAATCCCTGTCCGTTGATGACGTCGATCGATTGCTCAATTCCGACGAATCCACCGTCATGAAACAGTCGCAAAAGGACGACACACTGGTCTATGGTCCGGGCGGCAACCGTATCATGGCGCGCACGCCCAACCAGCAAACCCTCGTAGATACCATCCGAGCGAATGACATGAGCTTTGCTGTGGGACCTGCGGGAACGGGGAAGACATATACCGCCGTGGCCATGGCAGTAGCGGCACTCAAGGACCGGCGCGTGAAAAAAATAATTCTCACCCGCCCCGCCGTAGAAGCAGGAGAAAACCTAGGTTTTTTACCGGGAGACTTGAAAGAAAAACTTGACCCCTACTTGCAGCCTTTGTATGATGCTTTGACGGACATGTTGCCCTTTGATAAGGTAGCGGACCATTTGGAGAAAGGAGTCATCGAAATAGCCCCGTTGGCCTTCATGAGGGGGCGAACACTCGACAAGGCTTTTGTGATCCTAGACGAAGCGCAAAACACGACAGTAGCACAAATCAAGATGTTTCTCACCCGCATGGGGCGCGATGCAAAATTCGTCATCACGGGCGATGCGACACAAGTAGACTTGCCGCGCCACCAAGGATCTGGGCTGGTTTATGCACAACGGCATCTGCAGCATATTGAAGGCATTGGTTTCGTGCAACTTACAGCCAGCGATGTCATTCGTCATCGATTGGTCAAGGCGGTCATTGCAGCTTTCGAAAAGGCCGATGAGCAACGCGAGAATAACGAGCAAAAAAAGAAAAACACATGAGCAACACCTTGCACCAAGCCACCTTTCAGTTTGCAGGCCAAACCAGTGTTTACCACGGAAAAGTCCGAGACATGTATCGGTTTGATGGGGGCAACATTGCCGCTGTAGTTTCCGACCGAATCAGTGCTTTTGATGTTGTTATGCCGAAAGGCATACCGTACAAGGGACAGGTTTTAAATGGAATTGCGAGTCATTTTTTGGACGCTGTCCAGGACATCGTTCCCGTTTGGAAAAAAGCAACTCCGCACCCTCAAGTTACTATAGGACACGCGTGTGAACCCATTCGCCTCGAAATGGTGATCCGTGGTTACCTCACCGGTCATGCTTGGCGTACCTACAAATCGGGCGAACGATCACTTTGTGGCGTTCCATTGCCTGAAGGACTCAGCGAGCACGACGCGTTTGATTCACCCATCATCACTCCTGCTACAAAAGCAGAGGAAGGCCATGATGAGGACATCAGCAAGGCGAGCATTCTCGAACGCGAAATCGTCACCGCAGAACGCTATGAAGCATTGGAGCGAATCACCCATGCGCTATTCCAACGCGGAACAGAGATGGCTCAGAAGCAAGGGTTAATCCTCGTGGACACGAAATACGAGTTTGGCGTTCTGAACGGAGAATTAATGCTCATCGATGAAATCCACACCCCTGATAGCTCTCGTTACTTTGTTTCTGAGGGTTACGCCGAACGACAGCGTGAAGGCTTGCCACAAAAACAACTCAGCAAGGAATTCGTGCGAGAATGGCTTATGGAACATGAATTCATGGGACTTGAAGGCCAGGAAATTCCAGAAATGCCAGAAGCATTCGTCCAAGAAGTGTCAGATCGATACATCGACTTGTTTGAGCGGGTAACCGGACAGGCATTCAAGCGGCTGCCTCTCGAGCACTTGGAAGAGGATATTGAATCTGCTGTAAACCAATGGATTAGCAGTCATTGATTCATGGGACGAAAAAAGAGTAAGCCCGAATGGCAAGCGGATGCACTGGAATTGGTGCACGCATTGAAAGACGGAGGAGTCGTGGTGCATCCTACGGACACCGTGTGGGGCCTTGCGGCAAATGCAATGCATGCAAAAGCCGTGAGCCGCATTTTCGAAATCAAACAAAGGCCCACTGACGCCACCTTATTGGTTTTAGTGGATTCCCCGGGAATGGTTGAACAGTACCTTCCCAACCTACCGGATTCCGCCTGGGAATTGATGGAAGTGAGTGATCGTCCCGTCACCGTTATCGCGCCTTGTTCAGATGAAGTGAAGGCCGAACTTGCGCCGGGCTTGGTCGCCAAGGACGGAACACTGGCTGTGCGATGGGCAAAAGACGAATACGTGGCATTCATTATTCGCGGCATTGGAGGACCTTTGGCTTCAACTAGTGCCAATATCACCGGACAACCCACGCCGGCATCCTTTCAGCAGCTTGAGAATGGCATCAAAGAAGGCGCCGACATCGTCGCAAATCACCGCAGAAGTCAAACTTCCCCGGCAAAAGCCTCGATGATCGTTAAATTTGATGAACACGATCGAATCACTGTAATTCGCAGCTAAAATTCAAGAGAACCGCGAGGATTCGCTCCGTACCTTCGCACGTGAAACCAAGGCTATGAATTTTTCAGCGCACCTGAATCATCCACTCTTCAAATCCATCGGAAAAATAGCCGATGAACATGGGCAACCGGCATTTGCTATTGGTGGATTTGTTCGCGACCTATTGATTCAGCGGCCTTGCAAAGACATCGATATTGTTGTCGAAGGCAGCGGTATTGAATTGGCCAAAAGGGCATCAGAGGCACTTGGTGCCGGAAAAGTAACCGTTTTCAAAAATTTCGGAACTGCGATGTTTCGCTACCACGACTGGGAAGTGGAGTTTGTTGGGGCCCGGAAAGAATCATATGAACGAGGAAGCCGCAACCCCATCGTAGAAGATGGCACGATTGAAGACGACCAACTGCGAAGGGACTTCACCATCAATGCACTCGCACTGAGCTTGAATGCCGAGACCTTTGGAGATCTCATTGACCCATTCAACGGTCTGCGCGATATCGAAAACGGATGCATTCGAACGCCTTTGGATCCGGATGTCACATTTAGTGACGATCCCTTGCGCATGTTACGCGCAATCCGCTTCTCAACCCAGCTTGGTTTTCGCATTGAAGATTCCAATGTTAGAAGCATTCGCAAAAACGCGGAGCGATTGAAAATCATCACGCAAGAACGGATTCATACCGAATTGCACAAGATCATCATGTCCGACAAACCCTCCAAAGGGTTCAAGCTTTTGGACAAAGGCGATTTGCTGCACCGATTTTTTCCGGAGCTGTCGAACCTCAAGGGCATTGAATGGCGCGATGGAATTGGCCACAAGGATAATTTCTATCATACGTTGGAAGTTTTGGACAACGTTGCTGAAAACTCAGACAACCTCTGGCTCCGATGGTCCGCGTTGCTTCACGACATCGCAAAACCTGCCACCAAGCGTTTCCAAAAGAAACATGGTTGGACCTTCCATGGACATGAGGATCGAGGAGCCCGGATGGTTCCGAAGATTTTTAAGCGAATGAAACTTCCATTGGACCAAAAAATGAAGTTTGTACAGAAGATGGTACTGCTGCACTTGCGTCCTATCGCGTTGACGAAAAACCAAATCACCGACAGTGCCGTTAGGCGGCTGCTTTTTGATGCAGGCGACGACATTGACGCCCTGATGATTCTGTGCCGAGCCGATATAACTTCGAAAAACGAGACGAAGGTGAAACGCTACCTCGCCAATTATGATGTGGTATTGACGAAATTGAAGGATGTTGAAGAAAAAGATTCACTGCGAAACTTTCAACCCCCTGTTTCTGGCGAAGAGATCATGGCAACGTTTGGGATTCCTCCAAGCAAACCCATTGGCACCATCAAGTCAGCGATCAAAGAAGCCATCCTCGAAGGAGATATCCCCAACGAACCTGCTGCGGCTCGCAAGTTGATGCTGCAAATTGCGAGCGAAATGGGGCTAAAGGCCGTGAAGTAATGGGAGCTGACAGCGCATAAGCGCTTCAACCTTTCCAACCGTCTTTCAAGGTCACCGCCCGATTGAAAACGAGGTTTTGGGCATCGCTGTACCGCGAATCTACTGTGAAGTAGCCCAGACGCGTGAATTGATAGACAGTGCCGGGTTCGGCATTTGCTAATGAAGGCTCCAGTTTGCAATTGGACCGTACTTCCAAGCTCGATGGATTGAGGCAGTCCATGAAATCACCATTTGCTTCTGGAGCGCTTTCTAAAAACATCCGATCATACAAGCGCACTTCTGCATTGACCGCTTCTTCGCAAGAAACCCAGTGCAGTGTCCCCTTGGCCTTGATGCCAGATACATCCTGACCACTTTTGCTGTTGTTGAAATAATTGACATGAACTTCAGTCACAGAACCCGACTCATCCTCAACATGGTCGACGTATTCAACGATATAAGCAGACTTGAGCCGAACGACTCTCCCAGGAGCCAAGCGAAACCACTTCTTGTTGACATCCACCTTGAAATCATCCGCTTCCATCCACAGCTCCCTCCCGAAAGGCATTTCGCGAGTTCCTGCGCTTGGATCTTCCGGATTGTTTTGCGTTTCTAGAAGCTCCTTTTTGCCTTCTGGATAATTCAACACCACCAGTTTGATGGGGTTGAGAACACCCATTACCCGGGGCGCAGTTCGATTCAAATCATCGCGAAGCGCCCACTCCAGAAGACTCACGTCAATTTCATTGTTGCGCTTCGCTACTCCAATCCGATCGGCAAAGGTGCGAATGCTTTGCGGCGTGTATCCGCGTCTTCTTAGCCCGCTTATTGTGGGCATCCGAGGATCATCCCAACCATCCACCACTTCTTCTTCAACCAACCGCAATAATTTTCGTTTCGACATCAAGGTGTAGCTGAGGTTCAAACGTGCAAATTCTGTTTGTTCCGTCGGGTAAATACCAAGCGTTTGAATGAACCAATCGTAGAGCGGACGGTGGTTTTCAAATTCAAGAGAGCACAGGCTGTGCGTAATGTTCTCGATCGAATCGGATTGCCCATGTGCAAAATCATACATGGGGTAAATCACCCAATCCTCTCCCGTGCGGTGATGGGCGACGAACTTGATTCGATAAATCAACGGGTCTCGCATCAACATGTTGTCATGCGCCATGTCAATCTTGGCGCGTAAGACCCGCGTTCCTTCTGGAAATTCTCCCGCCTTCATGCCCTCAAAGAGCTTTAGATTTTCTTCAGGTGAACGGTCGCGAAATGGGCTGTTTTTTCCCGGTTTGCCGGGAGCACCTTTCTGCGCGGCCATCTCTTCGGCAGATTGATCATCAACATATGCCTTGCCAAGCTTAATTAATTGGCAAGCAAAGCCATAAAGCTGATCAAAATAATCACTCGTGTAGAACTCCCCTCCTTTCCAATCGAAGCCAAGCCAAGCTACGTCCTCGCGAATGGCATTGACGTATTCCGTGCTTTCCTTTTCTGGATTGGTGTCATCAAAACGCAAATTCGTAACACCACCGTATTTCTCCGCCAAGCCGAAGCTGACACAAATTGCTTTCGCATGTCCAATATGCAAATGTCCATTGGGCTCTGGAGGGAACCGCGTATGGACCCGCCCTCCATGCTTTCCGGCTGCGATATCAGCCTCAATTTTTTGCTCAATAAAATTAAGAGGACGTTCCTTGGACTCGTCAGCAGCTTCTGGCGTTTTCGACATGCCACAAAGTTAACTTCAAATCACCTCCTCAGCAACGTTTGCCCTCAGAGCAAACGCACATTTTTCATCAAATTCTCCTTGTACGTGCGGCTTACAGGAATGTCCTGCCCAGCGACTTGAACAGTGCCCTGATAAACATCAATGTGATTGATGTGCTCCAAGTTCACCACATAATTCCGAGACACCCGCACAAAGTCCGGTGAACCCAAAATGCTCAACAAATCCTTCAATGAAGCTTTCACATGGTACTGCCGAGATTCCAATTGAATTGCGCTGTACTTGCCCTCTACCTGAATGTAGCGAATATGGTTCAAATCAATTCGCTTCAGCTTGTTACCAACTTTGGTGTAGAAATGGACATCCTCCGAATTCTTTCGGTTTTGGAAATCTTCCAAGCAGTCCAGCAATGCCGACGTGGTGGTCATGGGCTGAGAAGCATCCATGGCTTCCATGTCCAACATCCCCAACGAAGGGTTCGTATTTGGATTTTCAGCAGCTATCCGTGAGTCCCAGATGTTATTGGAGACTGGGATCAAAGGCTTTCGACTTTCCAAAACCTCTTTGACTCGTTGCCACTGACTCATTCCCGAGAACTTTTCGGGCCAGATCACCGCTTCAGGATCAATTTCGAGTGCCGAAATCATCGCGTCTTCGGGGGTTGTCACTGTCGAAACGTCATACCCCTGCTCGGACAAGAACGACTCCACGTTTGGCGTCAAGCCTTCCTGGATTACCAACAGCTTTAGTTTGTGCATGCCATTAAAACCCCTAGACATGCCAATTGTTCTTGTCGTTCATGGAATCCCATCCTTTTGGTTAAATTTGTGCATGCTCAAAATGTGTTATTCAGAAGAAACCAAAGCATTCCGTGCGCAAGTAGACAAAGGATACATTCGACCCATCTTGGGCTCTGACGAGCAGTTGGCAGAGGATGTCGCGCTGGAAACCGTTACCACGGAGGGATGGAATTTGGTTCTGTACAATGATGAACACAATACGTTCGATCATGTCATTGAAATGCTTATCTCCATTTGTGAACATGATGCATTGCAAGCAGAACAGTGTGCGCTCATGGTGCATTTCAAAGGCAAGTGCTCCGTTCTTTCCGGCACGTATGATGAGTTAGAACCAAAGTGCGCGAAACTCTTGAATGCCGATTTGACCGCTGAGATTGAAGCTTAACTCAGGCGTTGGTGTCCAGGCTTTTTCACATCCATCCTCATCTGAATTATCGGCCTTTCATTTCTCGGATTGCCGCGTGAGGATCGGCAGCATTAAAGGTTGAAGAACCTGCCACCAAAACATCAGCCCCTGCTTCGACCAATTCTTTCCAGTTACCGGGACCCACACCACCGTCGATTTCGATGTGTGCTTCCGAACCCGCCTCCTGAAGCATATTGCGCAATACGGCCGTCTTCTGATATGTCCGTTCAATGAACTTTTGCCCTCCAAAACCTGGGTTGACAGACATCAAGCAAACCAGATCCAAATCGCCCAACACATCTGTCAAGGTGGAAACAGGTGTGTGCGGATTCAATGCCACGCCAGCTTTCATGCCCAAACTTCTAATCTGCGCCAGTGTTCGATGCAGGTGCGTGCAAGCCTCTGCGTGAACCGTGAGAACGTCCGCGCCTAAATCTGCAAACGTTGACACGTACCGATCTGGATCGACAATCATAAGGTGAACATCAAGCGGCTTAGTGGCATGCGCTGCAATGCTCTTTATAACAGGCATGCCGAAGCTAATGTTGGGCACAAAAACACCATCCATCACATCCAAATGAAACCAATCCGCTTCGGATGCATTGATCAACTGAATGTCTCGTTCCAAATTGGCGAAATCAGCAGCCAAAATAGAGGGGGCGAGTAAATGTTCCATGGCACAAAGTTCATGGTTCCAATCATTTCATTGACCTTTGCACCGTGTCAAACTTTTCCACAGCAATAGAACACCAAGGTTCAATAGTTGGGCTGACCGGTGGCCTCGGAAGTGGGAAATCAACCGTTTCCCGCATTTTCCAGTCACTCGGTGTCCCCACTTGGGATGCTGATGCAGCTGGAAGGAGCCTTTACACGGATAACCATGATTTCCAAGCATGGATCATCCAAAACTATGGCCGTGCCTGTGGCATTTGGGAGCGTGGACAACTGAATGGAATTGATCGCCAAGAATTAGCCCGCATTGTTTTCCAGGATGACGATGCGCTGAACACGTTGAATGCAAAGGTCCACCCTATGGTCCGCATTGCCTTTGCCGACTGGCATGAAAAAGTAATTCAAAAACGCCGACCAAGTTATGTATTGCGTGAATCAGCCATCTTATTCGAAAGCGAAGCCCACCTCGACTGCACGTTTGTAATCACGGTGGTGGCGGAAAAGGCGTTGCGCACAGAGCGCGTAAAGAAGAGAAACGGCTGGTCGGAGAATGAAATTGAAGCACGCATGCTGCAACAATTAACCGATGAGGATCGAATCAAGCAGGCGAATTACGTTGTGGATAACAACCCCAATTCTTCATTGCTTCTGCAGATCCTTGAATTGGACAAAAAGATTCAATCAGCTTGAAGCAGTGCACCCAATCATGCTCAGATTCCAAGCTTGGCATCTCGAAGAATAGCATCTAACTTCACACCATGATATGGGAACCTTGGCAAATCTGGACAGCAAGTGCTTTGGCCTTGCTCATATTTGAGGTATTCATGCCGGGGTTCGTCCTAGCGTGTCTAGGAATAGGCGCTTTTGGCGGTGCACTTGGCGCCTACCTTGAAATTGCATTCGAATGGCAGCTCGTTTGTGCGGGCATCACAAGCCTTATTGCCTTCGTATTTCTGCGTCCGGCAATGCTCAAAATGGGCTTCTCAGGTGAAGAGACCCTTTCAGGTGCCGATGCGCTCATCGGAAAAGAAGTTGTTGTTACCCAAGAATTTGATTCACAAACAGGGATGGGCCGTTGTAAAATCGATGGTGATGATTGGCGTGCGAAGGTTTCAGATGAAATCCCAGCAGAAAAAATGGCCTTGGGCAACGTCCTCGTCATCCAATCGGTCGAGAGCAACACCTTAATCGTCCGTCCTAAACAATAGATTCCCCTCCTATTTTCACTCCTCAATCATTGCAAAGATGCCCGGAACCATTATCGCTACTATCTTTTTCCTTTTTGCTGCCGTCATCATTATCAAAGGTGTCCGCATTGTCCGCCAAAGCGAATCGGTTGTCATTGAACGATTGGGTAAATACCGAACCACGCTCAATGCGGGAATCAATATCATCATCCCCATCATTGATCGCCCTCGTGACATCGCGTGGCGTGTGATCGCGCAGCGTCCTGACGGCCTTAAAATCACGCAGTACAAAATGAAGGACCGCGTTGATTTGCGTGAGACCGTATTCGATTTCCCAAAGCAAGGGGTCATAACCAAGGACAATGTTGTCACCGAAATAAATGCCCTCATTTACTTTCAAATCATTGACCCTGTCAAGGCAGTGTATGAAATCAACAACCTCCCAAATGCCATCGAAAAATTGACGCAAACCACCCTGCGTAATGTCATCGGAGAATTAGAATTGGACGAATGCTTGACTTCGCGGGACACGATCAATATGAAACTGCGTACGATTTTGGATGAAGCCACCAACAAATGGGGCGTTAAGGTGAATCGTGTCGAACTGCAAGACATCAACCCACCGATGGACATCAAGGAAGCCATGGAAAAGCAAATGCGCGCCGAACGGACGCGACGTGCTCAAATCATTGAAGCTGAAGGAACGAAGCGTGCTGCTATTCTCGAGGCGGAGGGACAGAAAGGTGCGGACATCAATGAGGCAGAGGGACAGAAACAGGCTCGCATTTTGAAAGCAGAAGGAGAAGCTGAAGCTCGATTGAAAGTAGCCGACGCGGAGGCACAAGCCATTCAGCGAATTGCCAGCGCAGTCGATGGCACCAAGGCAGATCCAACACAATACCTCATTGCGGTCAAATACATTGAGACGTTGGAAGAAGTGCTCCGTGACGGTGGCGCAGGGAGCAAAACGGTTTTCATGCCGTACGAAGCGAGTGGTTTGATGAGCAGTGTTGGCGGCATGAAGGAGTTGCTTTCCTCCGTCAAAGACTGATATACTTGAGCGAAAAACGGTGTTAGTCCAAACGCATTTTCCGAGGCGCCTGACGCGCAGTCGTTACGATCAGTACCTGGCTTCTGGGTGGTTTCGTGGTTCGGTGATGCTCTACAAAATGGACCTGCTTTGCATTGACGCTAATGTTTTTTCAGTCGTGAATATCCGATTGGACTTGCAAAAATACGCGGCTAAAAAGCGCCACCGTAAAATCAAAAAGCAAGTCGAGCAGCGCTTCAACATCACCTATGGTGTGGCGAAAGTCACACCGGAAAAACAACGATTGTACGAACAGCATAAATCGCGCTTCAAAGGATTCATACACGAAACACTTGAAGAATACCTTTACGCGGGTTTTCATTCGACAGTTTTTGAAACCATGGAAATTTGCGTCTACGACGACGATCGCCTCATCGCCACATCCTTTTTTGATCTGGGTGAAAGAAGCATGGCTTCGTTGCTTGCCGTCTATGACTCCCATTATAAGTCCTTCAGTCTTGGCACGTACACCATGCTGAAGGAAATTGAATTTGGCCAACAAACAGGACGCAAGTTGTACTACCCGGGGTATGTATTGGACTTGCCCTCACGATTTGACTACAAGCTGGAGCTTGGAGAAATGGAGTACTACACCCCCAGCAAACGTTGGGGAAAACTAGCCAACTTCAACCGAAAAGACACATTCGCCCATGCCTTGCGCGAGCGCATGTCCACGTTGAAAGAAGCACTGAAAACAGATGGTATCCGATTCAAAAATTGGTTCTACCCCTATTTCAGCATGGGTTACATGCCTTTGTGGAAAGGACGATTCCTCCACATGCCCTGGGTCCTTGAATTGGGCCATGATTTGGACGGAACGCTCATTGCTGGTTTTTGTCCAGAAGAAAAAAAATTCATGCTGTGCCATGCTCAGCCATGTCCGGATGAACAACATTTCATCAATATGGAGCAGGCCAACGAATTCAGCGATCAAACCATCTACTTGAGCCACTTGATGGAATATGGCGACAAAACGACATACGCCTCAATTACTGAACTCATGCTAGCCGCTCATCTGTGGCAGCAACGATTTGATAAACTCCCTCCAACATGCGCTTAGCCACCTGGAATGTCAATGGAATTCGTGCTATTGTAAAAAAGGATTTTACGGATTCCATCCGAAAACTCAATGCCGATGTCATTGGTTTTCAAGAAACGAAAGCCCAAGATGACCAGGTTCGAGAAGCCCTTTTTGGACTGGAAGGACTGGAGGAATATCAAGTCTTTTCAAGTTCTGCGGTAAAAAAGGGCTATTCGGGCACTGCCATATTATCCAAAACCACTCCATTACAAGTCAATGCTGGGCTTGGTATTGAAGAATTAGATACCGAGGGGCGCGTGCTGCATGCCGAATTCGAAAAATTCCACTTTGTAACGGTTTACACCCCGAATTCCTCATCAGGATTGAAGCGGTTGCCCTTTCGCATGCAGTGGGACGTCGCGTTTAAGGCATATTTAAACACCCTAGACAAGACCAAGCCTGTCATTTGCTGTGGCGATTTGAACGTGGCTCATCAACCCATAGACCTTGCGCGACCTGCTGCGAATTACAACAAAACACCGGGCTATACGCAAGACGAGATTGATGGATTTACTGCCTTATTGCAGGGGACAAACTTTGTGGATACCTGGCGGCACTTGCATCCGGATGAAGTCGCATACTCTTGGTGGAGTTATCGCGGCGGTGCACGCGAAAAAAATGTTGGCTGGAGACTGGATTACATGTTGTCTAGCCAGCGACTCATGCCTTCGGTTCAATCGGCTGAAATACATCGTTTCATTGAAGGGTCGGACCATTGCCCTGTGAGCCTAGATCTTCAGATGTAACACGAACGGTTCCAGATGTGAGTTTGTCCTTCAATAGGAGGAATCATTCAATTCTTTTGCCCTGCATTAATCAAAAACAGCGCAAATGAAGAACATCTTTCTAGGGGCCCTCGTCCCCTTCCTATCGGCCACAATTGCCGCGGCACAAACGAGTTGTACAGCAGACGTCAACCAGGACAGCGTCGTAAACCTACAAGATTTGCTATCCATGTTGGTTTTCTACGGAGACAGCTGCCTGGATGAGGCCACCGTTTTTCCAACCCTCATTGTATCTGAGATTCATTACAACCCTCATTCCGCTCAAGGAAACGATAGCGACTGGGAATTTTTAGAACTCTACAACCCCAATGCCTTTTCTGTTTCACTTGAAGGATGGAAATTAACAGATGCCGTGTCTCTTTCATTCGCGTCAACCGACAGCATTGGCCCTGAGGCTTTTTTCGTGGTAGCAAGAAACGCAGACACTCTAGCGATGTCGGTGCCTGGGCATACACCCCTGTCACAATGGAATAGCGGCGGAAGTCTCAATAACACCGGAGAAACCTTAATACTGGTCGATCCCATGGATGAAATTGCAGTCGCAGTCTCCTATGAAGACAACGATGGCTGGATCACCGAGCCGGACGGCGAAGGACCTTCACTCGAATTGATGGATTACAACCTCCCGAATGAAGAAGCCGCCTCTTGGGCAGCATCCTTTGTTTTGGGTGGAACCCCTGGTTCAATTAATTCCATGTGGGGCCTTTCAGAAGTGGAATGACTCAGGCCTCGGGGGCGAACGTCAAACGCTGGCGTTCGCCTCTTATTTTGATCTCCAATGGCAATCCTGCCAAAAGCTTGACTGTCGTGTTTTTCGCATCTACGCTCACGGAAAGTTCACGGCCTCTGAACTGAACCCTGAAGGAAAGGCCTGCCCACTGGGCTGGCAGCATCCCGTCAAAACATGGAACTCCGTCAATCACACGAAAGCCTCCAAACCCCTCTACTACAGCAAGCCAAGTGCCTGCCATCGACGTGATGTGCAAGCCTTCGTCCACCTCATTGTTGTGATCGTCTAAATCCAATCGTGCCGTTCGAAGGTAATGGGCGTATGCCTCATCCTTCCGATTCAAGCGTGCTGCAAGTACAGCGTGCACACAAGGAGACAAGCTGGATTCATGCAGTGTTTTGGGCTCGTAAAATGCATAATTCGCTTCAATTTCCGAAGCTGAAAAGTGATCCCAAAAGAAATAAAGCCCCTGCAGCACATCGGCCTGTTTGATGAAAACGGAACGCAAGATTCGATCCCAACTCCAGTGCTGGTTGATTGGACGTTCGCTCTCTTGCAAATCAGCAGCAGACAACTGCTCTTTGTCCATGAATCCATCCTGCTGCAAAAACACATTGGAATTGGAAAGCTTAGGGTAGTACATCCCCTTCGAAATCGCAGTCCACTGCTGTTCACTGGTACGTTCATCGAACGCCAAACGCTTGGACAAATTGGACCATTCCACAGGATGGTTTTCCTTTAATTCTGCGGCTACCTCCAGCGTATAACGCAAACACCAACCAGCGAGATAATTGGTGTACCAATTATTATTGACGTTGTTTTCATATTCGTTCGGTCCCGTGACGCCTAGAATGACGTATGCCTCCTTTTCCGATGACCACTGCACGCGTTGACTCCAAAATCGAGCGATGGCCAGCAACACTTCAAATCCATTGCTCAGGAGGTACTCGCGGTCCCCTGTGTAATTCACGTAGTTCCAAATGGCATAGGCCATAGCTCCATTGCGATGGATTTCCTCGAATGTGATTTCCCATTCGTTATGGCACTCTTCACCATTCATGGTCACCATCGGATACAACGCAGCGCCATCTGAGAAACCAAGTTTTTCGGCATTCTCAATGGCACGTTCCAAATGGTTGTAGCGGTACATCAGCAGTTGGCGAGATACCTTGGATTCATGGCCAGCGAGAAAAAAAGGAAGGCAATACGCCTCCGTATCCCAATAACTAGCTCCGCCGTATTTCTCGCCCGTGAACCCCTTTGGGCCAATGTTGAGCCGCGGATCATCCCCACGGTACGTCTGATTCAGATGAAACACATTGAAACGAATAGCCTGCTGCGAAGGCACATCACCCTTTATCACGATATCCCCGCGATTCCAAATTTTCGACCAAGCCTGCGTGTGATCAGACTTGAGTTGCTCGAAGCCCCGAACAGCCGCTTTTCGAGATGAATCATGCGCTCTAGTTGCAATACTTTCCCTTTGCTCTTGAAGCGACGAGAATATCCCAACGTATTTTTCAAGCACGACTTGTTCCCCTCGATCGAGCTTCGTTGTGAATGCGCAATGCGCTTTGTTGTCATTGGAACCATGCGATGTCGCTTCCAATGGATGCCGAGAATCGTTTTTGAGCTTGACGGCTTTCGACGTCATGGCAAAAGCGGCATGAAATCCGGACTTCTCCGTTTCACAATGAATCACGGCCTCGCCTTGGGCATTGGATGATAAAGCGTGCGTCTTCCAAAAAGCATCATCCCAATTGCTGTCCTCGTTTGTAACGCCACCATCCAAAAAGGGTTCCAATTCAATGGTGAGATCATCTGCGAGCGAAGTAAGCGTATAACGCAGGACTCCCAATTCGGGATTCTGCATGGAACAAAATCGTTCAGCCGCAATTGCAACACGCTCACCCTCGCGCATTTCAACCACAAAAGACCTTTTCAGAATGCCATCGCGCATATTGATGCCCCAACGGAAATCTTCAATGGAAAGCGCTTCATTCAAATCCATCGATGCGCCGTTCACAGCGACATCAATTCCAATCCAGTTGGTTGAATTCAGAACCTTGGCGAAGTATTCCGGATAACCGTTTTTCCACCATCCAACTCGGGTTTTGTCCGGGTAGTAGACTCCTGCCAAATAGCTTCCTTGCAAACGATCGCCAGAATAGTGCTCCTCAAAGTTTGCCCGTTGACCAAACCTACCATTGCCAATGGAGAGCAAGGACTCTAAACTTCTTACGGAAGCAGGTTCCCAACCCTCGAAACCAATGGACCATTCATCCTTGATGGATTGCTGCTTCATTGCAGCAAATTCAAAATACGTTCCATCGTTTGTCCCTCCAGACTCTCAAGCTGTGCATGCGCTAACTCCAAGTCCTTTCCCACGCCAATCGCATAAAAACCACCCGTGATCGCTGCCTCCACGCCAGATTGTGCGTCCTCGATGACAAGGCAATCTTCAGGGGCCACATTCATGGCAGCGGCAGCCTTGAGAAACACCTCTGGATCGGGCTTAGAAAGTGTAATGTTGTTGCCATCAACAATTGTGCTAAAGCGACTCGTCAGCTGCAACTTGTCCAAAATAGACCGAGCGTTTTTAGAAGAAGAGCCCAATCCGATTTTTATGCCTGACGCAGCCATTTCGTCCATAAGTGAAACCACCCCCGGAAGAACATCCGTAGAAGCTGTTGCTGCTGCCATCTCCAAATACAAGGTATTTTTTTTCTCCATCAACTGGAGCTTCGTCGCAGAATCCAAAATCAAATTCCCTTTTTGCAAGATGTAATCCAAGCTATCTACCCGAGAAACTCCCTTCAAACGCTCATTGTCTTCTTCCGTAAAGGAAATTACAAGCTCGTCCGCCAGTGACTTCCACGCTGCAAAATGGTGACGTGCAGTGTCCACTATGACACCGTCCAAATCAAATATGCACGCTTTAAGGGTGACCATTTCAGGCTACATTAAGGATGTAATTCAAATGGTACTTCGCCAATCCATCGATGGGCCTTTTGATGATTTGACCTACAGCTATGCCCTCGCGAGCACAAACGTGGCGAAGAACATTCTGAAAGTGATAGGCAACCGAACCGACAAAATGCACGGGACAATCCTGGTAACCCTCGTAACATTTGACATGAACGTTGACAAACTCCTGAAATCCTTCTTCCAGCAGTGAAATGATTTGAGGCACTTCTTGATGCCGACCGATGAAAGTCATAAAAGAAGCGAGAAACACATTCGCATCGGATTCTTGGTAGACCCGATTGACAATGTCGTCCTTATCAAAATTGAATGTGGCTTTAAAATCTTCGTCGACCACGGGATCCAGCTTGTGGTACAAGTGCAAGGCGAGCAATCGCTTTCCAAACCATGAGCCACTTGCCTCATCTCCTAAGATGTAAGCCAGTGCTGGAACTTCTTCCCGGGTGATTTCACCATCAAAATGGCACGAATTCGATCCGGTGCCAATGATGCACGTGATCGCTGGTTCACCGTCATACGTGCTGTAAGCTGCGCCATCTAAATCATGCCCAACATGCACTTGTGCTTTGCTAAAGACACGCTGAAGTCCTTGCGAAATAACAGTGCTTAAGGCTTCAGAACTGCTCCCAGCGCCATAAAAATATACGCGATCTATTTCTGATGCAATTTCCATCGCTTCGGGCGACTCGTTCATTTTGGCTTCCACCAAATCCGAATTGTGGAAATAGGGATTAAAGCCCATGGTGTGAAATTCCAAAAGGGAATTTCCAGACTCATCGATCAACATCCAATCGCATTTGGTTGAACCGCTATCCGCTATTAAAATTTTCATGTGATCGAGTTTAAATGTTCAAGGTGTCGACGGATGCAATCACAGACGTTCAACCAGGTCAGCGACGCGAGTGGCATAACCTGCTTCGTTATCGTACCAACCGAAGACCTTCACCGTGTTGCCCATTGCTACAGTTAATCCTGAGTCAAAAATGCAGCTGTGTGGGTTGCCCACAATATCTGCAGAAACGAGCGGGTCTGTGGAGTATTCCAATACGCCGTTCATCGCACCGTTGGCGGCGGCTTGCATGGCGTTGTTGACCTGTTCAGCTGTGACTTCTTGGCTCAGCGTAGCTGTCAAATCGGTAATTGACCCTGTCGGCGTGGGGACACGTACTGCCAAGCCATCTAGTTTTCCGGCAAGAGTAGGCAGCACCAATCCAACGGCTTTTGCAGCACCCGTAGAGGTTGGAATCATCGACAAGGCCGCTGCCCGAGCACGACGCAAATCCTTGTGTGGCGCGTCCTGCAATCGTTGATCTGCCGTGTAAGCGTGAATGGTCGTAATTAAACCGTGTTCCAGACCAAATGAATCATTCAAAACCTTGGCCATAGGAGCCAGACAATTCGTGGTGCATGATGCATTGGACACAATGCTGTCGTCTGCTGTCAGAATGCCGTCATTGACGCCCAATACGATGGTTTTCAAATCACCCTTGGCAGGAGCTGAGATGACGACCTTTTTGGCGCCCGCCTCAATGTGTTTCGCCGCTCCATCTTTCGATGCAAAAACCCCCGTTGACTCCACAACTATATCGATGCCATGCTGGCCCCAAGGAAGGTCTGAAGGATTGCGCTCTGCACTAATGTGCACGACATTCCCATTTATTTTGAGATTACCGCCATCCACTTCCACCGTGCCGTCAAATCGACCGTGGATGGAATCAAATTTCAGGAGATGCGCCAATGTACCCACATCCGTGAGATCATTGATGGCTACTACGGTCAAATCAGAGCGATGCAACATTTGACGAAAAGCCAAACGTCCGATGCGGCCGAAGCCATTGATAGCAACTTTTTTCATTCTTATAGGGAGTAAATCAATTTTACAATTCAAGTTAGATGGACAAAATCTTTGCAATGCGAACCTCGTCCTCAAGGCTCGCTGTTTTGTTCTTTATGGCTTCATTGAAGGGGTAATAAACCAGCTGATCATTCACCACTCCGGCCATGACATTCTTTTTGCCTGAGAGCAGTCCTTCCACCGCGGAAACGCCCAATCGAGATGCCAGTACCCGATCAGCACAGGTTGGATCACCTCCGCGCTGCAAATGGCCCAATACAGTGACACGCGTCTCGTAAGCATTATCCAAAGCATGGACCTTTTTCGCAATCTCAAAAGCTCCGCCTTCCGGGTGCCCTTCAGCGACGATCACAATGCTCGAAGTTTTATTGGATGCTTGACCCAATTTCAAGATATCGACCAGGTTCTGAATGGAGATGCCACTCTCTTTGGTCATGACCGCTACCGCTCCAGTGGCTATTCCAGCATTCAATGCGATGAAACCGCTGTCCCGTCCCATCACTTCCACGAAAAACAAGCGATTGTGACTGTCTGCTGTATCGCGGATTTTATCCACTGCCTCGACCACGGTATTCGTGGCCGAATCAAAGCCGATGGTAAAGTCACTTCCGGACAAGTCGTTGTCAATAGTCCCCGGAATTCCAATAACTGGAAATCCGGTCTCTTTGCTCAGCAACATCGCACCCGTGAATGTACCATTGCCACCAATAACGACAAGTGCATCTACGCCTTGTTCGACGAGATGTTGATGTGCTTTTCTTCGGCCTTGCTCCTCTCGAAACTCGTCGCATCGAGCCGATTTCAAAATGGTGCCACCTCGCCCTAAGATTTTTGCGACAGATCGAACGTGGAGCCGTTTAAAGTCCCCTTCAATCAATCCCTGGAAACCCTGGAACACCCCAACTGCCTCACAATCGTGGTAAACCGCTGTACGGACAACAGCCCGAATTGCGGCATTCATGCCTGGCGCGTCCCCCCCAGAAGTTAAAACTGCAATTTTCTTCATGAATTCTTGCTCGTGTAAATCATTGTTCATCATTAGAACGGCTGCGAATATAGCGATGAAATTCACATAGGAACAAGGTAAGTGTATGTTTTACACATTTGAAGCCATGGATATTATTGTATTTTTGACACTATGTCCGTCACACAATCCCTTCATCTGTCCGTAGACTGTGTCGTTTTCGGGTACAATGACTCTGGACTCAAAGTATTGCTCATCAACCAGAAGGGTCTAACCACTTCTCCCGAAACCACTCCGCGGTCACAACTTCCTGGAGACCTCATTCTGATGAATGAAGGCCTCGATCAGGCCGCGCAACGCGTTCTTTTCGAGCTGACGCAGTTGGAAGGTGTATACCTCAAACAATTCAAAGCTTTTGGCGATCCAAATCGCGTCAAGGACCTAAAGGACAGAGCTTGGCTGCAATCCGTGCGGAACCTGCCGGATCAACGCGTGGTAACTGTAGGCTACTATGGCTTGGTGAGTCTGCAGGATTACGAACCTCGTCCCTCCTCGTTCGCTGGGGGTGTGCAATGGTCAGAATTGAACGAAGTCGGTCCTTTGGCTTTTGATCATAATTCCATCTTGAATGAAGCCTTTGAAACCTTGCAAGAAGAACTGGAAAGCCAGCACATCAGCTTTGAACTCCTTCCTAAAAAATTCACCTTAACACAGCTACAAGCCCTTTATGAAATTGTATTGAACAAGAAACTGGACAAACGCAACTTTCGGAAAAATGTCAAAAAAATGTCCCACGTGGTTCCCTTGGATGAAAAGCAAACCGGTGTGATGCACAAGCCGGCGCAACTCTTCAGTTATGAGCCGCAAAAAGATTGAAGATGCGATTCCCCTTCAAATATTTCCTTGCCATATGGATCGGAGTCATTTCCACTTGCCACGGGCAATCCCTTTTTCAACATCCTGCTGACGGCAGTTTCTTCGCCGACGAATCCTTGGCAACGGTCGCCATTGAATGCGGTGATGCCTTGGAATGGATGTACCAAGAAGAAAATTGGTACTCCAATGTTGAGCACCCCGCAACGTTTACCTTTTCATCAGATGCGATAACGGAAATGGTCACGGAAGTCGGTTTTCGACTGCGGGGGAACACTTCTCGCGCTGCGGGCAAAAAGTCGTTCAAAGTTTCCTTCAATACATTCGACCCCGATGGCTCCTGGCAAGGACTGAAAAAAATCAATTTGAACGGGGAACACAATGATCCTAGCGCCCTTCGAGCCCGACTGATTTGGGAGTGTTTCCGCGATGCAGGTATCCCCGTATCGCGAAGCACCCACGTCAATCTGTATATCAACGGCGATTTCCACGGCATTTATTCAAGCACAGAGCACATCGATGGGAAATGGATTGACAAACGCTTTCCATATGGACATGGCAATCTTTGGAAGTGCACGTATCCCGCAGATTTGAATTTCATGGGTCCAGATCCTGAGGATTACAAATTCACGCCGGGGTGGTCAGACCAGCGCGTCTATGAATTGAAGACCAATGAAAACCAGGACAATTATGAAGCGCTTGCTGTTTTCATTGATCGTTTGAACAACGCTTCCGATGAGGATTTGCCTTGTGCATTGGAAGAGGTGTTCGATGTGGAAGCATATTTGAAGGTCATGGCCGGCGAAATTCTGGCTGGACATTGGGACAATTATGTCGGAAATAAAAACAACTTTTACCTCTACCAACGAAGTTTCGACGGCCGATTGATGTACTTGCCTTATGATGTTGACAATACGCTCGGAATTCAATGGTTTGGGGAGTGGACTGACCAGAACCCATACGAGTGGACAGATTCAACCAATCGTCCATTGTATAGCCGGATTCTGGAAAATGAACACTACCGGCACCGGTTTTCCTGGTACCTCAATTGGTGGATGGAAAATTGGTTTACCGCTGAATGGGCATTGAACCGAGGAGAATGGATCCAAGGACAGCTTCAGGACGGCATTGCAATCGACCCCTTCTATCCCTTGGATTATGGCTTCGACACGGAAGCCTTTAATGCTGCGATTACAGAGCCGTGGGGTAGCCATGTTGCCCATGGAATTGCGCCATACGTGGAGGCACGTAATTTCTGGGCTGGTGTTCAATTGGAATCCATTTCTGGAACGCCTCACAGCACGCCATTTGCTTGGGCAAAAGGGCCCGTGCTCAATGACACTTTGCAGATCAATGCCTGGGGCCATGAGATCGAATCTCCGGCCCTGTGGAACATGAATGCCGTGATTCAATTTCCCGATGGCGCACTCATTGAAACGCCGCTTGACCCACAAGCAAGTGAGCTCCACGGCACTCAGTGGATCGCAAAAATCCCCCTCAACGGTGCACCGCACGCCCATTGGCAGGTAGTCAGCGAATCGCCAAATGGTGAGCTCCTCGAATCGCCTTGCAACGTCCGTAAAATCTGGAATTCAGTGGCAAATAGTCCGCTAATCATCAACGAATTAATGCCAAAGAACGGGTCCAATTTCGCGGACGCTGCTGGCGATTTTCAAGACTGGGCTGAGGTATACAATGCAGGCAGTGCACCCATCAATACCGCATCGTACTTTTTGTCCAATCGCTGGTCAGAACCTGACCGATGGCCCATGCCCAACGTTACGCTGGAACCGGGACAGCACCTGCTCCTCTGGTGCGATGACGAAATGGCTGAAGGCCCATTGCACACTTCATTCACCTTGAACGGTTCTGAAGATGAACTTTACATATTCCAAAAGGAAGACGAAGCATGGCGCATAACAGACTCTATAAGCTGGACAAACGCTCCCGAAAACAACTCTTTTGGACGGGCCATGGACGGCGACTCGGATTGGATTTGGTTTGAACACCAAAGTGCGAATCCCCCGACGCCCAATGCTCCCAATGGAATGCCAGCGAACAGCGCCCAAGTCAGCGCGAATGCCGCGGCTGAGGCTTGGCGAAATTTTCAATCCCAGCAGTCGCTCGTATCTGCATTGCCCCTTACCTGTCCATACGTTTGCGATTGGAATTTAATCACCCTTGACGGTAGAATTTACCAATCGGGTCATGGGGCAACAGTAGCTTGCAACGATCTGCCTTCAGGTTTCTTCATCTTTCAATACACGGACGCCGAGAACAATCTTTCCGGCTCCCATCGTTTCTTTCATCTGAATCACTGATTTATGCCCCTTCCCTCCTTACCTACGAATCTCCTGTTCCTATTCTGCCTCGCCGTGACGCCAGGTGTCGTCGCTCAAGTTGTCTGGACCGAGCCGACCTTTCCATCGGCAGATGACCAAGCGGTGCTGTATTTCAATAGTTCGCTTGGAAACGGTGAGCTCGCCGGCGTTATTCCGGTATACATCCATACCGGTGTAATCACGAGCAACAGCTCGGGACCATCCGATTGGCAAAATGTTCAAACCACCTGGGGCACTTCAGATTCCAATGCTTTGATGGATCCAGAGGGAAACGGCATACACAGCTTCAACTTCAACGGCCTTTCCATCGCCGATTACTATGGCATCGATGAAGGAGAAGAGATCGAAAGTTTGGCCATGGTATTTCGCAATGCAACCGGCAGCCTTGTCGGGAGAGCCGCGGACAATTCGGATATTTTTTATGCCGTGAGCAACGGTTCGTTCACGGCGTCCCTGATGACGCCTGCTTTGGGCTACGCTGTGCTTGAAATCGATGAAACGTTCGAAATCATCGGACAAGCGAGCGAAGAGAGTGAGCTCACAATCAAGGTAAATGGTGAGGTTGTTGCCAGCAATACAGGAAGCAGCATAAGCCATACGTTCAGCGCTCAATCGGGAGGGCAATACACAGTGGAATTGAACGCGGACAACGGAACCCAGGTTGCAAGCGATGCAGCCAGCCTTGCGGTACTTCCCGACTCCCCAACGACAGCATGGCCTACTGGCAATGGCCTCGACGGAATCGAATACTTGAGCGAATCATCCGTAAAACTTCAATTGCATGCGCCCGGAAAGTCGTTTGTCTTTGCTGTTGGAGACTTCAACGATTGGGAGCTGAGTTATGATTATTTGATGACGCAAAGCCCCGACGGCAACAAGCATTGGATTGAAATCAACGGCCTCACACCCGGCGAGGAATACCGGTTTCACTACCATGTAATGCCAGATGACATGCGCATTGCTGACCCCTATTCTGAGAAGATATTGGACCCTTGGAACGACGGCTGGATTTCCGATGCCACTTATCCCGACTTGTTGGAATTCCCCAATATGCAGACTGAAAATACACCCGTCTCAGTCCTTCAAACAGGAGTGCCGTCATTCAATTGGTCCGACGAGAACTTCATCCGGCCCGAACGAGAGTCTTTGGTCATTTACGAATTGCTCGTGCGCGATTTTACAGAAGAACGAAATTTCCAAACCATTCTGGACACGCTGGACTACCTCGATCGATTGGGAATCAATGCCATTGAATTTATGCCCGTAAACGAGTTCAACGGAAATGACAGTTGGGGCTACAACCCAACATTCTTCTTTGCCCTCGACAAAGCATATGGCACCAATGATGCATTTAAAACGCTCATCAATGAGTGCCACAATCGCGGCATCGCTGTTCTATTGGACATTGTTCTCAATCACGCGGATTTCCCTCACCCCTTTCTGAAGTTGTACTGGGATGCTGAAAATTTTCAGCCCGCGGAAGACAACCCGTGGTTCAACACTGTCGCTCCCAATCCTGAGGCGTGGTTTTTTGATTGGAACCACGACAGTCCCGCGACGAAGCAGCACATGAAACGAATTCTTCGGCATTGGGTAGAAGAATTCCATGTGGATGGGTACCGATTGGATTTCTCAAAGGGAATGACGCAAACCCCCGGGAATGGGAATGCGTATGATCAAAACCGCATCAACCTCCTGAATGAATACGCGAACGAGGTCTGGGAGGACAATCCAGATCTTTATATGGTCCTCGAGCACTGGACCGAACTTTCAGAGCAGCAAGCGCTGGTCGAAGACGGTTTCATGGTCTGGTCAAACGCCACCTATGACTACAATGAAGCGGCAATGGGCTATCCCTCCAACCTCAGCTGGGCGAGCTATCAGAACCAAGGCATGAATCAACCCGCATCGGTCTCCTATCCCGAGAGCCATGATGAGGAACGTTTGATGTACAAGTGCTTGGAATTTGGCAACAGCTCCGGGTCGTATCAAGTCAACAATCTGAACACGGCACTTCAACGAATGGAAGCCATTCAATGCTTTCATATTTTGCTTCCCGGTCCCAAATTAATCTGGCAATTTGAAGAGTTGGGATACGACTATTCCATTAACACCTGCAGCGATGGTGAGAGCATCAGTGAAAACTGCCGAACGGAAGCAAAACCTGTTCGATGGGATTATAGAGAAAATCCAAATCGATACCGCATCCACGAAATCATCTCAGGTTTAAACGCTTTGAAGCACGCGCATCCTGAGACATTCAATTCCACCAATTACAATTGGGATGTGAGTGGATATGGAAAACGATTGCACCTAAATGGCCCAATGAATGCCGTTGTCGTGGCCAACTTCAAAGTTGACGGAATCGAGATGATTCCCGGCTTTCAGCACACGGGACAATGGTGGGACTATTTCACAGGTGAGTCAATCGAGGTAGGGGACATCAGCGCATTTATGGCGTTCGAACCCGGGGAGTACCATGTATTCGTAGACCAGGAATTAGCCTTCCCGAACACGACAAACGCAACGGAAGCCAATGAGGCCTTTCATGAATCAATTGCGTATCCAAACCCCACTTCCAACCGAATGACCTGGAAATTTCCCGTGCCGTTGTCTGACTCTTTTGGCCTATCGATTTTCAATCACCTCGGACAGGCAATTGGCAATCGTGTCCAATGGCAATTCGCAAACGACCGCACTGCACTCGAGATTGATCTCGGTAAGGTGCCAACGGGAATCTACTACCTCCAGCTCACAGAAGCCAATCGAATTTTCAAAACCCAGCTTACGGTTGAGCGGTTTCGTTAATAATTCGAGCACACTTCGTGTTGTTTTTACACGTTTTGATGGCCTACTTTGCAAAGCATAATTTCATACCCATGTTCAGACTTCACCTTGTTGCATGCTTTAGCCTATTCCTGCTGAATAGCGTCGATGCACAAAAACTTTACGGCACCGTCAGGGACGCCAGCGGCGCGCCTCTTCCAGGAGCCTCTGTCGTTGCCGATGGGAACAACGGACAATTCACAGATGCTGAGGGCAAATACAGCTTAAATCTCACCGCAGGAAGTCATCGTGTGGTCTTCTCTTACATCGGGTATGTAGCCCGAACCCAAAGTATCACCTTGACCGTCGATGATGAAGTTTTAAACATTGCCCTCGCAGAAGATGCGGTTTTGATCGAAGATGTCGTGGTCGTGGGGTATGGTGTGCAACGCAAAAAAGAAGTCACCGGTAGCATCGCCCAAGTTGATGCTAAGCAGATTACAGGTGTCCAGACCCCTTCTTTCGAAGCCGCTTTGCAGGGACAAGCAGCCGGTGTTCAGGTCAGCCAATCGTCCGGTGTCGCTGGCGCACCCTCCCTCATTCGGGTCCGCGGTGTCGCATCTGTCTCCGCGGCAGGAGACCCGCTTTATGTGGTCGATGGAATTCCCATTACCCAGGAATACTTCCTGCGCGGAAATTCAGGAGCCTTGAACAACAATCCGCTAGCGGCAATCAACCCCAACGACATCCAATCCGTCGAAATCCTGAAGGATGCAGCTGCTACCGGCATTTACGGTTCACGTGGCGCGAATGGTGTCATTTTGATCACGACCAAACGCGGCCAAAAAGGAACATCGTTCGAATTCAGCACGCGGACAGGCATAGGCACGCCCGCCACCCGTCCGAACATGATGGATACCGAAACGTATTTGGCCTTGCGGCAGGAGGCCTGGGAAAATGACGGTGGTACGGGCTACGTATGGCTCCCCAATATGACTTCCTCATCAGACAATGCCGCCACACGCCAAGAAGCATACCAACGCGCTTTGCTGACCAACACGGATTGGGTGGATGAGACCATCGGTGTTGGCGTCAAGAATGCGGTCAATTTCGGCGTTCGGCACGGAGCCGAGCGTTATAACTTCTATGCGGGCGTCTCCAAAGACAACAACGAAAGTTACCTCCGAGGAAATTCTTACGACCGGACCAGCGCCCGGGTAAACTTTGATTGGAAACCCACGCAGAAAACGAAGCTCTTGCTCAGCACTTCCCTGAGCCGAGGGGAAAACAATCGCATCGATGCGGCCTGGTCAGGAGGTTTGGGTGATGCGATGGCCAATGCCCTTCCGTATTACCCCGTCCAATATGCAGAAGACCAAGTGGATGCAAATGGCAACGTCACCAACCAAGCGGGAGAATACTTCTTATGGTTTGATGAATGGGGCGGAACAAAGAACCCCGTGGCAGTGCGAGAGTTGAAGAAATGGAAGACGACGGAAGATCGTTCCATCAGCAATGCGCAATTGATTTACTCCCCATTGCAAAACCTCAACCTCAAGGTTAGCGGCGGATTTGATTACCTGCATTTGAAGGAAGACGTGTTCAATCCTGGAGCGCTTTCCATCAACACTGACCTCGGAAGTGCAAGCCGATATGCCAATTATGTCTTGAACTGGAATTACAGCGCAACGGCCGACTATCATCTAGATTTGGATGATAAACAGGCCGTTAATTTCTTGCTCGGCACAGAATTTCAGCGCACGGACAATTATGGATACGGTTTGTTCTATGGACAGGTTGAAGGCCCCATTTTTGAGAGTGATTCCCTATCCCAAGACGCAGACAGTGTGAATACGCGCATCAACACTCCGTCACAACACAGCTTTCTTTCGTATTTCGGCCGATTCAACTACTCCTTAAACGATCGCTACTTTTTCCAAGCAACCGCTCGGATCGACGGAAGCTCTCGATTCGGACGCGAGAGCCGATATGGTTTTTTCCCTTCCGTATCAGCCGGTTGGGTCGTTTCGGATGAAGCGTGGTTTCAAAGCGAAACCATTAGTTTTCTGAAAGTACGGTCTAGCATGGGACTCACCGGAAATGCCGCACTGCCAGATTATGCTCGTTTCGGGACGTATTCGGCGGCAGACAACGGCACTACATATGCTGGAGATTCCATTTTGTATCCATTGCAGCCTGAAAACCCAACGTTGCGATGGGAAACTTCACGCACCGTGGACGCGAGCGTTGAAGTTGGACTTTGGTCTGATCGTGTTACCATGGAATTGGCGGGGTACCACAAATATTCAACGGATGTACTCATGAATGTGAGTACACCAGCCAGCACCGGTTTCACCAATTTCTGGGACAATGTGGGCACCATCCTCAACCGCGGCGTTGAACTTTCCATCAAATCCCGGAATACCGTGGGGGAAGTAAAATGGACAACGGACTTAAACGTGGCGCGCAACTACAATGAATTGGTCAACATTGGCGATTACACGCCTGACGCGGTGAGCGGTGGAACCAATGATTCTCGGGTGATCGTCGGTCGGCCTGTAGGTTCTTTCTACCTCGTCGAACATAGCCATGTGGATCCGGAAAGCGGACTGCCTGTGTACATTGACCTTGAAGGAGAAGAAACATTTGACTACAACAACGACATCCGAAAATACGTCGGAGACGGCCTGCCTGAATTCATCGGAGGATTCAATAACACGGTCACCTACAAAAACTGGGACTTGAGTGCGCTGGCAACTTTCAGTGTAGGCGCCAAGATTTTTGATTCTTCCGCCAAAAGACAATTGGGCGTCGTCACCGGCTGGAATATGCGAACCGAAAAACTCGATCGCTGGCGACAACCGGGTGATGAAGCAACGTACCCCCGGTTAACCTTGGATGAAACCACTTACAGCCTTCCTTCGGGTTTTCCTTGGTGGAATACCAGCTTGTTCATCTACGACGCGTCTTACTTGCGTTTGCGTAACCTCACCATTGGCTACAACATTCCCCTTGACGCCGCGAGCACCCTGCAAAATTGCCGCATATCCATCAATGCCACCAACCTCTTTACCCTGACCAACTTCCCAGGGCTGGACCCCGAAGTAGTGCGGGATTTCGAGAATGCACAGGATCGCAACATGAGCCCGAATGTGACTTACCTCACACCGCCTCAGGAACGTGCTTTCACCTTGTCAGTATCCACCAATTTTTAATCGGAAATCATGAACATCAAAACTTCTTTCCTCTTGGCGACACTGGCACTGGGTATGGCCTCGTGTGATGGGCTCCTCGAATTTGAGCCCGGCGATGTCATCTTAGCAGAAGACGCCATTCAAAATGCGGATGATTTGCAACGATTACTGGTGAGCAATTATGACGTTCTGGCCAACCTTTACGGTGGACGAGTCCAAATCGTGAATGAATTACGAGGACCCAACTTTGGCGCACCGGACAATAGTTTGGATTTCACGGCAGTCTACAACCGAGAAACCACCTTCTTTACCGGCATCAACGGCGGCATATACACCGACTTTTATTACGCCATTTATCGATCCAATGTCGTCATTGATAATTTCAACATCGTCGAAAACCTCGATGAAAGCGACCGTATTCGACTTGAAGCTGAAGCTCGTTTTATTCGAGCCCTTTGCCATTGGGGTGCCGTAAAAATGTATGCAAAGCCTTTCGGCTACACGCCGAATAACGACCACGCCGGCGTGCCTCTTCGGATTGCACCCAACCAAGACCCACTCCCCCGAGCGACCGTTGGCGAGGTGTACGAGCAAGTCTTGATTGACTTGGCATATGCAGCCGACAACCTGCCAGCAGAAAATGGTCCTTATGCGACACGACTTGCTGCAGAGGCCTACCTCGCCCAAGTGCATTTCTTGATGAGCGATTTCGAAGAAGCCGCGAACTACGCAGCCAATGTCATCAACTCAGGCGTGTACACACTGGATGAAGACCTGGATCGATACGAAACGGATATCATCAACCCGGAAACGATTTTTGGCATCATCAGTCAACCCAATGATTTTCGGAGTTCATGGTACCGAGACAATTTACGTTCCGACAATACCGCCAATCCACAACTGGCATTCAGTAATGACTTTGCTTTCTTCATGAGCCTTTCTGGCGCTGCGGATGGAAGGTCTGCATGGTACACCCCCGGATCTCGGGCATTGATCAACCGATTCAATGAAAAGGAGTATTTCAACGTACCCCTTGCCCACTTGACCCTGATGCATCTCATTCGCGCAGAATGCCTAGGCGAATTGAATCAAAATTTGACCACGGCAATTGCAGACTTAAACGCCATTCGAGCAAGGGCGTATGGCATCGGGAATAACGAACTGATGGGCGATGCAACCGCTGCAGAAGTGGTTCAAGCGGCGCGCGAAGAATACAGAAAAGAAACCGCTTGTGAAGGCATGTGGGTGGAGCAATTGCTCCGACGCGGTGCCAACGGAGAAAGCATTACCATCCGAGGTGCTTCATGGGACTGCCCGGGCATGTCCCTGCAGTTTTCCAATAGCGAGACTACTGTGCAAGGTTTTGAGCTTAATGAAGAAGGCGGTTGCCTCTAACAAAAAGGACACAATTGTGATGAAACGAAAACAACACGCATTGAACTTCGCCCTGCTCCTTGTCTCGGCGTCTTTATTCTTCTCGGGATGCAAACCGACAACCGAAGGAGAGATTGGCGACCCTTTTGACAAGGTTCAAGGAATGATGGGAACGTGGGAGCTCAGCAGCTTTACACAACAGGATTTGAATAGCCCGGTGAAGGAAACCCGCGATTTAAGCGCATTCTTTATCGACGGCGTTTCCACTCCAATTCAGCTGACATTCCACGAGGACCGCACTTATGCTGTCGCGATTGAAACCGGGAAAAATTACTTCGGAGAAGGCGGAACTTGGGGCTTTGACGATGACCTCTACCCCACTTTCCTAGAACTCTATTCCCCTGCGGACACCTTGTCCTACAACCTCGGTGGAATGGTCCGTGAATTTGATCAAAGCATGCGCATTGAATACCGACGCGAATGTGGCAGCGCTGCGACCAACATTTACACATTTGAATTCAATCGAATCAACGGATGATGAAGATAAGAACAAACACACTTTGTGCATTGGTGTTAGGGCTAGTGATCGGGACCTCAACCTCGGCACAAAAAGTATATGTGCTCCCATCTCCGACGGACGCAAATTCTGAAATGACCTTGTTCATTGACATGAATCAAAGCGAAGACGGCATTCAAAACAACGGACTTTCGGGCATTCTTGATGCCTATCCGGATACCGCTGTCTATTTATGGACCTGGGACCCATCCGGTCCAGCAGCCGGCAATGGCGACTGGGACAACTCGGCAAGCCATCAGGAGCTCAACAAAGTAGGACCCAAACTGTATTCCATGACCTTTGTGCCTACAGAGTACTATGGCGTAGATGGTCCTCAACTGTTTTCCAGAGGAATCTCTTGCTTGGCCAAACTTAGAAATGGAACGGAGGCCGAAGGCTTTCCCTTCGAGGCCAAGTCGGAAGACATGCACGTAGACATCATCCCCAAACTGTGTGATGCGCGGTTATGCGTGTTCCCAGAACTTCGAGAGCCCGACGACTACATAACGATCACTTACGACAACACGAAAGAAATCCTTTACGAAGGACTTCAAGGAATGGCAGATGATGACTGCTACATCTATCTCCTGGGCAAAGTCGATGCGTTCACCAGTGTTGAGCTTTCCATCGAAAGTGAAGTCACCCAAAATCCTGACTTAAAACTTCAATCCATGGGCGACGGAAGGTTTCGGACCACAATGATTCCGGAGGATTTGTTCGCTCCGCTATTGACCGAAGATCAAGTCTTGAGTGAAATCTGGTATTACATCGTACGTGAAGGATTCAGTTACCCGCCTGGACCGCCACCTTTCGAAATTATTTCTCTGTTGGATTGCGAGTAAATACCGCCCGCCAAAAGAGCCTCTTATGAATAGCCGACGCACTCCCACAAACCCTTCGCTCGCTTGGCCATTCTATTTTGCCTTGACCGCCCTATTGGCTTCATGTGGTTCACATGAAGAGCAGGCCCATATCGCCTCTCATGAAGCGCTCATCATGCCGGTGCACCTTGAACCTGACAGCACCTGGATCCTTTTGGATGACTTTCATGCTTGGACGGGACTCGTCGATTCTGTGGTTTGGGAAAATGGAACGGCATTGACCATTCAACCGGATCCCTTGCGTTCCCTTCCAGCAGTCCTTATTACCGAACAACCCGCCCAAGCATTTGGACATCTGCAACTCTGGTCGGCCGACCCCTCCAAAACCGAACCTGTGGCCATTCCTGTTGTCCGTTCTGCCAAGCAATCCGTCCGTGTGAGTCTAGCCATCACTGAATCGATACAAGCGGCCTGCATTATAGGCGGCTTCACCGGTTGGCAGTCTCAGCCCATCCCGATGCAGCAAGAAGGAGATAGCCTATTCGTTACCTTAAAACTGGATGAAGGGAGTCATCTGTACCAATTCGTAAGCAACGGAAAAGAATTCCCTGATCCAGCCAATCCAAACAAGATGCCCAATGGATTTGGGGGGTTCAATTCCATTTTGCAGGCCGGAAGTGCATCGGAACCGTTAACCCTCTCCACCGACTACAGCAATCGATTTCTCTGCCATACGCTGCCGTTTTCCAGTTACACGGTATTTTGGAACAACACATGCATCCACACGGGCGAGTCAGGCGCCAATGGAAATTTTGAATTTAACATGCCTGTGAGCGCCAAACATGTGGAACGTTCGCATCTTCGCATCTGGGTTGCAAATCAATCTGGAATCAGTCAAAACGAGCTAATCCCGTTGCAATATGATGCGCCTGTGCGACACGGCGAAATGCTTACCCGGAGCGATCGGCAGGCCATGATCATGTATTTCTTGATGGTCGATCGGTTCCAAAACGGTGATCCTTCCAATGATTGGAAAGTGACAGATCCCGCCGTGCATCCCGACGCCAATCATAAAGGTGGCGATTTGCTTGGCATCCAAAATGCCCTCGGTTATTTGGATTCCCTTGGGATCAATACCATCTGGATTTCTCCCATTACACCCAATCCCGATGACGCGTGGGGCTTTTGGTCAGACCCGTCGACCGATGTCACGAGCAAATTCAGCGGCTACCACGGTTACTGGCCGATCGCCTCAACGGGAATCGACCGCCGATTTGGTTCCATGGGCACGTTTCATTCCTTGGCTGATTCCATCCACGCAAAAGGCATGAATATCTTGATCGATTACGTTGCAAACCACGTTCATCAGGAGCATCCGGTTTACCGAGCCCATCCCGATTGGGTCACCAACCTCTACTTGCCCGATGGCAGTCTGAATACCCAACTTTGGGATTCTCAGCGCTTGACGACTTGGTTTGACACCTTCATGCCCACCTTGGACCTGGAGCGTGAAGAGGTGTATGAAACCATGACAGACAGTGCTTTGTGGTGGATTCAAAACACAACCATTGATGGCTTTCGACATGATGCCACCAAACACATCCCAGAGGTGTTTTGGAGGAGGCTCACCACGAAGGTGAGGGCGGCTACTGCGGCGTCCCAACGAAGCGTTTTTCAGATTGGCGAAACCTATGGGACACCCTCTTTGATCAAAAAGTACCTTTCCAGCGGCATGCTCGATGCGCAGTTTGATTTCAACTTGTACGATGCATACGTCGCCGCATTCACGAGCAAAGAGCCTGATTTGGAAAACTTGATTGCCATTGCACAACAGAGCATTGACGCCTATGGATCCCATCATTTGATGGGAAACATATCCGGTAACCAAGACCGCCCAAGATTCGCGTCACTCGCAGAAGGTTCATTGACTCCTGGAGAAGACACCAAGTTGGCAGGTTGGACCCGCACGATAGAACACCAGGGACAGAAAGGTTACCTCCGAATGAGCTGGCTAATGGCAACTTTGATGGGGCAGCCCGGCATTCCTTGCGTGTATTACGGCGATGAAATTGCTGATGTCGGCGGGAATGACCCTGACAATCGGCGAATGATGCGCTTCGACAATTGGAACGCATCCGAGCAAAAGCTTTGGGAAATGACCCGTGATTGGATTGCGCTCCGCAAATCACGCATGAGCCTGATGTACGGCCAATGCCATTATCATTTGAATAACAATGCTCCGGACGTTCTCGCCATTGAAAGGACGTACTTGGATGAAAAGACATTGATTTTGATCAACACCTCGGAAGCGGTTCAATCCTATCCCATACCGAGCAATTGCAATGGTTCAATCTTGCTCGGAGATGCTGCGATGGAAGACACAGCCATTGCCATCTCTGCCGGATCCTGTGCAGCAATCCAATTGCATCCGAATCCTTGACAAAAAAAGCCGTTATTTTACGACTTCATCCAGCACATAACGCCAGCGAAACTGCCAATCACCGTCGCCAAAGTTGACATACCTGTCCCAGCGCAATTGACCCGGCAGCCTTTCAATTCTCCATCGCTCGATGACAGCTGCATTTGCTTCTGACGCCCCTCGCGTTAGTGAAGTAGATAACGTGCCAGATGAAACGAACCACTCCGAAGTGACCGCTTCGTTGTTGTTGAGCGATGCAATTTCCACGGTTTGGTTCGCGTCATTCCAATTCCACATCTGAACGGATTTGAAGATTTCCCCATTGACCTCCTTTGCCAACTGAAGGACAAAACCATTTTCCTTTCCATTTCGCAACCCATCGAAACGAGCATCGTACGTCACAAGCTCATCCTTGCCATCGATCGCTTGTTCGAACCGACCAACATACGGACCTTCCAATGCAAACATCCAGTCTGGTGTCATTTGGGCCTGAGCGGAAGAAATCAAAGAGCCAAAGGTCAAGGAGAGGAATAGGAACAAATGCAGTCCACGAAGTGTATAAACGGAATCTTTAATCTTTGTCATTGAGCAAAGAACAGGTGTAAATTAGCCACATGAAACGCACCATGTCCCTTCTTTTCGCCGCTCACGTGTTTACAATCGCAGCACTAGCCCAACCTACTTGGGAAGTTGGCAACACCACTTTAACCGAATACAACTTGGTCACAGGTGTTCAGCTTCCTTGGGAAATTCTTTGGGGACCCGATGATCACATTTGGATGACTTCGCGAACGGGTGAAGTTTTACGCATCGAGCCAGAAACGGGGAACTACAACGTTGTTTTGGAACGAAATGTCATCAGCAATGGAAGTGGCGAACCCGGAATGCTCGGGATGGCGATGCATCCCGATTGGGAAAACACTCCCCAGGTATTCGTGGTCTATTGCACAGGAAGTGCCTGGAACGGCGACGAACATCTGAGCGTGTTTGATTGGGATGGCACTGCATTGGTGAATGAACAAACATTGTTGACGATTCAAGCGGGTGGAATTCACAATGGAAGCCGATTGTTGGTGCTGCCGGACAACACCTTGTTGATGACTGCTGGAGACATTGGCTCTTCCTCATTGGCTCAGCTGGAAGGTTCATTGCAGGGCAAAACACTCCGACTCAATCTCGATGGCAGTGTTCCCGATGACAATCCCATCGCAGGGTCTTATGTCTACACCATTGGCAACCGAAACAGCCAGGGATTGGCGCTTGGCTCAAACGGAATCGTGTATAGCTCTGAGCATGGTCAAAACTCCAACGATGAGTTAAACATTGTCAGTGCAGGCGGAAATTATGGCTGGCCTCAAGTGGAAGGGTTTTGCAACACCGCGTCAGAACAAGCTTTTTGCGCTGACAATGACGTCATTGAGCCCCTGGAAGCGTGGACGCCTTGCATAGCAGTGAATGGCATCGAATACTACGACCACGAAGCCATTCCCGAGTGGCAAAACTCAATTTTAATGGCCGTTTTAGGTGGCCTTGGTGGCCAATACGAGCGCTTGAGCGTCATGCACCTTGCCGAAGATGGCATGAGTGTCACGGGTGAAGACCAATTCTTCTCGAGCTTCAATCAACGCGTCAGGGATGTAGCCGTCAATCCTTACACCGGTTCGGTATACGTTGCATTCAATGGCACCTCTTACCCGGGCAGTGGTCCCAACATTATCAAGGAATTTCGCAATGAAGCATTCGCTTCCTCTCTTGATGATGAACAGCAGCTTGGAGCAACCCTTACTGCATTTCCCAATCCAGCCAATGATGTGATTCGATTTGATTGGGGCCTTCCCCTCCTTCAGGGAACCTATGAAGTCTATGGTTACAATGGACAACTCATTCAGCAAGGCCAGCTCAACGGCAACGATGCTTCGCTGACTTTAGCCACATCCGAATGGAACGCTGGCACTTACTTCATCCGCGCTTTTCACGACCGAGGAACCGTGACATCCACGTTCCAAGTGTCGCACTAGGCTTTCCCACATCGCGCTCAACACAAGCGCGTCTTTTATCGAATTGCCACTGCAATGAAATTTTTCAATGTCGCTCAACTCGCATTGGCCGCTTTTTTGTTCTCCTCAACTGCTAGTTTCGCAGAAGAAGATCAATCCAACTCCGACACCACAGTTGTTGAAACGGCCACAATTTCAGCGCTTCGCATCCCAACGCCGGAAGACCGCGTAAGTGGCAATGTCCATCGCTTGGATACTGAGGCACTGCAAAACGGGAAATCTCCTGATCTAGAAGACGCATTGAATGCACTCCCCGGCGTGCGCATGGAAACCCGCGGTTTTGGCGGATCACGTCGACTCCAAATCAGGAGCAGCGGAATCCGGGCACCGTTCGCCGTTCGTAACGTTCACATGCTGATGGACGGATTCGTGCTTACTAATGCAAGCGGGGTTTCTCCGCTTGACACGTGGAACCCCCAGTGGATGGCCGAGCTCGAGGTGCTCAAGGGCCCCGTCGGAGCCATCTATGGCAGTGGTTATGGTGGAGTATTGTTGGGACAATCGTTGCAACGTTACAACCCTGCAAATGCATCGCAATTGAGTGGCTACTCCCGAATCGCGACCAACGGTTCAAACAACGCACTAACGCTCAGTGAAATGTCGAGCGAATCGGGCTTTCAATGGCAATCGGTAGCCGATTCGACCGAATGGACCATGCGCGGATTTTGGAGTGAAACTCCCGGTGGACGAATTCATGAATCAAATGACCGAAAACAAGTAGAGGTGCACCGCCGCAAATCCAACGACAGAGCAAGATTCACCCACTTATGGCTAGGCTGGATGGCTGCTTCTTGGGACCTTCCGGGGTCCCTCAATGCCACAGACGCTGCGAACAGTCCCGCTCAATCACCCGGTAGCACTTACGACGCTCACGTTGATCGCATGCGCACCTGGCTCGGATATAGCACTGTTCGGAATCAATCGGATAAACAAAGTGGTCTATGGGTTTACCTCCAGCATTCCGACAAAGAAAACCCGTTTGGAACCAGTGCTTTTTTCAACGGGTACAAAGACGAATCAGAACAATTTGGTTCCGTCCGGTGGTGGGGCGCTAAGTCAAAACTTGTTGGAAACGATTTCAAACTGACTTGGGATAAAACGGCGATTCTACGCGCTGAAAGGCTCTCTTTGCGGGAAACGGATTTGCCTCCGTCGGCCGAAACTTACCGGTACAACATAGAAAGCATCACTACGAATGCATGGGCCAGTACAGGGGGAAGACTCGAAAATGACAATTGGCAAATCGACGTACAGATTGCATTGGAATGGATGCAGCGCTCTACGCAAGGTGAAGGCGTCGGGGATGGCTCAGTGAACGAAAATTCATATGATCCCATCGTCGAAAATTACGCCCACTTCACTGCGCTTCCCTACGTCGGACTTTCTCGAAAGCTCCATGATTATGGACGCGTTTTTCTGCAATACGGAAAAGCGGCGAGCCACCCAACCACCTTCGAGATAGTCAACCCCGACAATTATACGGCTTTGAACTTATCTCCGGAAAGGGCGAATGCCATTGAACTGGGTTGGAAGGGAGAAATACCGGTAGCGAACAGCTTCATCCACTACAGCTTGCAAGGCTATCAGCAATTGGTGAGTGATGCCATTGCCTCTGTCCCGGGCGCAAATGATGGCGTATTCGTTGACAACATCGAGGGGCTAAAAATGACCGGAATCGAGGCTTTTTTCCAGACGAACCTCGACTTCGCCAATCAGCGCGCACTTCAGCTTCAAACGCAGGCCAGTTTGAACCGACATTCATTTGCTGAAGTGGCAGAAACATTGCCTGGAACACCGCTGCACGCTTCGAGCTTTCTCGTCGCATATACCGCCAAGAAATGGACCCTGAGCGCCATGCACTATTGGAATGATCAAATGCCCTTGCACAATAGCAAGAACGACTGGTCCAACGCACACCAGCGATTGGATGCGTGGCTGTCTTTGCAGTCGAAAGCGAATGTTTGGCAATTAGGCATACGCAATGTTCTGAACGCTCAATATTCGAGCTGGTTCCAAACCAATGCATTCGGTGGACGTTACTTCAATCCTGCGCCCGGTCGACTGATTTGGCTGTCCTGGAAGTGGCAAATCAATTGATGATCAAAATTTCTGTCCGGCGATTCTCAGCTCTGCCTTCTTCGGTCTCATTGGAGGCAATCGGCTCCGTCTCCCCCAAGCCGCGCAATTCCATTCTCCCTCTTTCCACTCCACGATCTTCGAGAAATTGAGCCACGGCCTCTGCGCGCAACTCGCTTAATGCAAGGTTCGTTTCTACGGTACCGTCGGAATCGGTATGGCCCAAAATCTCAATGCGAATCTCGGACTGCAACATGGTTTTAGCCAATTGCTCAAGTTCGGGTTGAAAGCTACCGTCCAACTCTGCCGATGACTTTTCAAAACGCACGTCACGCAACGTCATCGTAATGCCTACTTCCAATTTTTGGAGGTCAATGGATACAAAAGAATCCAGCTCGGAATCGGGTGAAAGAGTGGTGCTATAAAACGCGAAATCCGGATGCTCAATTTGAATCACCACGTCTTCAGCTGTCGTGAATGACAACGTGAATTGGCCGTCAATCGGATCTGAATTCTGCGTGCTCAACAATCTCCCTGACAAATCCAGCACTTGAACCTTAGCCTCAATGGCCTCGCCCGACTTATCCCGCACTTCGCCCGTCCACAAGGCCACCTCCGAGGCACTGACTTCCAAGGGCAATTCAAATTCCCACAGATCCAAATTTCCCGCGTCACTCCGATCGGTTGCAAAGATGGCATGGCTGCCGTCCGCGAAGACTTGCAAGCTATTCTCGTTTCCATGTGTATTGATGGGGTAACCTAAATTTTCTGGTTCGGACCACGTGCCATCATCCTGCTTTCGACTCACGAACAAATCCATGCCCCCCATTCCTGGTAATCCATCAGAAGCAAAATACAGGGAAACACCATCCGAATGAAGAAAAGGATTCTCTTCCCTTCCTTTGGAATTAATTGTACCCGGCAAAGGAGCGGCTGGTAGCCATTCGCCTTTATCGCTGCGTGCACTCACATAAATATCCTGCACCACCTCTCCTGTCTCCGTCGAACGAAAAGCACGCACAAAGAACAAAAACTGGCCATCTGCACTTAAGGCGGGTTGGCTTTCCCATTTCGATGAATTCAACTCATCCAAGTTTACCGCTACATTATAGGAGGAGGATAAAACATTGTAGTCGCTTTGAAATAAATCGCACGAACCCGCACCTGTGCGGATTCCGTATGAACCATCAATTCCAGCACAAGCCGTAAATACCAAGAGACGTCCATCCCCACGGATCGAGGGAGCTCCTTCGTTTCGCGGCGTATTGATTTCACCAATAGGACGAACGATCCACCATTCATCTCCCTCCTTTCTAGCTTCGTAGAAGTCCTCTTGACCGAAAGGTTCATTGGCGTTAACTAATTCTCGGGTAAATACCATTCGGTCACCGCTGGAATACAAGGCCGGGTAATACTCGGATAATTCCGAATTCACATCGCCCAAAAGCGCGGTGGGATGAAATTCAGATGGCGCATCGATGGCAGCATTCGCGAATCGAACAGAGCTTTCCAAAAGATCGCTCTGCATCTGCCAACCACGGATTTCTTCGCCCACTTCGAGCGCGTGATAAGCTTCTTTGTACATCCCGCCTCGGTGGCACATTGATATCAACAGTTCTTGCCAGTGCTCTCGCTCAAAGGGTGCTATTTCAAATGCCCGATTCAACGCGTCAACTCCTTTGTTCCATTCATTCAACTCCGCAAAAATTTGACCTTTCAACATGAAGGCGTCAAAAAAATCCGCATCGATTCGAATGGCTTCATCCAGCTTCACCAAAGCCTCCACTCGCATTCCTTGGCCGTATAATTCAGTGGCTTGGCTGTATCGTTTTGTCGCCTTTTTATCATTTGATTGAGAAAAGGCTTGACTTCCATGAACACA
>Ga0206130_10000721_pt1 | contig 52192 bp, 54 predicted proteins | sample Helgoland_Spring_9_FD_148637 | JGI IMG/M metagenome (GOLD analysis project Ga0206130, IMG submission 148637) | Pelagic subsurface seawater microbial communities from Kabeltonne, Helgoland, North Sea - Helgoland_Spring_Bloom_20160512_1 | ecosystem: Environmental > Aquatic > Marine > Epipelagic ...
GAATGATAAAATTATGAGATTAGCAAAGATATTAAAAATGGGCACAATAATCGATATTGATCCAACCAAATCCCTAGGTATGATGAAAGGAGGTGGTAGTGAGACGTTCACTGATATAGAACTTTTGATCTTGCGTACATACGCTGTAAATGGTATATTAAAGATACTAGAAAACTCTGGAAATGATAATACTATTCGTAAAAAAATTATTGATACAGTAAAAGATAGAAATTTAGCTTCATTCAAGCCAACCTTTGGTAGACATAATTTACGACTTCTGCATTTTCTATGTGCAATTGTAGCGGATGGATATTCTGAGGGATTGAAACTAATGGGAATTAATACAGTTAAAGAAACAAAAGTCGCACCAGACACACATTTAAAGAAAAAACTAAAACAAGAAATCGAAGATCAATCAATAAAAGTTTTAGAAAACTTGGTAAAAAGTACAGAAATGAAACAATATATGGTAACAGTATATTCAAAAAATCACCCATTTATAAAACGCGCAAGATATAAACGTGTCATTAGAACAGCATTTGAAAATGTGGACATAGAATTAAGTACAAAAATGCAAAAAGCGAATAAAGATGATTTTACTGCCAAAGATTTCAGAAACAATCCAAAGTATAAATCTACTGCAACATACTTACTTGGTAAGGAACTCGGATATACTTGGCGAGAAGTAATAGATGCTGTTGATGATACCAATAGTTTAATAAATGCAGTAATAGAGCACTCAATGCCAACAGATAAAACAGTGCGGAAACACTTAGTTAGTAAACTTGATGGTAAATCCACAAAATTACTATTTAGTGCCTCAAAATTAAAAGGTGTGGGATTTTATGCCTCAGAATTAAAAGCTGCGGGATTTAGTGCCACACAATTAAAAAATGCGGGATTTAGTGACACACAATTAGAAAATGCGGGATTTAGTGACACACAATTACAAATAATACTGAATAATGAACTCTCAGAATTAAAAGAAAAGTTTGATGCCGAAGAATTAAAAGAAAATGGATTTAGTGCCACAGATTTAAGAATACTGAGATATGAACTCTCCGAATTAAAAAAAGCGGGATTTACTGCCTCAGAATTAAGAAGTGCGAGATTTAGTGCCATACAATTAATAAGTGCGGGATATGATTCCAAACAATTAAGAAGTGCGGGATATGATTCCAAACAATTAGAAATAATACTGAATAATCAACTCTCAGAATTAAAAGAAAAGTTTGATGTCTCAGAATTAAAAGAAAAGGGATTTAGTGCCACAGATTTAAGAATACTGAGTTATGAACTCTCCGAATTAAAAAAAGCGGGATTTACTGCCTCAGAATTAAAAGCTGCGGAATTTACTGCCTCAAAATTAAAAGATGCGGGATTTAGTGCCTCAGAATTAAAAGCTGCGGAATTTACTGCCACACAATTAATAAGTGCGGGATTTAGTGCCACACAATTAAGAAGTGCGGGATTTAGTGCCTCAGAATTAAAAGCTGCGGAATTTACTGCCACACAATTAATAAGTGCGGGATTTAGTGCCACACAATTAAGAAGTGCGAGATTTAGTGCCACACAAATAAGAAGTGCGGGATTTGATGCCTCAGAATTAAGAAGTGTGGGATTTAATGCCTCAGAATTAAAAACAGCGGGATTTAATGCCACACAATTAAGAAGTGCGGGATTTAGTGACATACAATTAAGAAGTGCGGAATTTGATGCCTCAGAATTAAAAGGTGCGGGATTTAGTGTCACACAATTAAAAACAGCGGGATTTAATGCCTCAAAATTAAAAGGTGCGGGATTTAATGCCTCAGAATTAAAAGATGCGGGATTTGATGCCTCAAAATTAAAAGATGCGGGATTTGATGCCTCAAAATTAAAAGATGCGGGATTTAAACTCTCAGAATTAAAAACAGCGGGATTTGATGCCTCAAAATTAAAAGATGCGGGATTTAAACTCTCAGAATTAAAAACAGCGGGATTTAATGCCTCAAAATTAAAAGCTGCGGGATTTAAACTCTCAGAATTAAAAACAGCGGGATTTAATGCCTCAAAATTAAAAGCTGCGGGATTTGAACTCTCACAATTAAAAGAAGCTAAATTTGATGCCTCAAAATTAAAAGAAGCTGAATTTGATGCCTCACAATTAAAAACAGCGGGATTTGATGCCTCAGAATTAATAAGTGCGGGATTTGATGCCTCAGAATTAATAAGTGCGGGATTTGAAATACATAAAATTGATGAAAATAATGATGAAAATAATGATTATATTAAATTTATTAAAAAATTTTTAATAAATAATAAAATAGAAGAAGGTTTTGTTATTGGATCTTTTCTCAATCTTTCTAAGGGTGGTCATGAAGACCGAATTGTAGATTCATCTGCAGAAGACATAGAATTAAATAATAATCAATATAATGAGTATAAAGAAAATAGTTCTGGATATTTTAAAAAATTAGATGATAACAAAATTTACACAAGATTAGAAAGTGAATATATGGATAATATCGAAATAGAAAATTTATCTGTACGTCAAGTAGTATATGATAGAGGCAAGGTTATAATAAAAAAAGCAATCCCTAACACTAACACTAACACTACCCCCTAACCCTAACCCTAACCCTAGGATTTAGTTTATCACAATTAAAAGATGCGGGATATAAACGTGATGATATACTTAACGCGGGATTTAGTGCCACAGAATTAAAAAAAGAGGAATTTAGTGCCTCAGATTTAAAAGCTGCGGAATTTACTGCCTCAGAATTAAAAGCTGCGGGATATACTCATGATAAAATACTTAATGCGAAATTTAGTGCCTCAGAATTAAAAACAGCGGGATTTACTTACGAAAACTTAATACCAGCTAAATTTAAGGTCGAAGAATTAATAAAATCAGGAATAACTGATCGCGACAAGAAAGACTCAATATCAAGAAATTTCTCTGAAATTACTAAAAATGATAATACAAAAAAAAATAGGAAAAAAGAATTTCTTCAAATATTTAAAAATTCGGGATATACAGCCCCAGATTTAAGAAAACTTGGATATATTAGCCTAGAATTAATAAATAGAGGTTACACATAAAATGAAATAATGTAAAATATAAATACATAATACTCTAACCCAATATAAACTGTCGTAATGAATTCCAATCCAATGGTTCTCCAGGTGCTGGAATTTCTTCGCTATTTTCATCTATAGGTGCTGTACTACCTACAAATTTATCATCATCTATACGGAATGCCCAATCTAAATCGGAAATGAGCCATTGTCGATGATAAAGTCCACATTTCTCCAAATACTGTAAAGATATATCTTGTTCGCCGTCGCGGCCTCTATTTCGAATGCGTCTTTCACATTCTTCTGGTTCTGTGGTTAGCCACATAATTCCATCCACAGAACACTCAAATAATCCCACTTCTGACATCATTTTGTACACTTCAAATTCACATGGTTCCAATTGTCCTTCGTCGTGCAGCATTTGTGCGAATATATTACGGTCGGCTTCTAATGACCGTTCCATTACAATTGTTTTTATTTTCGAATCAGGTTGTACAGCTTCCATAATTGCATTTCTAATCAAGTTTTGTCTTGTAGTAAAAGCCATTACTTGAAATGAGAATGCATACTTTTTCGGGTTTTCATAGAAGAGTTCAATCATCGTCTTTCCGTTTTGTTTTATTTTTTCCCATATATCTACAGGTTCCTGTATAAATACTATTTCTTCGTCGTCCTGAAATACTGATTTCATGTGTTCTATAAAAGTGGATTTACCTGCACCAATATTACCTTCCAGTGAAATCAACCGAGGTCGTGTAAAAGGAGGAGGATATATTTCCTCGGTCATATCGATAAGAGATGGCATATCGCTGTAGCCAGACTCTGATAAGTTGGTTTGCATATCGCTGTAGCCAGACTCTGATAAGTTGGTTTGCATATTGTTAAGTAGAATCGTAGAATCGCAGAAATGAGTATGCTCTAATCAAATATATTCATTTCATATTATTTTATACAGTACAAATCAATTTTCTGAATAAAAGAATCACACGAATTGCTCTATGAGTTTATAGCCTTTATTCGTTTTCTTACGCCGAATCACCCTTTTTGTATGTACAGTATTTGTTTCGTTAGGAGAATCTTCATCTACATCACCAGTCAAACGAGACATTGCATCTTCTTCATATACAATAGATGCGTGGTCGCCTTTTCCGTGAAAACGGTCGTGACATTCTTCACATACTGTAATCAGATTGCCAATATGATCTTTATGAAAAATACCATCAATATATCCTGCCTCATCCGCCAAATGTTGTTCTTGTAAATGATGTATCTCATTTGTTTTACTGTACTTACCACACATTTCACATTTCCCCTTGATTTTCTTGGAATTAAAATGAGACACTTTGTATTCCAATGTTCCCTTATTCTCTTCGAAATGGGTTTTCCTTATTGTAAATGCACGTTCAATGAAATCATCTGGCAAATAAAGAGACTTACATACTTCGAGACCATATGTCCTTTTTCCAGGACCATCTCGTATTTTCCTATCGTAAATGAGACAATCAGCTTCTCTATCATAGAAAACGGCCAAATGTTTCAACTGCATTCGAGACAATGATTTCAATTCCGCATAATCGACTAATTCGTGGAAATGTGTTGCAAATAGTAGTGTACAGTTCTTGCGATGCAATTCTTCTAATGCAGCCATTACAATACTGATAGCGGATTCAGTTTCTGTACCCGAACATAGTTCATCACCCAGTACAAAACTATTCTCGTCGGCATTATTCAATATCACTCTCAATTCAGACATTTCTACTGCAAAAGTCGATAACCCCTTGAACAAATTATCATTACTCAAAATCCGAGAAAAAATAGATTTGTACGGTTTATATACGAATTCTGTACAAGGAACATACATTCCTGCTTGTGCCATAATAATCGCCACACCACACGCACGAATCATCGATGTCTTTCCTACGGCATTTGTACCGTACAATAATATACCGTCTGGTGTACAAGGGTCAGAATCTGAACGTTTTCCTAAACATACGTCATTGGTCACGTACAATTCTTGTTTCACTAATTGTTCAATTAATACGTGTCTCAAATTCTTGACATTGAAATAAGATTTAGGGGCGTCTTCATCAATGACAGGGCGTATATATCTGTACTGTGATGCCATGAAACATTTGCATATCAAGACGTCTAATTTTGCGATAAACTGACTACAATCGTCCATTGTCTCGGAATACTCTTCATCGATTTCTCCAATAATTCGTAAATATTCTGCACCAATTTTTTGATTTAGTGTATTTTTGAAAGTGGTAATTTTTGTACAGATGTTGTTCAATAATGGAAATACTATTTCCATTGTATTGCTTTTTGCGGCTACATAACGAATATCACTTAATGGAAATTCCACTCCATTCGATAGAACGATTTTTTCATCTACTGTATAAGTACTGGCGATTTGTTTTTTGAGTAAATCACATCGCGGTTTTGTCAACTGTAAACTAATCCCATTTTTTTCGGTTTTATTGCGTTTTATGCACTCAGTGCGTCCTTGAGGCATAAGTTTCTCGAAAAAGGCTTGTATGACATCTAACTGTACACAAGTTGTCTCATAGTCCGTTATCATTTCATCCAATTCAACATTGATTCCTGCAGGAATGATATTTTCTTCAAAACTGACTAAAGAAGAAGTGGATGCACATCTTTCTAAATGAAGATGAGTTTCTAAATATTGAATGATATTTAGGATATTTTTGTGAAATTGTTGAATTCTTGTTTTTCCTAAATGAAAACTTCTGGAGAATTCTGGTGTGCACAAATATTCTGCAACTTTAGGCATTTCTGCAAAACAATTGAATAATTGTTCGGTTTTCAACAAACTCCTGTACCAGTTGTGTACAGTAGAAGGGAATATCTTTTGAAATGATATTTGTTTACTGACTTTTTCCATATCGCATACTCGAGACAAGATTTTCCGTTGAGACATAATGAGGTCACGTGAATCTGTACTGATCAATACACGGTCCATCATATCATATTCTGTGGTCAACCATTCTTCATCGAAACAGGGATGTGTGATCAAATATTGAAATCGACGTTTTCCAATTCCTGTACAACATTTATTTAGGAAACTGTGCACAGAATTTAGATTTCCCATTTTCTTGCCATCTTCCGAATCATCAGATAGAATATTCAATTGTCTCAATGTATGATTTGCTAAATGCATTCGCTGAGACACATTATGGAAAATTGGCATGTATATATGCTTGATTAAACTGGCGTTTCTTTCTTCTATGAAATGTAGTAGAAAACAGAATGCTTGAGTGGCGATTGTGTACTGTACAAACTCACGACATTGTTGAAAGCATTCGTCTCCAAATTTTGCATTTAATATTTGCTGTATATAAGTTTGTTTACTGCATTTCTTGCATACAACATCTTTTGTATTGAATGCGTGTATTTTTGTATTCGGTAAATGTTGAGACAATCCACTAAATTGAGACACTGCGTGTCTCAAATCTTGGTCTTCTTCAGTATCAATATCTTTATTGGTAATCAAAATGCATTCTTTTGGACGATATATCGAGACAATTTTGTCAAGTTCATCGAATGTGGTAGCGTGAATTTTAGCGTCGGTTATTGTCTCATACATAGAAGTCTGTCCGTTATAACTGTTGAGTACAGCAACACCATACACCATCTTATTGATATGTCTCGCAGAGAACGCGGATTCCAACCAGATGCACATTACGTGATTACTGGTTTGTTGCGTTTTGTCTGACGTATCAAAAGCGATGTATGTACTGGGAGAGTGTACAGAATCTAGTTTACGAATTTTCTTCTTTGTCTTTTTACAATAATCATCGGTTTGAACATAAATACATACAGTATGTCCGAATTCCACCATTTGTTGTAAATACTTTTCAATGGCGATTAAATTACAACCTGCCATCATTAATTCTCGACCTTGATAAAGGTGACCTTTTTTCGACATTGCTAAAGAACAATGTTCTGTTACAACTGCCATTTGACTGTCAATAATATCACCAGTTTCAGGGTCTATTGTACCATATATTTCGTAAAAATCACCACACTGTAACAATACAATGGTCTCTTGACCATACTTCGAGATATTCTCTCGCGTCAACTGAAAATATTCTTCATACATACTCATTCTAAAAAATATCAGAAAAAAAGAGAAGAACTTTATTTAATATACTTAAATAACGAGACAAATATTTAATATGATTTGTCTCAAAGAATTAATCAATGTATTTCAATTTTCAATTTTTATATAATATGTAATTGCTGTAGTTGTAGTCTAGTGTTTTTAACTTCTTTGTCTGAATCGACCGATTTATGTTTCGTTTTGCGCCAGCTCAAATTTGCCAAGGCGACATCATCGTACATATGCTTATGTTCCTTTTCTTCCCACATATAGTGCATTCTGCATCCGCTATTGAATCCATTATTGTCACATTGCGCGCGTTGACATTTTTTCCCGTTCTTCAGTAGTTTCCCACATATGTATACGTACATTCCATTTCCAAGGCGTCGCTTATTTTCCATCCAGCAATCGTGTGCATCGTCGAAATCTATGTGTACAGTATTTGTCTCGATGTCGGTTGTTTCCATCTTTCGTTTAGGTATACGTTTATTAGGTAGAGATATATGTTGTACAGGTTTGTTATATCGCCCTGAGCGAGTAACCATAGCGTTATTAGAGATAGTTTGTTGACGAGTAGATACCATTGTTATTTTATAAGAAAGTAGATGCTAGACACTGTCGTGTTATATATGTGAGACAACTATCTTTTCAGATATGATAATCAATTTTTTCCCTCAAAAAAGATGATTTTGATGTACAGTAAAAAAGGGTGTCCCCCTATTTAAGATTTAAGAAAATTGATATATTAGCGCATACGTGACCAACTAGTACGACCACTACTGTACCTATTACGATATCGATAAGAACCCAAATATGCTCCCATAAAAGAAGAGGAGTAATGTGAAGATTTACGTCTACTACACTGATATATAAGAAGGGCTAGTACTAAAAGAGTGACAATAAAATTGGTTATTGGATGCAGTACACCATAATGAGTAGCATGTGCAGAAGCAGTATATTGTACATTATTACAAGACTCATTATTTTTAACTTTGACAACTTCGTAATTTACAATGAAACGGTCGTCATAAGTACCAAAACCAGGGGTGCATCCAGTCATTGTCTCGCCTAGATTATTTTGTACAATAGTACAATGAACAGTATTGGAGTGATATATCCGCATCTCCATTTTCCATTTAGAACAAGGACTTAAGTAGTAGTCATTGTATTCGTGAAATCCGTTAGTGCAAACGATATCATCTACGGAAAAGATGATATCGTCTTTCGCAGCCACTAGAATAGCGAATGAGAGAAAGAATAGAGTGATAATGAACATGATGAGTTTGATGTTGAGTTGAAGAGACCCTATTGGTTGTATATGCTTGTCTCACCAAACTAAAAATGAAATATCAATTTTTTCTATTATGAGTGACACTCTTTTTTGCCTAAAATAAAGGTCTTCATACGGAAAGAAGAACCGTATTGGCGTTTTTGGTACAGGTAATAGTCACTAAGTCCGTATATGAATGCAATAACAGACCCTCCAATGAAAACCCGCTCGACCATTTTCATCATTTCTCCAGTATCAGGAGAAATGCTCTGACGATTTTCCCAATATAATCGTTGGGTATTCAGTACATAGATCATGAAAAGAGAACCTAAAAACACTAAATTTGGCATTAATTGCATTTTCGAAGATAACACGAATATTATGTACAGTATAGCTGCGAATACAAGAGAATGAAGACTGTTTCCATTTGACCAATTGACAGGATGCTTATCATTTTCTTCTTTACTAAAGTCCCATCCACCTTCCAACATGATAAATACAAAAATGAGAATAAACCCGATGACGTGTTTCATATAAATATTCATTTCCATCGCGTGTTGTAATTGACACGATAGAACCTTAGTAACATAACCTCCTGTAATAACAGAATACGTTAAAAAAAGGAATGCTAATTTGGAAATATTTTGATCTATTGGTTCGTAATCCTTCATAGTTTCTTATATATAATGAAATATATAAAAGAAACGTCACACCCAATTATGTCGACATATTGGTCCAGTCATACTACAGTGTATGGGTATTTGTAGATGGTCATTATTCAACGAAGTGAATAGTATACCACAGTTGATACAGAGTACAGTTGTATTGCTAACCCGTTCTAATTCGTGTTTTATTACAGTAGTATCTTGGATATCTGGCCTCAGTTCTTTCAGTTTACATCTTGTACATTGATACGGAACGTCGATTCCCTTTGTTGCACCTGGTCCATTTGATAGAAAACATTCGGTTCTACGTATTTTCTCAGAATCATACTCTATAACTGTTACGTTATTTACGACTGTTATTTTTTTCGGCCAATCGTTATTATAGTAGTAATGTAAACAATCTAATGATTCTACCATTTCTCGAATAATATAGATTTCAACATCTGGTAAATATTCCTGTAAGTTAAAAGAAAGTTTTTCTTTTTTTGTTCCAATATCAGATAATCCAAACATAGAAGCCAACCATTTATAACATCTAATCGCCTCTTCAGGAAAAGTATATGTTCTGTGTGCAAGGGAAAACTCCATTGTTAATGAATTTATTATTAATATTGTACGGTATTGATAATAAATATCATGTTTGTTTCAATTTTCTTCAAAACAATATAAATTCTATTACAGTAACTACATAATATTATGAGATACGATACTATAAACTTGACAAATAAAGCTGTCAGTAGATTGTCTCAATTGGCAACACAATCTAACAACCGAAACTTTTTACTTTCATTAAAATGGAGTAATTGCCATAAGTTTTTATACGTGTTTCGACCATATGACTTAATCAATCACAAACGGAAAACAAATTATAAATTCTATGAAAATAAAGATATCAAAATATATATTCCTGGTACAACAATTAGCTACATACATGGGACAACGATCGATTATGTGTACAGTACGATTGGCGACCATTTCACTTTTGATAATCCCAATGCGACTAGTCTTTGTTGTTGTGGACGGGCATTCCTTCCTAGTTCTGATTTAGTGTGTTATTAAACCGATGAAGATTTATACCTTCGAGGGTTCAAATCTTCATCGGTTTAAAATGGATTATGTTGTGGGCAGTTTCCATAACATTTACCCTGATAGTAATAATAATCTCTGTCTCTAATTGTAACATCACTATAATGTCCAGTCATAGTAGGTCCATTTCCTGTACCACCAACACATTTTGCGCCACCTAACAGTACACAACAAGAAGTCGATGCACATTTATTTTTATCCATCGCTTGACACATTTCGTCTATTTTCAATGGATTGTGTGCTTCTTGTGTACAGAAACCACCTTTCATAGCAGCAGTATTTTCCAATGGCGTAGCCATTGTCTCACCAGTCAGTTTACTCAAGTATACGGAATCTTCATAATTTGGTACATAATTTGCACTACCGAAAGGATATGACCCAGCAGTATAATATAATTGGTCGGGCTGTGTTTTTACTTTACCAAGCGCAACTCGATTTCCATTTTGGTCGACGACATATGCTGCATCAGTTCCATCTTGTTTCATATTATCGCGTATTTCTTGTTCAGTTTTGTGGTACTGTATAGAATCATAATAGTTGTCTCGATAATCTTCTAATTTTTGTTCGACTTTATCTAAAACGGCTTGTAATTCAGGAGAGACATTATTATTATTTACAGTAATAGATTCGGGAGATATTCTAGTATTTGTTAATTTTTCAACGTGTTCCATCATGATACGCACTTGTGCTTCGGTCACATTTTTCGATGTATTTACAGGGTCTGTACTCATAATATTATTACCTTCGCTTGAAGTTAATCCAAGTGCACGACATAATGCTTGTATTAATTTACGGTCGTGGTCACTTATTGTTATACTGTCGTGGAAACCATAGAATATTATTGGTGAACGATAATTTGTTGTTGGTATATCGAATGTTATAATAGGAGATTCTGCACTTGTTGTGTTAAGTGAATAAAAAATTAAATATGCACTATTAGGGTTATTTACTAGGTTTGTATCTTCTCGTGCATTATTATTCTTAATATAATCTTCGTTCAAATTATTATTACTTATATTACCATTGGGAATTTTCCAACTAATGTTAATTTTTGAAAAGAAATCACTATTTATTCTATTTATGTTTCCTTTTACATTATCATTTAGTTCATCATGACCTATAATTGTTAAAGGAACTTCTACCATTGTACCGCCAATTAATGCAGTGTTTGATTTCTGAATTGCCGCATATATCGTGTCCTGTGTTGTCGGTATAATATATCGACCATCAGATGATTTTTCATATCCAAATGGCGCAATACCATTTGCTGGCATGAGTTCTAATGCGAATACCGAACGATAACGATGTATTTCACCTTCAATTGGAATGATATCATCTCCATTTTCATCGACGTGAGGGTCCATATATCCATACGGCAAAACATTCTTTTTACCGTGTGGATGGATGTCTGTACGTGTTGAATCATACTTGTTCGTATATGCATATTCATATGTTGTACTGGTGAACCCTTCTTGGTTTTTCCAATTTAGATAGCTCAAAACATCTATACTTGGTATGAAAAATAAATATAATGCAACTGCAATTACAACAATTACAAATATCAATAACAAAACTTTATTTCGATTCATCACGTGGATGTGGTTGTCCTATTTACAATAGAAAGATATTTTCTTCATTCCAGAAAATTGATATAAATTGTTTTATACAGTTCATTTATACAAACTATTTTGAAGATGATTATTCCTATTAAATGTGTTACTTGTGGTACAGTATTAGCGGACAAATATCGCTACTATCAAGAACAGGTTCGTAAAGAAAAAATGAAGAATAATATGGATGTGAATAAAGTAGTGTATTATACGAAATCGTCTAAAACTACCGAAAAGTCTCCTGAAGGTAAAACATTAGATACTTTAGGATTGAAAAATATGTGTTGTCGGAGAGTTATGCTAACACACGTGGAGGTCGAATAATAATATTTGTACAGTATATACACAATAAAAATAAATGACGTCGTGCAATTGTCCAGCAACAGCAGCAGGTGGTGCAAGTGATAATGTAACCAATAATATACCTTTTTTAAATATGGGTGGGGGCGGCAAACGTAGGAAATCCAAAAATAAAAAGAGCAAAACGAATAAGAAATCAAAAGCGAAAAAAACAAAAGGGAAACGTAGTATGAGAAAATCTAGGAAGAACCGTTCAACTAAAAAGCAAAGAGGTGGTGCAATGCCATTACCACTTTTTCCAGGTGACCCTTTGCACGATGTACCAGCAGTAGGTAAAACGATTGGTGCACAAATGCAAGGTGGTACAGTATCAAAAACTGATAAAAATACTGCAATTCCGTCTATCCATATGAAATAAGTTTTTTTATGAAATGATTATATAAGCTAAAAAATATAAAATGGCGTTCAACTTAATGAAGAAAATCAACGGTTTGTGCACTCCTGCATATGTATATTTAGTCATTTCTGCGATTACTTTAGTACTTATGGTACTGCAGAATGTTGGAAATACACACTCTTATTGTGCAGGTAATGTACAATGTAATAATACGAATACTCTTCTAATTTTTGTTATTAAAGTTATTTATGTAGTATTCTGGACTTGGGTACTAAACCTTATATGTGAAGCAGGATGGACTCCTATTTCTTGGTTGTTAGTACTAGTTCCATTTTTAATGATGTTCTTGATATTAGGAACATTCATGCTAAATTCTTCGGGTAACGTGGGACTAATGACATACAGTACATCATTATAAGCGTGGTTAATCAAAAAATCATAAAATTGATATAAATATTTTGTTACAGTATTTATATCAAAAAATAATTCTTAGTATTAATTCTTAATAGACATCGAATATATAGCGAAATTATGGCACAAAATCCTGAACTAACCGCGTCTATTTTAGACAATGATGATTGTTACAGGTTTACATTGAAAAATATTTATACGAGTACAGCAAATGCGATTCGTCGAACGATTTTGTCTGATATTCCAGTGTATGCATTTCGTACAGAAACGGAACAAGTGAATAAGTGCAAAGTAATTGCAAATACGACGCGATTTCATAATGAAATTATCAAACAACGTTTAAGCTGCATTCCTGTACATTACCGTGTAGAAAAAGACAAAATTACAAGTGTCGATAAATGGAAAACTCATGGAGACATATCTACTCCAGATGAAGAAGAAGGTTTAGGACTTTTACGATATGAATTAGAATTGGATGTGAAAAATGAAGAAGAACATCAAATAAAATGGGTCACTACAGAGGATTTCCAATTGAAAGACAAAGAATCGGGAAAATATTTAGCACGTGAAGAAGTTCGTAAAATATTTCCACCAAACGGTAAAACCCAAAGGTATATCGATTTCTTAAGACTACGACCAAGCATCGGCCCTACAATACCTGGTGAACAAATACAGCTATCTGCTAGATTCTCAACTTGTACTGCGAAAATAAACGGAATGTTTAATGTAGTTAGTGTTTGTACTTATCAAAACAAAATAGATATTGAAAAACGAGACAGTGCGTGGGAAAAACATTTGAAAGTAATGCAAAGTAAAGATGATTTTGAGACAAAAACAGAAGAAGATAAGCGATTCGAAAAGGAAAATTTCTTTCAACTACAAGGTCAACGATACTTTGTGGCGAATCAGAAAGGAGACCCAATTGAATTCGATTTTACTGTACAATCAATAGGTATCTATGAACCTAGCGATATTGTGCAAATGTCGTGCGACATTTTAATGGATAAATTCAAGTTACTCATTGAAAATATCGATTCCGATATATTAAAGGTGATTCCTAGTGATAAAATACGAGAAAGTGGCGAATTTCTTACAGTAAGCGAATCTACTATTCCGAATTGCTACGATGTTGTACTAGAACACGAAGATTATACTATTGGATGTGTATTGGAACGTATATTGTACGATATGTTCTTTGAAGGAGAAAAAATAATGACATTTGTAGGATTTAAGAAATATCATCCACACGATTCTTACAGTATTGTACGAATTGCTTATAAAGAAGATGTTCCTGCATTAACACGAAATGTACATTTGAAAAAAGCAGCTGCATATGCAGTAGAAATATTCCAGAAAATTAGAACAAATATTGTATAATGTAATTCTCAAATATAAACCCTCGAAGATTTAAAATGGGACATTTTAATTCATAGAGGGTCGGAATCTAGTAACGTTTTGAAATGACGTCCTATTTCAAATCTTCACTGGTATAAATAACAACATAAACATTTTTTTACTGTATATCAAAATAAATAAATGTTTTTTATAAGTCCTCCTTTTGGAAATTATATTCAAATTCCGAATACTACTCGTATTTATGGTAGTTTTACATTACAACCTAGAGATGGACTATGGATGCAAGTTTTCAAAACGTTACGTTATATGCCCAAATATGGTGGATGGGTAAATAAAATAGGTTTACGGAACAAGGGTGTCGATTGGGCATTATGTACTGTACCTAAGAATCATATTATTTCTGTTGCCATTATGAATGAAATCGAAATCAAACCACTTGTACAGAAAATTCCGAAAGACCGTAATATCGAAATAAATATTAGTTGTCCAAATGTAGAAAAACACGGGAATTTTACCGAATGTATAGGAGAATTTTTGAATAACGAACGAAAATGGTGTATTTTGAAAGTTTCACCGAACACAACGAGAGAACAATTGGATATGTACTATAAACAAGGTTTCCGACAATTTCATTGTAGTAATACAGTACCAGTTCCAGAAGGAGGATTAAGTGGACAATCGGTAAAACCGTATACTGTACAACATATTGAGTATTTGCGTGAGACATATCCTGATACGGAATTAATTGCAGGAGGTGGTATTACACAACCGACAGATGTTGTGGAATATCAATCGAAAGGAGCTAACCATTTTTCAGTAAGTACAGGTTTCTTTCATCCTATCAAAATGACTAAACTATGGTTGTGGTGGACATATTTATGACTTACCACTGGTGTTTGAATCATTAGAATTATCCATTATTTTTGGATTCCCAAAGCCAAACACTGTTGTTAAAATAGTAGACGGTACATTTGATTGTCTCAGTTTACCTAGTTTTTTCGTTTTTCTAGGAGGTGTATTTCCATCTATTGAAGGTGATACTTGGGATAATTTTCGTGAACTCGATATTCGATTTGAACTTAGTTTTTTCGTTTTTTCAGAAAGTTTATTTCCATCTATTGTAGGTAATACTTGATATGATTTTGGTGATGTCGATACTCGATTTGGACTCAGTTTTTTTGCGGTAGTCATAATCGTCTTCATAATTTTTTGTTTACTTTCTTTTCCTTTTAACTTATTTGCAATAACTGGTTGTTCCATACATGTTAGTACTTCATTAATTAGAAGTTCTCTGTATAAAATACGGTACATTTCAACATTAGAAATTAATGTATAGATTGCTGCTTTATTGAATAGGTCCGACTCCTTTTTCGTTTTTTTTTTTTCAAAATTATACACAGAACTTAGATTTATATTACCAATTCTAAAACTATTCAGATAAGCAATTACTATTTTTTCACATAAATATTTCATTTCATTGATATTTGTATTGTTATATCCTTCATCGTATATTGTGTCTGATACAATATAGTCGTGTATGTCTGCATTTGACATCTCTCTTTCAGGTTTTATGTCTAACCAAGTGTTTGTGGCATTAAAAATGTAAAATGATGTTGCTTCTTCTCTAGTCATATCTGATTTTTTTACTGTTTTTGTGTGTTTACGTAACACTTTTTTTGTCTTTGTAAATTTCTTTTTGTGTTCATCTGTGATTTTATACTGGTCTTCTTTATCTTCAATAATTTTAATTTGGTCATATTGTGCAACGTTAACAATTTCATTGTCTCTTAGTTTTACAAACATGATACTTAATGCTCTATCAAACTCGATTATTAGTAATGCTTTGTAAATGCTCTTATATACTGGGTTTAAATTGTAAATTTTATCATTATCTCCTGTACTTTTATTAGCAATTTTGTTTTGCAATTTAAAAAGTTTCTGCATATATTTATATATTTTTTCGTCATTGACTTTACCTGTATTACGGTTGCACTCAAGTGTTGTTTTTGAATCATAAGCGAGTGTATGGTCAACTATTTGTTTTTTCCCTGAAAATAATTCTTTTGTATCTGCTGGTCTTGTTCTATCTCGCTTTCTAGTAATCCCATTCACTTGTGGATAATTTTTGGAGTATTCTGCTCCTGGTAATGTAACTTGTACAGTAGTATAATTTGTTTCATTCTCATCGAAACTTGGTGGAAGAGGCATTGGTACAATTGGATTAAGCATTGTTTTATAAACTACTTTCGGTAAACTAGCTGGCAGTTCTTTTGCAACTATAGGAATTATTGGCTCATAATCTTCTCCAAGAAAACCTTTTCTCCATTTTTCTATAGTTTCTTCTCTGAGGATTTTTGCTGCTCTTCTTTGTCTTTTTGATGCTATATGTGGTACACGTTCAGTACCTTTATTTTCGCCACTCATATGTATATTATATTATTTATAATATAAGGAGATTTTAAATTGAAAACTTTCTATATATCCTTTTTGTTAATATATTTACAAAAAATTGAATAAATATATTAATTGTTTAAAGCATATAAATAACTAGTATTTACAATATACCCAATCAACATCTGTCATAAATGGACAAACGATTAAATCGTCAAATAGAATCATATATTTCTAAATTCAAGAATGATGTAAAAACAAAAGTCATTCATATGAATTTACCAGATAAAGACCAGGCGAATGAACTGGTTAGTTACATTTTCAATTATGACCGTTTGGTACTGTCTAAAGAAGATGTTAGCAAACGAAAACGCGTCAAAAATTCGATACCTAATACGAATCGCTGTCACGCAAAGCGCGCAACAGGAGAACAATGCACTCGAAAACAAAAAGAGGGATGTGTATTTTGTGGTACACACGTCAAAGGGACACCACATGGAGTGATAGAAACAGAACAACAAGATACAGATAAACTACGTGTGGAAGTGTTTGCGCAAGAAATATATGGAATCACGTATTATTTAGACAAACATCATAATGTGTACAGTACAGAAGACATTCTAAATAATAAGACGAATCCAGGAATTATCGCAAAGTATGAACTGCGCGATGACGTTTATACTATCCCGTCATTAGGACTTTCCTAATCCTTTCAGAACAACATTCTCTTTTTCAGTTGTTTTTCTTTTATCGTACACATATTGGTTTAATGAAGTCGCTTGGTCATCTGACAATTGTGGATGTTCTGCTAAAATGGATAACAATAATTTTTGGGTTAATGCTTCCCGTTTTGTCTCTTTTTTGTACTGTATTTGTCCATCTTTGATGCTAAAATTATCGATTTCGTGTTTTTTCATAATCGCAATCATATGTGCATTTTGAAGTTTCTTTTCTTCTCTTAATTTTTTTGTGGCTGCATTTGCTGTACGTAGTTTATTATCTAATTCTACCCATTTTTTTACAGTATCCACTAATTCTTTTTTGTTTATACTAGTTTGACTTTCACCTTCGGCGTATAATTCACTCATAATAATAAGTATTGTTATTTATTATAATGATATATTTAAGCATTATTTTTTATTTGAAGTAGTTTCAGTTCTAATTTTTAATATAATATATTACTATAGTAATCCTTTGTGAATTAATTGAATTCTTCTGTAGTAATGTTATTTACAAATTCACGTGCAATTCATAGAAAAATGACAACTAATACACCTGTAAAAAATAGTAGTAATTCATTAGGGCCAATGTTTTATACTCGTTCACGTACGATGCAAGTACCAATGTCCAATAATCCTGTAAAACCCAATGTAATTAGTAGTGGTGGGAAAATAACAAGACTTCCCACCTCTGTTTCTAAACCTGTGCAAACAAAACGCTTGCGTTGGGGTCCACCATACTGGTATTTCTTTCACGTCATTGCAGAAAAGGTGAAAGAAGACCGTTTCTTATCAATAAGAGAAGAACTTTTGAATATCATAAAACTCATTTGTCAGAATCTGCCTTGTCCTGATTGCTCCAAACACGCTATACAGTACATAACACAACACCATTTATTATGGATAAATAGCAAAGATGTTTTGAAAAATGTCTTATTTCATTTTCATAATACAGTAAATGAAAGAAAAGGGAATCCTATGTTTGATCGTACAGAATTGGATGAAATGTACTCAAAAGCACAATTGATTCCAATTTGGAATAACTTTATTAAAGAATTCTTAAATAAAACTAGGAATAATAGACTTATGGCGAATGATTTCCATCGCGAATCAGTTGGACACTATATACGCAATTGGTTCGAAAAAAATGTAGACTGTTTTGAACTTTAACTATCACGTTTTTTACATGTGAACTTTTGTTTAGTGGGTTTCGTACATATCTCTTTATTACTACCAGCATTAATGTACTGTATTCGTGGCATTTTTAATTCATCTAATATTACTGAATATACGACACCTAAACCTCCGCTTAGTATCAGTGTTCCTGCACAATTCATAGGCGTGAAACATTGATAATTGACGTTCCAGAAAAGTTCACCAATTAAAAGCAATGGGAAAATGATTAGAATAGGAATATTGTAAATTTCTAATCTGTATTTCGCGATTGGATAAATCAAGTAAAAGAAAGAGTAACTGAGAATGGCTAAACCCAAAGGCATTTTATTGTTTACAATTCCATTCATCGAAAAGTTCTTGCACAATAGATTCTTTTCTGCACTGTCTTGTGGTAAAGCAGACGCAACTAATGATGTACATACTAGTGCAAAGCATAATCCCACTAAATATACAAATCCTCTTATTTCACCGTTTATTACAGACCCCAATGTCAAAAAACATACAACAATAAAGGGTGACAAACGGAAAAATAAATAAAATAACGAAATTACATTCATATCTTCCATGATTTTTACTGTACAACTTAGAAAAGTATTCTATATCTAATAATATGATAATTTTTATATTGAGACATTATACCTGACCATCAAAAGACAATGTTTTATACCAGTGAACATTTGAAATAGGACTTAGGACGTCATTTGAAATAGGACTTAGGGCGTCATTTCAAAACGTTACTGGAATCAGACCCTCTATGATATAAATCTTTGAGGGTTTAATTTCTTCAATAACATATACATAAACATAAACCGAATTATATATGTGTATTGTATAATTATGGGAATTCCAAGCTTCTTTTCATACATTATTAAAAATCATGGTAATATCTTGCAAAAATCTATGGATATTACTCGTAATAATATCAAATTTGACCGATTATATATGGACTGCAACTCTATTTTGTACGACAGCTACAGAGAAATCAAGAGTAATGTAAGAGAAATAGTCGAAGAACAATTGTTACGCATTACAATAGAAAAAATAGAATATTATATCGATAAAATTAGACCATCTAACACTATTTTTATCGCATTTGACGGTGTTGCACCATTCGCAAAGATGGAACAACAACGCACTCGTAGATATCGTTCTTTATATGAATCTACTGTTACTGTAAACAATACAGATGAGGAACCATCACTGTCCACTATTGAATTTACCCCTGGTACAGAGTTTATGAATAAATTATCTGCAAGGATGAAACAACATTTCAATAATACGAACTCAAGTAGAAAATATGGTGTACGGAATTTAATCGTAGCAACACCTGATGAACCTGGTGAAGGAGAACATAAACTGTACGCACATATACGCGAATATCCATCTCAGAACGACCGTGTTGCTGTGTACGGTTTAGATGCCGATTTGTTAATGCTTTCTATTTTTCATTTATCGTACACACCAGAATTATATGTATTTCGAGAAGCACCTGCATTTGCATCTTTTTATTTGAATACAAAAAACGAACAAGGATACGTAGATGAATCAGAACCGTGGTTTATTGATATGGGAAAAATGGGACGTTCGTTGGCTAGTGATATGGCGTGTACATCACCTGACAATCATCGAATGAATGATTATGTTTTCATGTGTTTCCTTTTGGGAAATGACTTCTTACCACATTTTCCTGCACTCAATATCCGTACAAACGGGATTCAACGACTTTTAGATGTGTACAGGAAATGCATCGGAAATTATCAAGAACGCTTCTTATTAAGTAAAACCACTCCTACTAAAATTGTATGGTCAGAAGTGTCTCGGTTCTTAAATGAATTGGCTAAACACGAAACTGAATTTATTTTACAGGAATATAGTTTACGGAAGAAATGGGACTCGAAAACAGTTGATAAGTATCGCCGTGAAACACCCGAAGAAGAAAAAAAGTTATTTGATGATATACCAATTTTGTTTAGACAAGAGGAAAAATATATCTGTCCACAAGAAGATTACTGGCAAGATAGATATTATCAACGATTGCTTTCTACTGTAAATAAAAATTTGTTAAAAGAAGAAAAAATGGATGTGTGTGTCAACTATCTGGAAGGATTGGAATGGGTTTGCAAATATTATACTGGAAATTGCCCTCATTGGCGCTGGAAATATAACTACAAATACCCACCATTATTGAAAGACCTTGTGCGATATGTACCTACTTTACCAACACAGTTCTTAAATACCAATAATGGATATGACAAACCTTTTACACCACAAACACAATTGATTTATGTATTACCACCTACAATGCACGAAAAAATGTTGTCTGAATCTATTGTACAAAATATACATAATGAACAAAATATACATTACTTTTTACCATTTGAATCAAAGAATGATATACTAAAATGGGAGTTTAAATGGGCATTTTGTAGATACTTCTGGGAATCACATATTGAAACTCCAGAAATTCCTTTGCATATTCTCAATGAATGGAACAAGCAAAGTCTTACCGAATTGTCACAGGAAAGAATCACTGAGGGTCATTAATCAGGTCTATGTGTTCATTACTTGATATAGTAGATATAGTTGTCGCACTTTCGTTTGTAGTCATTGTACTAGTATCATCATTTTCACTATTTACTGTATTATTAATGTGTTTCGGCCTTAATGCACAACCACACAGCACATTGTACTCACTGAAGTCTATTTGTTTTGGTACAGAATTGTACGTACACGCGATTTCTTGAAAACATTCATTCGCGTATTCATTCAGTACATTTATTTCTTTCAAGTGCTTATCGATGTACCACGGTGTATTTGCATAATCTTCTGTACTTCTCAATTCTTGAAGTAATCGTAGTAATATTTCACTTGCAGTACGTGTAAACATTACAAGAACTTGGTGAATATCATTCGATTTCTCAAATGCTTTATTCTTCCTTTGTACTTCTTTTCGAAAGTGTTCTAAAGAAATATTTTTCTTCAAATATGATATTCTTTCATCTTGATTATTTTCCAAATGATCTTGATGATATGTATGTACAGTAACGTTCGTCAAGTGTAGTATTCCTCTAACTGTTTCACTTACCTTTCTTATTAATGCCTTATCATCTCTTGTCCTGAAACTATACGTGTTACATATGTTACATAAATAGTCCAAATAGTGGTTGTCGATTTCTTCTCCACATATTGCATTGTCTCCATGATTTCGAGGAGCTTCTCCACCATTATTACGTCTCTGCCACTCATAGAAATGTGGATTATGAATTTGTGTCTCAATTCGACCTGTTCGCCAACTAAATCCTGTACGACATTGTGTACACCACATTTGGTCACAACCTTCAATCTTGAATATTCCTTCTCCACATTTTGGACAAGGTTTTGTATCACTATTAATTAGTTGTGCAGTAGCAACATCTTCTTCTTTACAAACGTGTTCTGCCTTTTCTTTATGTAATCCAATAACTACGTGACAATCAGGACACGTATACTTATCACACAATCCACATTTCCAGTGGCTACTTAGAAATCCTCTACAATCTTCGCAAGGACATTTTCTAACAAAGTTCCGTGTAAGGTTTGATGCTTTCTTCGTATTTCCTACTTTAATATCTCTTTCTCTATATAACTGTACAATTGATTGATTTATTTCAGCACGTTGTTCATTCAATGCACGTATTTGTTGGTCTAAAACACGTCGTTGTTTCTCTTGTTCGTGCACTTTTAAACGATATTCTGCATATATTTCGTCTCTTACTTTTTCTGCTTCAATTAACGATTGCGTATAAGGAAATAATGCTTTCTCCACGTCAAATAATTTGTCTTCTTGAATAGTTCTGTACGTATTTTGCATATACACTTTCGTAAATGAATCGCTCATAAATTTACGAGTCCAGATCTTTTCACATGAACGGTCCATACAAGCAAACCCTTTTTCAGTCTCAATAAATCGTGCACAGCAACTGCGACACGCTTCTTGACTACAGTACATACACGTTATCTTCATACGAGTAGATTTATTAAAATTTTCACCGCAAATTAAACAATCCATATTTTTTACAGTACACACTGTGGTTGTTATTATTATTGATAAATTAATAAATGTTTGTAGTTTTGTGTATATATATTCATTTGTTTCAATTTTCTGAATTATCTATAACGAAATAAATTTTATTTCTTTATCGATACTGTTTATCTGATATACTTTCCCGCTCTGGAAAAGGAGTCGACAATATAAATGACAAATACGCCTAAAAATGTATACAGTAAAAATTCTTCTGTAATGTTTTGTGTTTGTTCGTGTTGTTGCTCTTCTAACAACTGTATCATGTAGTTTAATTTTTCGAGTACTTTGTCATTATTGATATGAACCCCACTTCCACTTCCTAAAGAAGATGCGGTTGCTGCTGCCATATATGGCTTAACTAATTCTGTTAAATTACCCTTGTAACTCTCTTGATACCTAGCAGTAGGCTGTTTTAGTACAGTATTTCCAGTAAATCCTTCTTGTACAGTATGGTCAATTGGTTCATATACCTGTAGATTCAATTCAGAACCAGGTTCGTTTTTGAAAGGATTGGTAAAGTTAGTTGTTTTTGTTTTATCTGTGTCGGAAATTTGAGGTGGTGGAGGAGGATGAAAATTTCCCAAGTGTTTCCCATCATTTTCAGGTGAGACATTATTCATATTATTCAATAAATCATTCACACGTTTTGCATTTTCTTCATTCATTTTCACAGATCGTTCAATGGCACTTTCATTAGAAGTGGAACAGTTCTTTCTTCTACTACTTTTGGGTTTAGGGCAGCAACTATCTTTACTGTCCCACGCACTTGCTGTAGATAATAATGACATGTTGATTATTAAGTTTGTGTTTCCCCTTTAATTTTTGGTCAGATATTATTTTCCCTAAATGTTTCGCAACTACATTCAATAAGATATTTACAACATATATAGTACAGTATTTGCACAATGAAATTAAGTAGTTCCATATGTTTTATTGATTGTGTACCACTTGCACTCATTATATTGTATCTTTTATACCCCACATCATTCGTTCATTTCAGTCAGTATAGTTTAGGAAAATTACTGGCGATTCTACTTATCATTTACTATACTCATACACATTTTGTGTACGGTTTTGCATTATGTATATTTGCGATATGGTATTATCAACTATGTGAATCTTCTAAAGTAAGAGAACTTTTTACAAGAAATGAGTTGATGGACAGTACACAACAATATGTAGACCATTTACCAAAACCCGCAAATCAAATGAATGAGACATCAACGGATTTTGTACAGGAATCGTATAGAACAAAATGTTATTCTTGTGCAGTTGATACTGCTTACCCTACTAATTTACCTACAGTATGTAAAGAATCAGAAGACGTTTTCCGTAAAGAACATTGTAATGTCAATAAAGTAATGGTGTACAAAGACTTGGAAGTGAAACATCACGATATTACACAGCACTTATCTGAAATCGATTTCCATAATGGTCAAATATGTAATCCGTGCGACCCAACCTGTCATTTTGATTTACGGAAAAAGAAAGAAAGTGTTGAAAATGAATTAAGAAAGCCAGAAAAAACACGAGACTTTGCTGATTTTATTCCAGAACAAATCCGAAAATTAGGCCTGTTTACAGATTCAGGTGAACCGTTCGTTGGTAGCGGTTCTTATCTCTCTAAGTAATATATAAGACTATGAAATCTTTTTCCATCAAGGACGTTTTTGGATATGCGTACGATAATGTAAAAGCTTTGAATGACAGCAAATTGTTTGCAGGCATGATAGTTGTTATTTTGAATATATCTTCAAAATTTACTACTGTACCACTTAGTCCAACAATGGAATCTTATTTACGGAATACATTTAGTCGACATATTTTAGTGTTTGCAATATGTTGGATGGGTACTCGTGAAATTATATCTGCAATCATTCTGTTTACAATTGTTAGTTTATTAATGCAAGTATTTTTAAATGAAAATAGCCCTTTCTGTTGTTTTACAGAAGAGTTTACTACACATCATATGGCATTGGCACAAGACACTACAGATGATATTTTGACAAAAGATGAAATCGAAACTTGTATGCGAACATTAGAAAAAGCGAAAAATTTGATGAATAGAGCTTCTCAAGATGAAAATGATACTGACACTGAAAATAATAGTTCAGTTACAGATATGCAAAATTATACGAACCAAACAATGGTTTCATAAATTTCTTTCTAACAATATTGTAAAGAGACTTCCGAATAAATGTCTTATAAATTGAAAATATTGTTAGATCTTAGTGTTGACACAAATGTTGGAAAAGAAGAGGTATTAACTAGTAAAATGTTGTCTTATAATCCACCTAAAAGAAAGTTGGCATTACAGGATTTACCTATTTTTTCACCTTTTGTTCCTTATAGTAATTTAGCCAATCGTATATTGAATATGTTTTACTATGAACGTATAGAACTGTTTTTCAATGCAACCAGATTTAAAAAGGTTATTATGAATTCTTGGGACGGTAAAAAAGAAAAAAATGTAGAAGAACGATTGAAAATAGAACAACAAAATTTCGATATTTTTATCAAAGCTATTTTACCTACTGCATACCCAATTTCAAATAATTACAACAAATCTCTCGAATACTTTGATAGAGGTTCATATTCTTTTTTTACGAAAGGAACAACAAAAGGATTACGTACTAGCTATTTCCCGTTTTTACCATCTCGATTTGGTAAAGAGTTCTCACATATTAAAGTTAATGGAGAAGTATATACTGTTACTGGTGTTACCTTGAAAAATGATGTATTGAATCATCCTGTGTACAGTAAATTAATACAAGAATATGAAAACATTGAGAATATTGGAGGAGATGGAGATGAAAATCCGATTGCAAAAGTCGACGACGAATTTAATGAATTTTACGCAAAATATTTCATTACAGAAGAAGATATTACCAAACTAAATTTGCCTGAAGAGAAGAAATCTATATTTACAAGTATTTTGGATATTAAGGAACCGAAAGAAGACCCTAGATTGTACAATGAAAAATACGAAAAGGTCAAAGAAGTCAGTAATGCAATTCATAAAATCAAAACTTTACTCCAAGGAAATCATATGATTCATGATAATAAAACGAATACAGTTGATATTGGTAGCTTATTTGAAAATTTAAATACTTTATTCGAATACAGAGATTATATAAAACAAGTCACTAGTGTCTCAAATGAACAAAAAATTCAGAAAGTGATATCGTCTTTTGGTAAGCTTTATGTTAAGAAAAAGGCAATCACGTATATTAAAGATAGGGATTTTGACTTGACCAATGAAGGTAGTCGTGAGAAAGAAATTCTATCATGGATCGAAAAGTATAGCCCTGCTTTTCGTAATTTCTCCAATATCAGTTCCGAATTGTCGAAAGAAAGATATATTCAAAATAATGTATGGAGAAACATTATTCAAAAGAAAGATAATTCAAAATACTCTCTTATAAACACCTGTAAAAAAAACGTGGATAGTTGTTCAGAAATTTACGAAAGTGGACTTCTAGAAGTACATTTAGACCGCGTTAAAGATACTAAGAAAAATAATTATACAGTAATCGAAGCACATTTGATGATAAACGTTATCGAAGGAGAAATGAACTCGAAAAATTATAAAAAACTGAAATGTTACTATCTGGATAAATCTCTTGGATCTATGTTTGATAGCATATTCTATACTAAAAACAATTGGGATATTTCTAACAAAAAGATTTTTTTCAGTATTAAAGATGAAGTAAAATCAATTAATGAAAAAATTAAAAGTAAAGAACAAAAGAAAAGTACACATAAAAAAAAAAGACAACTAAAAAAACAAAATAATACAAAAAAAAATAAATAATTTTACACTTTTCTATGACTAAAAGTGTAAAACGCTATATATAATCTACTATCTAATCGTTTATTCTGTGAACTTTGGAACACCATCTACATACTCTCCGACCTCATCGCCAATATCATCCTCTCCTTCGACATCATAAATTGTACCATTTGTTTCGCTATTTGTAAAATAGTGTTTACCATTTATGTATACCATAAATACCTCCTCCTCTTCTTCTTCTTCCTCCTCCTCTTCTTCTTCTTCCTCCTCCTCTTCGACGACTTCTGTCTCTTCTTTTTCTACTGATACTTCTTCCTCCTCCTGTACTGATACTTCTTCTTCTTCTTCTTCTTCCTCCTGTACTGATACTTCTTCCTCCTCTTTCTCCTCCTCTTTCTCCTCCTCTTTCTCCTCCTCTTTCTCCTCCTCTTCCTCTTCCTCCTCCTCTTCCTCCTCTTCCTCTTCCTCCTCCTCTTCCTCCTCCTCCTGTACTAATACTTCTTCCTCTTCCTCTTTTTCTACTGATACTTCTTCCTCTTCCTCTTTTTCTACTGATACTTCTTCCTCTTCCTCTTTTTCTACTGATACTTCTTCCTCTTTTTCTACTTCTTCCTCTTCCTCCTCTTGTACTGATACTTCTTCCTCTTCCTCTTCTTGTACTGATACTTCTTCCTCTTCTTGTACTGATACTTCTTCCTCTTCTTGTTCTTCCACTTCAACAACTTCTATCTCTTCTTCTTTTTTTATAATAACGGATTTCTGTACAACCGTTTGAGTTTCCATCTTTATTTGTATAGGTTCGTCTTCCTTTTCTAATAAATCAATAATATCATCTACTTCTTCTTCTGGTTCAACATACAGTACATCTTGACCAACCTCTTCCTTTACTGTAACTATCTTTGCATCTTTTCGCATTCGTCTGACTAAATCCTGATAGTCTTTTATAGTCTTTTCAAGTGTCTTAACTTTGGACTTTAAGTTACCAATTTTTTTTACTTTTTCATTATATTTTGTCTGAAATTTGATAGCCTCAGCCTGCAAAGTGTTTAACATTTGGTTCATTCTTCGTGTGTTAATTAAGAATAGAGGTGTTATGTAGATAACAAATATTGTGTTTAAACCTCTTATTAAAAAACTTTAAATCAATTTTCTGGAATTTAAGAACTAACCCCAAAGTTGTCTCGGAGAATTGAATTTCTACAAGGAGCAGCCCCCTTTTCACTTTGTTTTTTTACTTTATAGTTCCCCTTACTCTGTACAGATGGTGTGCTGTTCAAATGAATTTTATCATTGTCTTCGTGTATTTCTGGTAAAATTCGAGTAACTGGTTTATCGATGCATAAAAGCATATGTTTTGACTTGGATAATGAACGGAATTCGTGAATATTCATGTTACCATAGAACTTTTCAAGAAAATAATGAGGGTCGTTTGCAGGTTTAATATTTTGTGTATATCCATCACTTTCACCGTAATAATAATTTATTAGCTGATATGACTCCATTTTAGTAGAATCATCCCAAGGCATACAATGAAATAAATGTGCAACACTGCATTCAGGGCTACAGAATGACCCGTGTCCCATAAATTCTCCTTGTGTGGAATGCTGTAAAATATAACAAGTATTATTGTCATAAGGATATGTGCACCAGAAGCAGTCTGATTTCCTGTCGGTTGATATTCCTTTGTATAAATCTATTTTTAATTCCTTAACTTTTTCTTTGATTTCTATTTTTTGTTCATTTGCACAATTTACAGGTTTCGAGACAACAACATTTGTCTCTGTTTTATTTATGAATGGTGTAATTTGAGTGTCATTTACTAATGTAGAATCATATGCTTTATAATTATTGTCTTCTTCGAATGGTTTTATTTCACGAGGAACATCAGGATTGTATGTACAGTATAGATGCATATTCTGCTTGTTCAAATATTGTTCGACATCTTTTAAAGAACACTTTAAATGTAAAATAACATTTGCTTTTTTCTTTATTTCAACTTGATTTTGAGACATTGTCTCGATTATTTTTACTGGCTGTAATTTTGAACTTCGTTTTTTCACTTTTTCTTTTGAAAGGTCGACTTGTACAGGTGTATCATCAACCACTTTCTTTCGTCTTCCTCTTTTTTTCGGAACATTATCAATATCTGGATTAGTCATTACTTTGAAGTTTGGTATTTTTATTCTTTCAATATACTGAATATATTTATACTATTTTATATAAGCAAAGAAACACAAAAGGTAAAAATGTGTAATAAATACATTTGTTTATTGGATATAATTGTACAATAAATGCAAGACAAATCAATGAATAATTGTATCCCTTGGTCCGAAAAATATAGACCTAAATCGTTTCAACAAACGATTCTAGACCCTGTAAATAGAAGTATTTTTGAAAATATTATTGAAAGAAAACAATTTCCGAACATACTATTTTACGGTCCTCCAGGTGTTGGCAAAACAACATCAGCAATAAATCTTATACAACTGTACCAACGAAAGTATCACAGGGTTAATAAAGAGACAGTGATTCATTTGAATGCATCCGATGAACGTGGAATTGAACTAATTAGGAATCAAATATTTAATTTTGTAAGAAGCCGAAATATGTTCGAAAGTGGGCTAAAGTTCGTGATTCTTGACGAAGTCGATTATATGACCAAGAATGCACAGCAAGCGTTGAAGAATTTGTTACAAAGCTCTTACAATAACGTACGCTTCTGTCTCATATGTAACTACATATGTAAAATAGAACATTCTCTATTAAATGAATTTGTGTGTATGCGATTTAACAAACTACCCGATAATGAAATCGAAGATTTTTTCAAAATATTAGCCCAACAAGAGAAACTCGTAATTTCAAGCGAATTCATTCAAAGAATGAAAACAATGTTTCATACAGATATTCGGAGTATGGTAAATTATTTACAATTACACCATAGTGAGACAGAGTTACAGAGCCCCAATTACAGTAATAATGATTTGTATGACACCTTACATAATATGTTTGTGGAACAAGAAGATGAAAAATATATGGTACAGTTTATTTACAAATGTATTCATGTACAAAACAGTATAGATTTACAAACATTTCTAAAAGAGTTTTTTCACCATATTATTATGTTTCGTAAAGAATTCGTTGATTATCGATTTTTAAATATTGCTGAAACAGTCGTACACGAAGTGAATGAACACGATTGTATTGTACAGTATTTTGTATGCCAATTATCTTCGTTTCATAAAAATAGAAAATTGAAATGCATATAAAAGAGTTAAGTAAAAATACATAATCCAGATATTTCCATAGACATATTATTACTGTAGTTATTTACAAAATGAATGTATCAATTGATGACGAGTGGCAACAATTCTTGTCGAATTACTCTGGTTCTACGCATAATTTAGTAGATTTTCAGTCATTTAGCAATACATCAAATAACACTGATGAAACAATGAGCACATCAAAAACAACGTGTAATTCTTTAAGTAGTAGTGATGAAGATATCGATGAATCAGAAGATGAAAGTGATGAAGATGAAGACGAATTTGAAAATACTGGGGTACCATCAAAACTCACCGATAAAAAACTAGAAATGACAGTGACAAGAAATCCTTGTGAAGAACTGTACATATCAACACAAACTCAAATATTCTTTCTGAATACAAGTGAAATCGATGTTGACCATATCTTTTGGAATATTCCAGTAATAGAATACGCTATACCAGCAACTGGAGTAATAAAAAAACAAATGAGAATTATTTCAAAAGATAAAGATGAATTCGCAACATACCAAACGAGTTTAAAACAGTACAAATACTATGCAGAAAAAATAATGAAACAAATAGACAATCCAAAAGCCCGTAAAATAAAATATAAAGACGTTCGTAAACTCACTGTCGGTGTATCCAAAAAAGATATTATGAATTGTCACGGGAAAAATAAGAATGCCTTTATAAACTGCTTTGCAATGGTGTTACGTGTACAGTATCATAGCGTATATCACGAAATACACGTGAAAGTATTCAATACTGGTAAATTGGCCATTCCTGGAATTGTTGATGATGGATTACTTGCCGAGACAAAAAATATATTATTATCTGTACTTCAACCGTGTTTTCAAGACTTGGCTTTGAAACTAATTCCTGCTGCGGATTCGCCTTTGGTAAAACGACTAGTTCGTGGTAAAAAGAATAATGGAAAATCCGATACTTTAGGAGGTAATAGTAATTCTTCCAAAAGTCACTTTGAATACGTCAAACCAAAGGGAAATGTACTCATTAATTCTAATTTTAATTGTGGTTATTATATTCAACAAGAAAAATTAAAAGCCATTTTACGAGACAAATATCGTTTGAATCCATCGTACGACCCTTCTATGTATCCTGGAGTCAAATGTAAATTCTTCTATAAAAACGATTTACCTGCAGATAATACCATACAAAATGGTATATTAGGCGAAGATGATAAAAACGTAACTATGACTGAATTGGATGAATTAAGTAAAGATAAATACACAAAAGTATCATTTATGGTGTTTCGTACAGGAAATTGTCTTATTGTTGGCAACTGTACAAAAGAAATATTGCATTTCGTATTCGAGTTTGTGAAAACTATCTTAATGGATGAATACGAACATATCAAAGCAATAAATGATGTTCCTGTTGTGAAAATGAAAAAAAAGAAACCACGCAAACGCGTTGTATATTTAGAAAGGTCTTACTATAACGAGCATATTATAACTTAAGTTAAAAAGGATTTAAAGTATCCGCTTATTTTTTAATTATTATATCTTAATTACAAAATATATCAAAGATGTCAAGTGGTGAAGTTGTATTAGAACAAGGACATAGACTTCCTTTAGACAAAACTCTGCAAAATGCTGCAAAACTATCTATTGTTGAGGATAGACCTATTATGATGGACTACTGGACAGAATCTTTAGACAAATCTGTTATGATCGGTATTCGTGAAGATGAAAAAAAAATGTTAATTAAGAATACCGAAGAATACACTAGTTATATCGATAAGATTTTTCGCATTGGTGGGTCGGATTATATCATCATGACTGAAAATTCTATTTATCTGGTTGATAAAGATATTCCTACCAAAAAGGTAAGCTTTGACGCATAATTGTTGTACAGTAAATAAAATTAGATTATTGTACAATAACATAACACTACTATAGTGTATCGGAAATAGATTTGCGCTGTGTCTCATCTAATATCTCTGGAAATTCTACATCAAACTCAATTATAAGCATTCCTGTCGTCTCACCTTTTGTCATTCCTAGATTTTGTATTTCTCTTTTGTATCCAGGATAGACTACATTGATATTAGACTTGTTTGATATTCTTAGAATTTTTCCACTTACGTGTGGTACATCTATTTGGAAACCGCACAGTGCATCTTTTAAAGATATCTTTGTTTTGTACAGTAAATTATCTCCTTCCCTTTTTAAAGATGCGTGTTCTGCAATTTGAATGGTGAGACATACGTCTCCCTTCAAATCTTCATTGACATTTCCTTTTTCGTGAAGAGTTACTTTCTCTCCAGAACGAATCCCTTTTGGAATTTGTACAGATATCCTTTCTTTTTCTGTACTATTCACACTATTCTGTACAATAGAACGTTCCATTTCAATCATGATTTGAACACCCGTATATGCGTTTTCTAAAGTAATTGGGATTGTTCTCTCCAGTGTTGGTGGTTTTTGCGGCTTTGATTTCATAAATACTGGTTTTCCATTGTGAAACACTTGAATGTTGGGAGAACCATGAGAACGATTCATACGTATGCCACCGTGTAATCCTCCTGTAAACATTTGCTCAAAAATATCGTCAATATCATTTCTATGACCGTTTTGTGTATGAACACGTATACCTCCTGGAAAAGGAAAAGCTCCTGGAAACGGAAAAGGAAATCCTCCCCCAGGAAACCCTCCTCCTCCGCCACCACCCATTGGGTCGCCACCTCCATATTTCAACTGATGGTCGTACTGTTTTTTCTTCTCTGCATCCCCTAATGTCTCAAATGCTTCATTAATCTTTTGAATCTTTTCTATAGCACTCGGGTCTGGATTACGGTCAGGATGATACTGTAAACTCAACTTACGATATGCTTTTTTTATTTCTGTATCAGAGGATTCGTTCGATACTCCTAAAGTATCATAAAAAGTATTTGTTGACATTTAATAAATAATATTTGTACTGTATTTTCCAAAAACTCGTTTATATTAGTTCATTATGTAAACAAAAATAGTTAAATGTCTCAAACCACATAAACCAATAAAGTCTAATACAACAACAATACTATGGAAGAACCATTCATTCTAAAGTATAAACCATTTTTTATTGATGATTTTAAACTAAATACTGAAACTGAGACAACATTAAAAACGTTTCTAGAATTGGATGAACTCAATATTCTTATTTACGGTATCACTGGGTCTGGGAAAACCATGCTATTAGAAGCACTTGTAAGAGAATACTATGGAATAAAAAAAAATCAAGGATTCCCTGAACACAATATACTGTACATCAATCATTTGAAAGAACAGGGAATCAATTATTATCGCAATGAAATGAAAACGTTCTGTCAATCTCAAAGTATTGTGTACGGTAAAAAGAAAATGATTGTAATTGATGACTTGGATAATATCAATGAACAAAGTCAACAGGTATTTCGGAATTATATGGACACATATCGTAATAATATACATTTTATTGCAGTGTGCACAAATATACAAAAAGTAATTGAAAGTATACAATCACGTGTTCATATTATACAATTGAGACCCCTCCTAAAGAATCAAATAAAAGAACATTTAGAGAATATTGTCTCAAAAGAATCCATCGAAATCAATGGAGAATGCAAAGAATATCTTTTGACGATTTGTGGAAATTCTGTAAGAATTATTATTAATTTCCTTGAAAAACTTCAATTGACCAATACACCAATCGATATTGAATTATGTAAAAGTATATGCACATCTATGTCTGTACAGTATTTTGAAGATTATATTTGTGCTTTTCAAAAAAAGGATTTACACAAAGCAATCGAAATTTTCAATGGATTGTATAAATCTGGATATTCTGTAATTGATATATTTGATTATTTCTTTACTTTCCTAAAGCAAACCCAATTGCTAAATGAGACAACCAAATATAAAATTATTCCTTATCTATGTAAGTATATTACCGTTTTTCATACGATTCACGAAGACCCTATAGAATTAGCATTATTTACAAACAGTATATTTCAGAAATTTTGAGACAAATCTCCTAAATAATAAGAAAAAACCGCTTAAAAATATTTTGGTTCGGAGTAAAAATATTTGTATTTAGGATAATGGAACCAAAAAATATAGGAAAAGTGGATATGTCTCGATATCGACCATTCTTAAGAATTGTACCTATTAATTTACTACTTGAATTTTTAGAACCTTACTGCTCCATAACCGACCGCATGTTAGTAGTGAATGATGTTGCATATCGTAAAATGATTCACGACCCTGAAAAGCATAGGGAATTTCGCAGAACGCTGTTATCTTATTACCAACCCGCAAAACACTACTATGCATCACGTGATTTCACATATGCATCTCTAACTACCATCATACGCCATATTTGTAACTTAAATGCACACCCATACACATCTAAGTTACAATACGAACACTCCCAACATTATATCATTTATTTCATAGATTGTGGTGACCTTTTGGGTGAAGATATTTCAATTAATGTAGGAAAAGCATTTTAAATCTCTTCACTGGTATAAGATTTAGGAAACAATAGGTCTGTATCGTTTCCTAAATATATTGTATATTGTATACAGAAGCAATGATACAATCAAAACACGTACCTTATCTATTATTTGGATTTGTGGTTATTTCACTATCAAGCTATTTTGGAAATAAGATAAAGTCTCATTTCTCTGACATGGACCAGAAAGATGACTATGAACTCGTGAAAAAATATATGTTAGATGAGTCTGCATTGTACGGAGACAATCGTCCTAAACTATGGGTTCATACAAAATATGAAATGAATTCGAGACAATGGAAAAATTTCCATTCGCGTAATACAACCGATTTGAATCAACCTTACTTATATGTCACCATTCAAAGCATTATTAACCATTGCGGTGATGATTTTCATGTGTGTCTCATTGACGATGAGACATTCCCTAGATTGATATCTGGATGGGAAATCGACTTAGCATTAACGCCCGAACCAATGAAATCTCACTATCGTGAAATCGGTATGATGCAACTTATCTTTTTGTACGGTGGTTTGACTGTACCCAACTCATTCGTTTGTTCTAAATCTCTTATTGATATTTATCAAGATGGTATTGTACAGGATTGTCCATTTATTTTTGAAAAAAGGAAAACATCTTTTGTTGCCACAAATACACCATTTGTACCCAACCCTAAAATGATTGGCGCAAAGAAAGGTGACCCTGTTATTCAGAATTTCATTTACTTTATGAATTCTAAACAAGAGAAAGGACATTTCACATCGGAATTGGAGTTTTTAGGAGAAATGGAAAAATGGTGTTACGAAAGAGTTCGTGCAAATGAAATGAGTCTCATTGATGGAACTAAATGCGGTGTTAAAACTAAAATTGGTAAACCCATCTTACTAGAAAACTTAATGAGTGATGACTTTTTAGACATCGATGACAATGAGTTGTACGGTATTGTTATCCCACGCGAAGAACTATTGTCTCGCCCTAATTATCAATGGTTCGCTATATTACCGTACCAAGAAGTACTAGATGCGAAAACCATTCTTTCAAAATATATGACTGCTTCTATGGTTGATAGTGTTCGAAGTTATTACGACCAGAAGCGTAAATCATTGAGTATGGTAAATATATGATTCGTTCAGTAAATGGTTTAAACATATCAAAATAGTGCAACAAAAATGGAAAAACAATATCTTATTGCACATATTGAAATACCAATTGAAGTAACCGAAAATCAAAATTATAATATTTTAAACGAACGTACAAGTATCCGTTTTGACCCATGTACTGAATTACCACCTATAACAGAAGATACTGTACAAAATAGTGATATATTTAGTGCATTGTTTACCACAAAAAACGAAACTACTTATGATTCCGATGAGACAATGTCTCATATTAGTGATACCGATGTACAACCAGAAGGACCACCTACGTCTGTTCCATTTATTACCCAACTTCTGAAAAATAAATTACCGAAGAAAAGGGAACGTATCACTTTTAAACGCCGTTCTTCGTGTTCCAATGGAACACGGAAAGTATATAATAATTCTACTGAGACAACCTTGTCTCAAATAAACGAAATAGAGAATCTATAAATAAAAGAATTTAAATGGTCGAAATCTTTTTATTTATAAAAAGCACACAAAAATGCATACTATATATTATGGTTGTGATATAGTACAAATGGATATTACTCAACAATGCATTGATAAATGTATGAAAGACTCAATTATCCGTATACCTCCTAATGATTTCACGCGTGCCTTTCTTTTTACAGATCCGTGTGTAGATATTTTGAAAAGTATATATGTTAAAGATGAGACAACGAAAAAAATCTTAGGTGTTTATGATAGTAACACAACTCTATTCTATGATACCAGTACAAACATTTTGTACAGCAATCATTCGACTAATTTACCTGAACATATCAAGTTAAGTTTTCCAGATGTAGAACCTGTATTGAGACATATTCATTCACAATTAAAATTCGATTATGGTTCTCTCAATGATGAATATCCTGAACAGTTACTTACAGTACAATTCATTACAGGCAATGAGAATATTCTTGAACTAGGTGGAAATACTGGCCGAAATAGCGTCGTGATGGGGAAAATACTAAATGAACATAATAATACCAATTTAGTTGTACTGGAATGCAGTAAAACGGTTGCTCAACAACTTACACACAATCGTAATATAAATAATCTGTTTTTTCACGTTGAACCTTGTGCACTTTCCGTAAAACCCATATACCAAAAAGAAGGCGAATGGGTTACAGAACACTCTCCAAAATCTGGATACACAAAAGTAGACAACATTTCTTTTACAGAATTAGAGACAAAATATAACATTCAGTTTGATACACTTGTAATGGACTGTGAAGGCGCATTTTATTATATTTTACAGGAAATACCTGATATACTGCAAAATATTAAGTTAGTCATTATGGAAAATGATTATAATACAATAGAACAAAAACAATTCGTTGATGAGAAAATGAGACAGAATGGCCTAGAAAGGGTCCACTGGGAAGCTGGAGGCTGGGGACCTTGTTACCCATTCTTTTATGAAGTATGGAAACGTTGTTAATTCAAATAAAAAGGTCTCTGTTCTGGTTCTACAATCAATGCCTCTGGAACAAACATCGGCTTTTTATGAATAACATTGAGAGAATCAAACGATTTCAGTTCAGGACGAACTGGCGCTTTCGGTTGCACCAGATTAGTAGAACCAATACCGTACAAAAACGATTCAATGTCACAGGCATTGTGTGCTAAATCACGTGAATGCATTTTACCTCCTAGCAACCCATTTCCAGCATAATGCATAGTTATGGCTTTTCCTTGTGGTGCGTGCGTGTACAGTTTTGTATCGAATTGTCTTCCTTTCGACCATTGTTCTAATTCGTAATTTCCTGGTGTATTCTTGTTTCTTGTAGATGCCATACCGTAACAATATTATAATACCGTGTATATTATAATATTAACATTGAAAAAATAATACTAGTTCGTTATATCAAAATATTTCGCCAGTTTTTGATATTCTGGAAGCGATGTTAGTACAGTATTCGGGTCAACCATATAGAACCATACAATAGAGTGATACCATACGAAAGTATCATAACTACATAAAACTGCTTGTCCAATTTTCATATCCAGCGAAAACATACGTCCAGCTGCCTTCTTATACAATTCTTGGAACTCATATTTATTTCTTGTCAAAACATACAAATATTCCATATAAGTGTCTAAAGCTTTCGAGTCTAATAACATTTCATCGTGGGACTCTTCGTCTATTTCATCTTTACTGTAGATATCTTCTGTACTTAAAGATGCATATGGCGTCATTTTTTCATTGTTTATTTTAAATACTGCACGAATACATTGTCGATATGCTTTATTATCATCATAATAAATCGCAGATGGAAGAGATTTATAATGCACACAAAATTCGTCATAAGACATGTCTTTATCAGAATCCATTTTATTTGGAAATAAGTAATTCGTAATAGATTTAATCATAGAATTAACATTATATTTATACTATTGAATATTTACTTTTTGCTAAAGTACTTTTCTCCAGATTCTCTAGTACTAGAACCTCCACGAACCCAACCATCCATAGCCAATTCTTGAATCACTTGACTTCCATCTTGTGCTCTTTCAATTAAGCCTTTTTCCAAAGGATAAGCTCTTGGGTCAACAAATGACTTTTCCATTACTGTAGAAACACTCTTTTTGCCTCTTACTGTCTCACCTTGGATTAATTGCGACTCTATAGTAGGATCACAAGAACCTCTTCCAAGATAAGGAACTGTTAGAAAAGGTCTTGGCATCAATTGTAGTTTTTCGATTGGTCTCTGTTGACCAGTTTTTAACCATAATTGAGACTCATCGTCTACTGCAGTACCATCTAATCCTGGACCACCTTGGACATTATTCACCAAAAGACCATAGTTGGATGAACCAAAGTCAACATATCCTCTTGGGGTTATCGTACTGAAATGATTATATAGAGATTCATTTAAATGTTTACCATTTTGTACAGTCTGTTGTGATTTATCGGTAAAATCACTTCCAATACGTGCCATTTGACTAAATGTATATCCTGATTCTACTGGAAATGTACTCATCTTATATATTTATACTATGTTATGATATTTTGTGCTTCAATCGCAAAAAATATTTCTTAATTTGTATGTCTTGCTAAATTTCTTGCACACGCGAATTGATTGCCTTCTTTGCAAGAAATCATACTACCGTAACAAAAATCTGCGAATCCTTTTTGGTCATTTGGAATGGTTGTGCTAGCTGTACTGTAAAAAGGTCGCATTGATTGTTCAAAATGCAAATCATCTTCTAAACTTCTGAATAACTTGTTGTTGATTAATGGCTGTTCAGGGTTTTTTTCTGCAATCATATTTTTAGTCTGTTCTAAAATAGTTTTTTTTGTATCATCGGCATATGCAGGCGGAGCTGGTTTTTTATTATCTGCACTTGAATAATCGGTTATAAGTACATTGTTGAAAGGATTACTAGAAGATGCCTCTGCAAATACTGTAGAAGTATCCATGTTTTGGTCTTCTACTAATGCTTCTCCAGGAGTAGTACCACCATTGTACGGTTCGAAATTTTCTAGTTTTTTTTCTTCCCCTGTTGCCTTAACATAATGCATATATGCAATCGCTGCTAATGTTAGTGCACCGACAAATAGTAAACGAATATTTCTAGTTACTATGAAACTTCCAATTGTCAATACCAAAATAATTCGAGACAATGCATTCAACTTTTGTATATATGTCATTGTATCCGAAGGGAAAAATTCCAACGGATACTTCAATAAAACATTCAAATCTTTTGACCAAAACTGTACAGTATCATTTGACACTTCTAAACTTTTTTCATTTGGATCATTCATTGAGACATCCATACTATTATCGTAAGTTGACATTCTAAACACGTAAGTTATATACTTAATAATGATATATATACAGATGGAAAAACACAAATATGCAAAATATCGGCTAAATCTATGACATACCAGTAATGTCTCTCACTTTCTCACATCTTTTATCCATCTGAAATGTACTACACTTATCCGTTTTTGGTACAATCTGCAGTACACACTTTGACTTCTCTCCAATTAATGGTTCTGTACATCCATTTTCTTTCTTAACTTTCACTCTTTTTTGTGTAGTTGCACATCTTGACCGAAAGTGTTCATAGCGTGTCTTTACATCTTCATAGGTAAGTCCCGATTTCTTACCCAGCATACTATTTATCAATTCATGTAATTCATAAACATACTTTGAGAAACTTTCACGCGATTTCATATGAGACATTTTTAGCGGTAATTGCTTCAAGTTATGTCTCAAATTATTTCTACACTTTCCACAAGGCAACACGTGTTTTAACCCTAAAATAAAATTTCTGTACTTAGTTTTTGCTATGCGAGTAGGTTTTACAGGATAATTAAAACTAATCGTATGCAACGTATGCCACATTGTCGGACCCCATACCGTAGTCAACATACCATCATTACTATCAAAATCTTTCTTTGAAAATATAGGTTTGGATACTTTACGCGTTTTCCTTTTTGTCATAAACCTACTATATAATAGTTTGTCAAAATGTATTTTGAGACACATAAAAAATGTAAATAAACATATTACATATGACAACTACATTAAAATATACTACAATATGCCTCATACACCTACAAACCCGAATAAATTGAGTATTTCACACTACCACACGTTCTTAAAATATTTGGACAATCTACAGCATAAAAAAACATTGTCCTACTTTGACGCGATGACCTTGTCTCGAAATATACAATTATATTACGGCACATTTGAAGAGCAGGTTTATAGTCCAAAACAAGAAGAATATTCTATGTGGAAATTAGAAAATGAATTCGATTTTTCTTTTTGCTCGTTAGATTCTACTGTACTGAAAAAAGAATATGTCGAAATCGACTTCGAATTAAATTCTACTGATGATATCCTATTAATGCTAGAAAAACACCCTTATGAGTACAGTAAAACATATAATATCGATTTGAAAACATTGCATAGTATTAAACCTGAATTAGAGTCTTTACGTCATTTAACAGGCTTGAAAGAACTGAAATCTTCTATCTTGAGACAATTATTGTACTTTATACAAGGATTCAGTAATGTCACTCCTGAAATGTCTGATTATAAACATACCATCTTGACAGGACCACCTGGAACAGGTAAAACTGAAATCGCTAAAATTATGGGGAAAATGTATTCTAAAATCGGAATCTTGAAAAATAACGTTTTCAAAAAAGTCACCCGTTCTGACCTCGTTGGTGGCTATTTAGGACAAACTGCGTTAAAAACGAAAGGTGTTATCAATGATTGTCTCGGAGGTGTACTATTTATTGATGAAGCATATGCTCTACACGCAGATGACGCTTATGCAAAGGAATGCATTGATACCTTATGTGAAGCATTAAGTAATCATAAAGATGAACTCATGGTAATCATTGCAGGTTACGAAAAAGACTTGGAAGAATCCATCTTCAAAATCAACAAAGGTATGCACTCTCGATTCATATGGAGATTCAAAATAGAACCTTATTCGCCGATTGAACTGTACCAAATATTCTGTACTAAAATGAAACAACAGCATTGGACATTTGAGACAGAAAACGAAATCAATGAAAAATGGTTTGTACAGAATAAAGACCACTTTCCATTTCACGGAAGAGATATGGAACAATTATTCACATATGTGAAAATATCCCATTCTTATCGTGTGTACGGTAAAGGAAAAGAAAATCGTTTCAAGATTTCAAAAACTGACTTGAATAATGGGTTGGAACATTTAAAGAAAAATCGAAGCGAAGATTTGTCTCAACAACAAAATAAATATGGAATGTACATATGATAATAATAATTATTGTGTTGTCTTGTAATAATTATTATTCATTGTATTTTTATAGAGTAACAAAATGTCAGATCCATCAAGAAAAACTATCAATATAGATTTGGATCAGTTCAAATTTAAACAAAATAATACACGCAAAACGCGAGGAAGAGGAAGAGCACCTAAACCACCAGGGAAAGACGCGCCTAAAATACGTGTAAAGAATCCTGGAAATAGAACCAAACAAACATCCACTTTGAAACGCAATTTACTAAAAATGTTTAGAAACCACTATGACCAAAAAATGGGAAATGAGACAACGCCTACTGTAAAAATAGAAGAACAGCCTCTACACGTACCTAAAGGTGATTTTGAAAGTTCTCTCGATTATTTTAAAGAACTAGACCATATCACAAAGGAAAATGAAGCCAAACCAGTTATTAAACCAAAACCTGTAAACCCACATAACGTCACTTTACGTGCACAACCACCAGCTGTCAGTCCACATATACAGAACTTACCTATGCCTCCTGTATTTAATGCAAATACACTACCGAACCCACCAATAGGACAAGCTCCTGTACTACTAAAAGCTCCTGTGTTTATACCACAATATGGATGTCTCAAAAATGGTAACTTACCCACTTTTCGCACCTGGAAACACGCCACTCAGAAAAATCTACCAAACGTACAAAATATCCCTAAACCCTCAAGAGAATCAATGATAAATATGGAAAACGTCCCTTCTCAAAAATATGAAGAAACGGTCGATAAACGCCTAAATGAAATGTCCATTAGAGACCAATGGAAAAATAAAATGAAAAGACCATTCACAAAGGATAAACCGAAAAAACAACGACGCATTATTCGACGCACATTCCACGTGGGGAGGTCTAAACAACATCCACGCGTTTCCGTACTTGTCTCAAACCGTACAATACGCAATCAAGCCAATTTACGGAAATCTGAACTAAAACAAGTTCCTATTCAAGAAGTGAAAAAATATTTATTAAAACAAGGTTTCATAAAAGTAGGAACAACTACCCCAATTGATGTTTTGAGACAAATGTACGAAAGTGCTTCCATGGTATGTGGTGAAGTCAAAAATCACAATCCTGAAAATTTACTGTACAACTATTTCAATCAATCATTGGAAAATGAAATGATTTAGACATTTATACCAGTGAAGTTTTGATAGTAACACTGGTTTAACTCATATAGTTGTACAGTATTATGCACCAAAATCACAAAAAATGTATTTCTAGTATATACACATTCTTTATTACTTTACTTAGATTATGATTAACGTATTTAGTGGCACTGAAGACAGTTTGAACAATGATAACGAGACAGCAAAAAAGTTTAGAAAAAGAGGAAAACGTACAAAGAGACAACAAGAGATTGCGTTAATGCAGGAATACTCACAAACAGACGGTCTTGGTAATTATCAAAAACATTCTTCAAACCATAATGGTAGACGGTCTCCTCCTCACAACGAGAGAAAGTTCAGTAAACCATATGACGCCATTCAACATATGTCGGAGAAAGAAAGACAAATATTCGACAATAAATTCACCACACCCAGAACAACTACACAAGATGATTATGTACGGTTGTTGAAAAATCCTAACAAGAAAATAGTAGTGGTAAATGGACCTGCAGGAACAGGAAAAACACTATTTGCAACTGAATATGGTGTACGGTATTTTTTAACAGATAAATTTGAAAAACTCATTTTTACTCGTCCTTCTGTTACTGTAGATGAAGATTTGGGATATTTACCAGGTACTATGGAGGAAAAAATGGCGCCGTGGGTACGACCTATTTACGATATCTTGTATCAGTTTCTTTCAGTAAAAGAAATTCAAACACTCATTGAGGAAAAGGTTATTGAAATCGCACCATTGGGATTTATGAGAGGCAGAACATTCAAGAATACGTGGATTATTGCTGATGAGATGCAGAACTCCACCATCCCACAAATGAAAATGTTACTTACCAGAATTGGTGAACAAAGTAGATTAATTATTACAGGAGATTTAGAACAACACGATAGACCATATGAATTGAATGGTTTAGAAGACTTTTTACGGAAATTTAAGGGAAAACGGTCCAGTAGCATATCCAGTATGGAATTCGAAAAAGAAGACGTCCAACGAGAAGCGGTAGTTAAAGAAGTACTAGACATATATGCAGGTGATGAGCTACCAGAATATGACCTTATACCACCATTAGATGATTCTTCCGCCATTGTTGAGACATCTAGCGAAGATACACATTGACCGCATTTATTTTCCGAAATCTAATATATATACTTTATACAGTAACTATGAAGTTTCAAGGAAAAGGAGGAAAAACACCTAAATTCTCTATTGAAAGGTCGAGACATTTATTGAACAATCGCATTGTACTTATATTCATCTTTGCTTTGACATTGATGAATATTGTACAGTTGGCCACACAAGAAGATTACTTCTCCGTTTCTATTCTAGTTTTAGTCGGATTCTTGACATCCTTCTTTAGCAAAAATATGATTGTCATTATGTGCATCGGTATGGCTGTATCAAATATTCTTAAGTACGGGACCAATATTGCAAACCCTTGGAAAGAAGGATTCGTAGATAAGAAAGATGACGAAGATAAAGAGAAAAAAGATGACAAGGAAGAAGAGGAAGATGAAGAAAAGGAATCATTCAAAAATAAAAAAAAGACCAAGAAAGAAGAAGACGAAAAAACTGAAAAAGAAAAATTAATCGAATCCGATTCATTAGATGACCTTCGACACGAAATGAAATTAGGATTTAAGCGTATCAATCAAAACATCGATTCCATGAATATGAATAGCTTATTCAATTAAACATTTATTTACAGTAAAATGAAAACAAATCATAATTTATAGATACCATAAATTATGTTTACTAGACTATCCATACAGCATATCATATTATCTCTGTGCATTATTTTACTATTCTTTATAATAATAAGTAAATTTAAGTTTCGGTCCATTTTTGAATTATTTACCGCGGATGAGGAAATACCCGATGATATTTCAGTTCCTGAAAACATCAATGAAGAGGATATTGGAAATTTTGATAATGACACCGCTAACAATCAGGCTGCTGTAGATAAAGAAATTGCAGAAGGAGAAGCAGTTATTAATAATACACCTGACCCAACCACATCAAATGAAGTAGTAAAAGATGAATCCGAATTAAATAATGCTGCTTCTACTGAAATCGATGAGTTTGATAAAGATGTACCAGATGATTGTCCAGATTGTGTAAAACATACCCGAAGAGATAGAGCCAACGAGGAAACCACGAAAGAACCTAGAGAAACTAAGATAAAAGCGTCATTGATGTAAATCCGACTTTCAATAGTTTATAGTACAATATATTAATGTTATTATACTATAGAGAGTGAACCACCATGAAATTCGATTTTTCATTTAAAATATTTAAGAAAAAAGTTGGGAAAACAATTGTCATTGATGATAAAAAAATTTTGAAAGATATGATTGGCATTGATTTAGACAGCTTATTGAAAAAAATTACAGATGGTGCAATCAATGGAATCACAGGAATACTAGATAGCATTTTCAATTCGGCTTTTAAGCCCATAGAATCATCGTTTAAAAATTTACTAGAAGGAATTGCACGAATTTTTAAATTGGCAATCAATAAACTTTTAATACCAATCAAATGGATCGGCAAAAATCTCAAACAATTCGGTACAATTATGAATAATATTTTCAGAAATTTCATAAATATACTGAAACCAGTATTTAAAATATTTACTGGATTCTTCCAATCAATTGGAAAAATAATGTCTCAAGCTTTCCAAAAGTTTGCACAAATAATGAAAGCTTTTGGAAAGATATTCGTAAAAGCATTTGCAACTATTGGTAAATTCTTAATGAAAATATTTAAGACGATTGGTGCATTCTTTGAAAAGTTATTTGCTGAATTAATCAAAGTGTTTGAGCTTATATTCTTTTACATACTCTGTGCTTGGAATAAAATAATGGTTTTTCATCGTTGTATACTGTACTATAGTATAGATGTTATTATATTTACGTGCTTATTACCAATACGTATGCTATTTTGGATGATACCTCAGCTTCAAATGTTAGAAGACGTTGCTAGAGATGCACTTGAATTATTAGATGGTATGGTCTATGATTTTACATTATCTGCATTGGGTAAAGGTATTCATGTGAACCAATGGCCGAACGATGTCATGAATAGATGTTATAGATGCAAACCAAAGGAAGAAAAAATAGAGAAAGGATTATTCTTAAAAGAATTAGAAGAATTTTTCACAAGTAAAAACAATTTCTTCCATTTTGCTTTCCGTTGTACACTCATCATTTTTTCATTTATTGCACTCGGAATTATTATTTACAGAATGTTTATAAAAAAAGGGTGTAACACAAGACAATAACATTTTATAGATATATGGTAAGAATATAAGGAAAAGTAACAATGGTCAATGCTGATAGTTTCTTGAAACCAATAACAGAAGGAATAAAAAATGCTTTTACAGTAAAATTAAAAGAAATAGTGGTAAAACCATTAGAAGAATTCGGTGATATTTTTGAAGACTTATTAAACGATTTAAAAAATGGAATCTTGAAAGCTTTTAGTGTTATTACTATACCAATCAAATATATTTCAAAAGCAGTTTCTGCTATTGGACAGATATTTCAAAATTTAGCCAAGAAATTAATTGGTACATTCAAACCCATAATAAAAATGTTTTCAAATATGTTTAGACAAATCGGAAGAATGTTTGTAAGCATTTTTTCAAAAATTGCATCCTTTTTTAGTTCTATGGCAAAGAAATTTATGTCACTGGTTCGTGTTATTGGTAAATTTTTGATGAAAATATTCAAAACCATTGGTGAATTCTTCAAAAATCTATTCGAACAACTATCAAAAGTATTCGAACTCGTTTTCTTTTACATTATATGTACCTGGAACAAGATTTTGTCTCTTGATGAATGTATCGTATATTACTTGATTGATTGTTGTCTATGGATAATTTTATTACCGTACAGAATTATGATTTGGATGTTTCCACAATTATCAGAATTGGAAGATTTGGCACGTGATACATTAGAACTATTAGATGGTATTGTATATGATACATCCAGTGGGTTGAGGGGCAAAGACGAGAACGGCAAACCACGAGCAGGATTTCATATTAATCAATGGCCAAATGGAATTATGAATAAATGCTATCGTTGCAAACCAAAAGATGAAGTTGTCAAACAAGGACTTTTCTTAAAAGAATTAGAAGAATTCTTTAATGACGATGGAACCAACTTTTTCAAGTTCCTTTTCCGCTGTACTCTCATCATTTTTGGAGTAATTACAATTGGTATTTATATTTACAGGTCATTCAAAAGAAAGAATTGTTCACAAATGAAATAATTATACTGTACTTATATATTCAAAAAATGTCGGAAAAAACAAATCGTAAAATCAGAGAAGATAACAAAAAATTTGCTATGAAATTTATTGGGGAAATCGACAAATTTACCAAAGATGTATTTAAGGAAGGCTCATTCATTTATTTCATGTTTTGGGCTCTTATTATATTATTCGGGGCATACTGCTTATTTTATGCGTATACGTTAATATCAAAAGGTTCTTGTACAACACGTAGAAAATAACCCAATATATATATACGAGAAATGCGTGGAAAGTCTTTGTCACAATTGCCATTAAAACAACCTAAGAAAAAATGTATCCTAGGGACTATGTACTGTATGAATAATATGACCTTTTTTATATGTGCATTCCTCATTTTAGTTGTTGGATATTTATGGGTTCGTGTCTCGAATTTAGGCAAAAACGTTGAGACAACTACAACTTCTAATAGAAATCAAATCACCAGCAGTATTTTAGTTCCATCATCACCGAGTTTACCTATTCAAGACATTCGAGGAGATGTAGGAAGATGTGGTGCAGGACGAGGTGACCCTTTAACTAATCCTTATGTACCTCCTGTTCGTTGTGATTCTACTTTAACAACACCTACAATTATGATACCACCACCCAATAATGGTTCTTTTGCTGTAAATGTACCCACACAAAGTTATAACACACAATATTCTCAAATCGGTATACTGACGAGACAATCTGGTTTGGGACAACAAGATATATTACCGTTAATGGGTCGTAGAAGTCCTAATTCTAGAGACAAATGGCAATATTATAGCGTTGCAGGAGGAGGCGCTGGAGGCAATTTACAGACAAAGTTACCTGTAAAAGTAAAAGGTCGTTCTTGCAGTGGTGAATATGGTTGTGATGAAATTTATAATCAAGACCACGTATATGTAGAAGGATATCAAGATGACTTCATCGCCACTATTTATGAAAGTGGCTTGTTCTCTTATTTACCATAATTTTTCTGTGTCTTTATTATAAAAGATGAGCCACGCTGTTTTCATTAAGCAAAAACCTATATCCTCATTCTTATCAAACGAATATCCTTCTTTTGAATTTAATGTACAGTATTCGCCTGTAGTACTTATGTCTAATCACTTAAGAGGCTCTTTTGAATGGACACGAGACAGTGTATCCTATGTTGAGAACACAAAAGGGTCTCTAGGGAAAACTGTACCAACCAAAATGTATTTGACACCTTTATTGCATCGTTATTCCAACTTTGGTCACACCCACGAAATGGTCATTGAACACAAATATCCTAACACTATAGGAAATCGAAAAGTATTCCTTGTATTTTTCTTACAGTTGAGACAAGATGCGCTCATGAAAACACAACTTGATTCTTTTCTAGATAAAGATGTTCCACAAATGGATGTACAGTCTTTTGTACAATCATCTTTGAATAATAACTCTGCACAGAAAGTGTACTACCAAACCAGTAAACACGACCACGTATTTATTTTTCCCAGTGTTATTACAGTACAAAGCTCTAAAGTACAAGAGTTGACAGGCACGCCTAAACCACCTGCACAAGTATATAATGAAGTCTTTCTAAATGACGCCTTGAGAGAAGCCAATCGAATACCTATCGAAAATACAAAGGAAATCGTAGCAAGTCCACTCTCATATGATATTACTGTAAAACCGAATACTGTAGCTGATAATATTAAAGAAGCGTTTATCGCAGGTGATGTTATGGATTGCTATCCTGTAGGAACAGACGAAAATGATTATACAGTAAATATTAAAATGGCGGACGATAAAGTTGTGAATGATATTCATAACATGTTTCCTATGTTGGCACTTATGTTTACAGTTGTACTCATTTTCACTCCATTTACCATTTTAATGTCTCAAAAAGTGATTGCAGATGGATATGGTGGGTATACACGTCTTGGTTTTGGTGCATTTCTAATAGTTTGCTTGTTTTTAGGGTTGTTCTTTCCTTGTGCAACAACTGATTCTAAAATTGTCAAAAAAGGAGATGAAAAAACAAAACACGCATTTAATATGGTGGGTATGGTTTTCATTGCTATTACTGTAACTATGTATATTGTCTCAGTAGGACTTATACAGTTGAAAGTAAAGTTAGGTGATATTGACTTTGGTACTGTTACGAAGGGAGATGACCATCCATACGGTAAAAATTTTGTTTTGGTGGTGTCTGCTATATATCCACTCGTTGGTATCAAAAAACAAAAAGATTCAGGTGGAACGGGAATACCAGAGTAATATATATAATCTATTGAATTGCAAAATTTTAATTCAATAGAAATCTCTTTTATCTGATTAGAACAAATGAATACTTATATACAAGGTTTTGAGACATCTGCGTAGAAATTCTGTACATACACATACATACATACATAATTAATACAAACGTTGTTTTTTCATAAGCGGGGACTTCGCCCCCGCCACACTGCAATTTATTCTACGAGACATATCCAACTGTTCTAGGTATGAATAACGGTTCATATATCTTATACTGTTTTGTGTTCGTCTATGTACATATTCATCTAGATCCCTCGTACAATAATGGCACGTAATCCATGTAACATCGTGTAAAGAATCATTCAGTGCAATATCGTGTGGATTCAATGCATTTGGACTCATAATTGTCCATCCATTATGGCTTTCATATTTCGAGACACATTCTTTACACGATGAAAACGGACATAGCATACATATGTACTTGACCGCTGAACCTGTACAATTACAACCAGTACAATAATGTCTCGGACAAATCCATTGCTGAGCATTCATAAGTGAATCATCATCCTCTGGAAATAATCGTCGGTCATATACTTTCTTGCATCCAGGGAAATCACATAATACCAAATCACCACCATCTTTACAGATAAAACACAGGTCTTCGCTCTCGTTGTCTTTCAAAAGGTTTGCCTGGTTGCATCCATTAATAGTTGACCACGGATAATATCGTTTAATGTATTCATGAAATCCTTCGTAGTTTTTAATTTTCGATGGTTGTTGTTTGCGGGTTGTGGTCTGGTTCTTGGTTGTTGTTGTGGCAACAATACATTTTTCTTTTTCTTCTTCTGGATTCGACAAAGGTTCTCTCTTGAGAGAAAGGTCCGCGTCCGTATAATCTAATGATAAACACGGGTCATTTTCCAAATCATGAAATGTCTCTTGGAGAAACTTATACAAATCTGCGAATTCTTCAGCAGGAATGTATTGTAAGATGGAATCGATTGATTTGATTGGTGGTGTTTGTACAGTGATTGTACTTTCATTTTCAGTTGCGGTAGATGTCATGACGGACTTAGGAGGATTTTGTGAGGTAACTATGAATACGGAATTATTCTTGAATAAAAAATGTGAAGAGGGGAATAACACTTCACGTTTTTTGCAAGAATATCATGAGACAAACATTCAATGTAGAGGGTGAATAGGGGATTGAGGGTGAATAATAGAGCGAGAGAAGGTTGGAGGGCATATCAATTTTTTGTCTACTGGACTTCCGCATATACGGTTATGACTGTAAAAATATACGCTACTAAAACAATATTATAAATATAATAACCCCTCTCTGATTTAGACAAGTGAAGCACCAACTAGAGAGGTAGTTACTGGCTTAAATTCTGAATTTACATATTGTGATGGCTCACTTACACCAATTGGTGCTAATTTCTGTACAACCTCTTCTTCTAAAGAAGTAGATTGAGGAGAAGGATTCATTTTTTGAAGTTGCACGTCTTTCTTCGCTTGCGAAGGTGTACGACTTTCAATACTAGCTTTTGCAATCGGCATTACTGAACTTCTTCTTAGCAATTCATAAGCAACAAAAAGAGACAGAACGCCTAAAACAGGAGTTGTATAAAATAGTAGGTACATTACCAGTACAACTAATACAACCAAACCTAATGGTGAATTGATGTACGGTGTAAACCAATCTGGTGTAGGAACCATCATTACTAAATATACAATGAAAAGGACAGTCAATACCTTTTCTAATAATGACATCGAATTTAGAAAGTTCTTGAAATTCATCGTACTTTTTATATATAATGAGATATGATATTATTTACACTTATTGTTTTACAGGTAATATTTTTGATTTCTTCTATATGTATATACATTGATATGCCTTTTGAGTTTAATAGCGATCAGTTTATTTGTAATGCATTAAATCCTAACTTACAAGATGGTATGTCTCAATTCGAGAATATAAACTTACCTGATAATTTGAAAGAAAACTGTAAACTAATGTTAGAATTTGATGAAAAACGTAGAGCGGAACTGAGTTATATTGATGCCACTAATGTACAACAACGAACCTGGTTGCATATTGCAAATCTTGTAATTGGGTCTCTCATCCTAGCTTACGCAACAAAGAAAGTAATTTAGAAACTTACAAGTATAGATAAATAATCTAGTATTAACATATAATAATTCATTTTAGTACTAGAAATGTCGTTCGAACCAAAAGAAATAACAAACAGTGATTTAAGTCCTGCATATTACATTAAAAATACAGCTAGTCATGTTCCTGTAAAAAAATCAGAAGAATCTGAAGGAGACTCATCAATGGATAATGTTCATACGGTATCGGAAAATTTCACGGGATTGACTTACGAACCTTTTGTTACGAATCGTACAACTGAAGTAAGTTTTAATGCTTTAAACATTGGTACTAGTGCTATTTATGACTACATGGTAGAAATTAACGATGGCGATAATGTCAATAAAGTTAACGATGTAGTAAAAAAATATGAAGAAATGAAGGAAAAACGAGAGATTTTAGAGGAGAAAATGGAAGAAATGGAAAAAGAAGATACCGATATAAATCTACAGACCGAATCTACTATTTATACTACATTACTTATCACCGCTTTAGGAACATCTTTGTTGTATTATTTTTTCAGAAAATTATAAAATGAATATATAGCATATAGTTGTGTACAGTATCAAAAATGACTTTGAAAGAATACTTTTTTAAATACGAAGGGTTTAATACAGGTTCATTGCAAGACCAAGCTAGAATGCGAGATATATCTGCAAATATGGCACAAATTGAAGAAAATATTGATAAGTATAAAGAAATATACAATGATATATCTAATAATTATGGAATTTCAGGAGAAGTTCCTGAATTCGAGACGACTGACCGTAATGACGCTTTAAAACACGATCTGCACTACGTGATGGGACAACAAAAAAATACCTATATGTTAGGTATGGTCACTATCGCCACTTTAGGCATTGCTACCTTTTATATTGCAAGGAAATATTAAATCATAGATGGTCGGATTCCAGTAACGTTTTGAAATGACGTCATTGCGGGCGTCTATAAATTTATATAATATATAGTATATATAGTATATAAAATAATGGGATTCCAAGAATGGGTTAAAGGATTCACATATAGAAGTGGATTTCAAAATATGGATTCGATTCTTCGTTCTTCATTCATCACTGAATTGAAACACCCTGTTACCGTAACAAAATCATCAAGAGGCTGGAATTTTATTTTTTATGACAAAGTGGTAAAAGATGTTATAGGAAGAGCTATATTTAGAAATGAATATACTGTAAATGTGTATAACGAAATCGGTAACTATGTTGGTAAAATGAAATGGAAAGCAGCTACACTTGGGGGTCATATACATTCAACCGTTGAAGCGATTTCCCCAGATAGTTTCCCTAT
>Ga0206130_10000722_pt1 | contig 52182 bp, 45 predicted proteins | sample Helgoland_Spring_9_FD_148637 | JGI IMG/M metagenome (GOLD analysis project Ga0206130, IMG submission 148637) | Pelagic subsurface seawater microbial communities from Kabeltonne, Helgoland, North Sea - Helgoland_Spring_Bloom_20160512_1 | ecosystem: Environmental > Aquatic > Marine > Epipelagic ...
TTTTAATTGTGAATGATGAGGAGGCCCGTCAGCTAACGGGAGCATATGCCCTTGTTACTGCAGCAAAAGTTATTTTAGATATGGGTCCAAAGTACGTTATCATAAAAAAAGGTGAGCACGGTGCGTTACTTTTTTCAGGGGATCAAATATTCTTTGCGCCTGCTTTACCCTTGGCAGAGGTTTTTGACCCCACAGGTGCAGGGGATACATTTGCTGGAGGTTTTATGGGTTATTTAGCTTCCACTGATGATACAAGTTTTGAAAATATGAAGCGAGCAGTTATTTATGGCTCTGCAATGGCCTCGTTTTGTGTCGAGAAATTTGGTACAGATCGATTGTTAGAAATCGTTCAAAGTGATATTGACAAAAGAGTACAGGTGTTTAATGAGCTTTCTTCGTTTGAATTAAAAGGCTAAATATGGAAAATGAATTTATAATTAAGCTAAATGAACTACTCCAGCAAGAGGATCTTCTATCAATTTCAAAGGAAGTGAGTCAGCTAAAGGGTAGTTTCGATGATTGGTTACTCCATAGTGAGGGCAAGCAACAAGTTGAAGCCTTAAAAGCCAAGGAAGAAGGTGAGACTATTGAACAGATTGATTATGCGATAATAAAGGCGCAATTTAGTGAGCTTTTTAAAACATATAAGGACGCTAAAAAGCAACAGCTAGAAATAAAAAATAAGCTTGAGCTGGAAAACTTGAAGCTCAAAAAGAATCTAATTACCGAGCTAAAAGATTTAGTTGAAAATGAAGAAAATATTGGTACCGCATTCAACGGATATAATGCTATTCAAGATACCTGGAAGAAAATAGGCGATATACCAAGAGACAAAAGAGATGAAATTCAAAAAGAATATTCGCGTCTGAGAGAATTGTTTTTTCATAACATAACAATCTATAAAGAGCTAAAAGAGAACGACTATAAAAGAAATACTCAGCTCAAGGAAAAAATCATTGTTGATTTACAGACCCTTAGAAATGAAAGTGAGAGTATTCGCGAACTTGAAAAAAAGTTGCGAATTGGCCAAGACGAGTGGGAAGATATCGGTCCGGTGCAACATGAACAATGGGAAGGCTTGAAGTCCAGCTATTGGGAAGTTGTTCGTTCAATTTATGATAAGATTAATAAACACTACGAACAGCATCGTGCATCCCAACAAGAAAATCTGAAAAAAAAGCAGGTCATATTGACAGATTTAAAGTTATTTTTAGAAGAAAATCAGACTGTAAATGGTCAAAAGGAATGGCGAAAGTGTACGGAGAAAGTTCTTGAATTTCAATCCAATTGGAAAAAAATAGGATTTGCTCCTAAAAAAGATAACGACGCAATATGGAAAGAATTTCGAGGGTTATGTGATACCTTCTTCTCCAAAAAGAAAGACTTTTTTAAAATTCGTGACAATAAAGATAGAGATGCGCGAGATGCAAAAAAAGCATTAATAGATAAAGCTAAAGAACTTAAGTCGTCTAATGATTGGAAGGAAACTTCACACGCCTTAATTCAATTGCAAAAACAATGGAAGACTTTAAAGGGGGCAGGGCGTTACGAAAAGAAGCTTTGGGAGGAGTTTAGAGGCGCATGTGATTATTTTTTCACTCAAAAAGAGAATGCGGCCAAGGCATTAGATAAGGAACTTATTTTAAATATAGAGAAGAAGCAAGCTTTCATTGCATCTATAGAGGAGAGAATCGTTAAATCTGATCAAGACATAAAAGATATTATTAGTGAGTTTCAAGCGTTAGGAAATGTGGCATCTGCTCATTATAATAAGCTTATGTTAAGCTTTAACAAAGCCATTCAAGCGCAACTTTCTAAATCGGACATGACACCTGAGGCGGCAGATTTATTGATGTTTAAGTCTAAAATAAATGGTTTTTTATCATCTCATGATGCTTCCTCTCAATATCAACGAGAGCGCAAAGCATTACGGATGAAGATTACCGAGCTTGAGAATGAGCTTATTAAATCAGAAACTAATATGGGATATTTTTCTGTGTCGAAAGGTGCAGAAAGGTTATTTGCACAGGTGAATGAAAAAAATGATCAAATCAAAAAGGACATATCTTTGTTAAAAAGGAAAATAAAATTAATTCCGAATGAATAGTTTTACGAATAGTGTCCTTTTATTCTTTAGTATCCCTCTTATTGGCTTTTGTATATATGTAGGTTATGATGTTCAAATTGACTTCCTACATATGTCTGGTGCAGAATTACCTTATCAATCCTATATTTATTTAGCTTTTGGCTTGCTTTTTTTTGGCTTGTTAGGTTGGAGGAGTGTTAGAAGATGGATGGGTGTCTACATCGTAAATAAGACGAATCGTTTTGCTTGGAATACCCCAATTAGTAATAAAAGAAAACAACGTGTAATCACCTATACATTGTTAGAAGTTCTTGTTATGTCGAGTCTTGCATGCGCCTTGTATATCACTCTCGATTTATGGGTTTTCCCCGCAGCCGTGCTTATATTTTTTTCATTGGAAAGTATCGTTTTTCTATTGTCTGGAGTAAAGAGTAGATTTCGTGTGGGAGTATCTTCAAAGGCAATTATTGCAGCAGACAGGGAAGTGGTCATTGTTTATTTTTCTGGCCTCCAAAAAATAACTCTGGGCAAAGATTCAATTTATTTTGACTACATTAAAGAGCTACAACTCTTATTCCCGACAGACTGCCTCGAGAAAGATCAAATTAGTGTCTTTAAAAAGGAGGTTCAGAAAATGATTGATCGAGATAAGGTACTCATAAGAAACAAAGACTAATTATGGAGAATGCTCAGATTCTTATTGTTGAGGATGATTTATCTTTTGCAGAGAATGTTAAATTTCAGCTTTCCACCTCTGAAATCAAAAGCAATAATATAATCTCTGTAACTTCTATTGCAGAGGTATTAGAAGTTCGCGATTTTCAAGAACCCGATGTCATTCTTTTAGATTTGAATATTGAGGACTCTAGTGGCGTCGAAACATATGAGAAGGTTTTTAATATTTTTCCATTAGCCTCAGTAATCGTTTTATCAGGTATGGATGATGAATCCATAGCTTTAGAAATTGTATCTAAGGGAGGTCAAGATTATGTCATCAAGAGTGCATTAAATGCGAAAGTTCTGGAGCGAACAATCAAGTATGGTTTATTGCGTCGTGAATTAATTCAAAAGGTTAGAAAGTCAGAACGGAAGTTCAAGGATGTTTTTAATAAATCGCCACTTCCTATAATTCAACTTATCGGTCACGATCTTCAAACTGGTTTAATCAATGATGCGGCTCAGAAACTCTATAAAGCTTCGCCTCATGAATTAACAAAAATACCTTTTAGCAATTTCAATTCAGATAAAAGTAAAAAAATCACTGCTGATGGTGGACGCTTTATTCAGCTCACAAATGATGGGGAAGAAATTATTGTTGATGTTGTCATTAACGAAATAGATGCAGATACTGATGAATTGGAGTATATCGCTTTAATTATAGATAAAACGAAAGAGTTAGAATTCGAAAAACGTAAATTTGAGGTCGTTTCTCAAGCTGAAGAGTCAGAAAAGAAAAAAATAGCTAGAGAACTCCATGACGGTCTGGGGCAACAAATGGTTTTATTGAATCTATTGTTCCAGAATTTCAACCCTTCTGATGGGCAAAAAGAAAGCTTTGAAGATTTACAAAACTTGTTACAAAATTGTATTAGAGAGGTAAAAGATATCGCCTACAATTTATTGCCTCCAGAGCTAGAAAAAGGATTTTTAAATGCTATTGAACGTTTTGCTCATAGAATTAGCTCGATGGGTAAAATTCAATTTGTAATTGATATTGAGGAAAGTATTCAAGAGCAAGATTTAAATAGTGTTGACAAGTTTAATTTGTACCGAATAATTCAAGAGTTATTTAACAATTCATTAAAACATGCTGAAGCCTCCGAGTTTAGTATTTCGTTGAGAAGAATTCAGGGAGGTATTGAGCTAAAGGCTATGGATAATGGTGTTGGTTTCGAAATGGAAGCGATACAAAAAGGTTTGGGTATTGAGAATATTCAATACCGTATGAATATGGCGGGCATAAAAGGGACTTTTAATTCGGTTAAGGGTAAAGGAACTTCGGTAACAATGAGCTTAAGGTCTTCTTAAGCTTCAGGTAATACCTTTTTTATTTCAAGAATAATATCACTTACCCGGATGTGCTGAATACACCCATTTTTATCTGATTTACATCTATTACCAAGCTTAGAGCAAGGTGCCATTTGACTTGGACTAATCATTTCTTTCGATCGACCTCCTGGTTTGTAAGGAAACATGCCTAGGCTAGGCTTTGTGCAGCCCCAAAATGAAATGATGTCTTTTTGATACGCGGCAGCGATATGCATTAATCCAGTATCATTTGACAATACTAAATTTGCTTTTTTAACCATGAATGCAGATTCTTCTAGGCTAAGTTTGCCACACAAATTGTGAACATTTTTTCCGATTACGGCTGATACAATGTCGGCTCCTTTTTTTTCGTCCTGAACTCCGCCTAAAAGCATAACTGGTATTTTTAGAACATTACAGGTTTGAATAATGTGTTCGGATGGCAGTGTTTTTTTTGGGTAAGAGGCTCCAATGACCCAGGCGATATAAGCTTGTTCTATTGAATATTCAGTCTTATTTAAAGCAATTTTAAAATCATCCGAAAGGTAAAAATCTAAACCTTTGCCATCATTTTTAACACCCGTATTTTCAATAGCTTTAAAGTATCTATCAACAATATGTTCCCTATTTAAAAGATCTAAACCAGCTCTTACAAGAACCAGCTTTTTCAAATTCTCTTTATTGACAATCCGTATATCCTTGGATAACCCACTTCTAATTTTGAGTGATTTTAAATTATTTTGAAGGTCGATGACCATTCCATAATTCTCAAATCTTAAGCGCTTTTTTAATACTGCTTCTTCTAGTGTAAAAAGTTTATCAATATATTGGTTGTTCTGAATGGCTGATTTGAACTGATGCTTAACTAAATAGTGTACCTCATGACCAGATGTTTTAAGGACTCTTAAAATGGGGCTTGTCAATACAACATCACCAATTGCACTGAATCTGATGATCAATATCTTTTTCCTTTTGTCTTGACTTATTGTTCCCATATTTGCTTAAGAAAAGAACGGATTTCTTCAAGAGCTATTGTAGAAAAAGTTTCTTCGATTTGACCATATTCAGTAATGGTACATGATTTGCAGCTCTGAAAGAGATGATTCAATCCTTCTAATTCCTTGATTAAATGGAGCTTACCGTTTGTTGGTAATAAATCTTTATATCCTTTTATGTTTTCTTTAGATGTAACTTGAATGTCTTTAGAGCCAATTAAAACCAAAACATTACAAGTTATATTCGGTATATGCATACTAGGAGAATATCTTATAAATTCATACATCCAAGGGTTTAGAACTGATGTTTTAACTGCATCAATTAGTTGAGACTTTTCATTTTTTTTAATGAATTTTTTCTTTCTTAATTTTTTAGCATACTTTTTTGAAATAGCTGTTAATTCTGGTTCTAGTTCTTTAATGTTTTTTGAGTTAACAGCGGCATCCCAAACGGCGTCATTAAAGGCATTCGTTAAATCCAATTGCGGACCTTTTTCCCCAATACTTTCCGCCAGCAACCTTGTTTGAATCTTCAATATTGAATCCCCTCTGATTGAGGTTCCTGCTAGTGAAACAATGCCAGATAGATTTGGGATGCTTGCACCTAAAATATTAGCAATAAGTCCCCCTTCGCTATGTCCCATGATTACAATTTTAGTGGAATCCACTTCGGGACGATTCTTTAAATAAAAAAACGCTGACGCCGCATCTTTTACAAAGTCAAAAGTAGTAGCTGAGGTAAATTTACCCTCTGAATCAAATGTTCCTCTATCATCATATCTTAAAACAGCATAGCCCTGATTTGTCAAATAATCTGCGAGCACCCAAAATGGTCTATGACCCATCATTTCTTCATCTCTATTTTGAGGTCCGCTACCACTAACTAATACAATGGCCGGAACATTCGTTATTTTTTTAGGTAATGTGAGCGTCCCTGCTAACAAAAAGGAATCTTGTAAGTTCTTGAATTTAACCTCTTCCTGAATATACGAATACGGAGCTTTTGGATTTTGAGGTCTTTTTGCTTTTTCAGGTTCAGTTTTTTCTCGGTAAAAAATCATTGCTTCAACAATTGGTCCTTGTTTAAAGGTTCCGGAAATCGAATCATTGTAATAGACGCCTTCGAAGGTAACGCCGATATTCGTCATTTCAACTTTAATCGTTTGGTCATCGAAAATAATAATTTCTGCAGGCATGTCAAAAGCCTGTTGTTTTGGAGAATCGACGGTAATAGTGTTTTTTTTTGCTTCTTTTTTTATGTGGAAGACTAAAGGAAGATCGGCGGCTTTTAAGGTCGCATACCAATTACCATATGGCGATTGACTTAAACATACTTGTGCAATAACTATAAAGAAAAAAGTAAGTTTCATTACACAGGAATATTTAATTTCTTCAGGATAAAATGCATTAACCAAGCAGGTCCAATGAGTAAGAACTGAATATCCTGTAGAAAGGAAGGTTTCTTTCCTTCAATATTATGTCCTATAAATTGAAAAACCCAGCTTACGGCAAAAATTCCAATATAAATCCAAAGTGCATACTTTGATCCATTGATTTGTGAGCATAGAAATAAACATCCAATCGAGAACAGCAACATTCCTAGTGAAAGTGGAACTGACAGTGATATATAATAGAGCAATACCAGTATGAGTGCAAAAAGCGCCCAGCTTAGATTAATTCCTTCATAGATATTAATTTTCCATGGAAAAGGAATGATAGAAACTAGGCCTACAATACTAAAGAATATGGCTGGTACACAAATCCAATGAATAAGTTTATTGGTGCCATTCTTATGACTTTCACCATATTGATCTAACAGGGAATTGATTTTTTTCATGCCCTAATATAAAGGGAATATAGTGATAAATGAAGTTTATTTAAAAAGCCGTTTTAACTCGCTTGCTTCTGAAGGGTCCATTTTACCCGCAAGTATCAAAGAAAGTTGTTTGCGCCTTAAGGCAGCGTCAAAACGCTCAATTTCTTCTTTTGATTCTGGGATTAATTCAGGCACCTGAATTGGACCTCCGTGCTGGTCTACGGCAACAAAAGTGTAGATTGCATCATTACACTTCTCGCGAGCTCCAGTCACTTGGTCTTCCACATATACATCAATAATGATTTCCATTGAGGAATAAAAAGACCTTGAAACCTTGGCCTCTAAAGTGACAATTGATGCTTGTTTAATTGGTTTTTTGAAGGAAACATGGTTTACTGAAGCGGTAACGACCACTCTTCGACAATGCCGATGTGCTGCTACGCTTGCAATGACATCCATCCATGCCAGCAACTCACCGCCAAATAAGTTTCCTAATGTATTGGTGTCGTTCGGTAAAACTACTTTAGTAGCGATGGAAAGAGTGTCTATAGCTTTTCTTGTTTTCATGCCACAAATTTAAGCAATACTTTCATTTAACTTTCTGGATTGTTGCTATTCATCGGCTTTAAAGGTGATGTTTACTGTTTCAGGATTAGGGGTCTATGTCTTAGGTAAAAAATAAATAATTGGTTATCTTAGCAAACCTTAAACTAAGTCAATCGTTACTATAAAAAACTATCCATGAAAATTTCACTATTTCTCTTTTCAATTTCTTTCTTTTTAATTGGTTCATTAAATGCCCAAAATACCCGGGTTTTTGATCCAACCAATGCTCGTGATGGCGAATCTGTAGAATATTGTCATCAGCATATAAAAATGAAAGAATTAAAAAACGATATGAATTTCAAGGCGCTTAATGCCGAAGCTGAGGCAGAGTTTGAAGAAAAACTTAAAGAGCCAACTCCTAAAGGTGTTGTTTACAAAATTCCAGTTGTCTTCCATGTTTTACACAATGAGGGAGTTGAAGATATCTCGGATGAGCAAATTTATGATGCGCTATCTGTCATGAATCGTGATTTTAGAAAACAAAATGCAGATACGGCTAATGTAAACTCAGATTTTGAAGGTATGCCAGCGGATAGTGAAATTGAGTTTGTCCTAGCCACCAAAGCTCCTAATGGTCAATGCTTTAAAGGAATTACCCGAACCACATCTGTAGCAAGTCTGCAAGGAGATGATGGGCAATCTCAGGTTAGTGCGATTGTTCAAGGTAATGACGTATATAACGGCACTTGGGCAGGAAACAAATATTTAAACATCTTCGTTTGTGGTGATATCGGTGGTGCAGCAGGTTATACATACAATCCTGGAAATTGGAATGCGAATAGCATGACAAATGGCATCTGGATATTGCATAACTATACAGGTTCTATAGGAACGAGTTCAGTTGGAACGAGTAGAACATTAACTCATGAAGCGGGTCACTGGTTAAATTTAAGTCATACTTGGGGAGGGGACAACAACCCTAACGTTTCCACAAGTTGTAATCAGGACGATGGTGTTCAGGATACACCTCTGTGCATTGGAGTTACATCGTGTAATCAAAATTCAAATGGTTGCAGTGGAGATAATGCGTATTGGGGATTTGATATCAGAGATAACATTGAAAACTATATGGATTATTCGTATTGCTCTAAGATGTTTACAGAGGGTCAGCGTTCAAGAATGCGAGCAGCACTTCAAGTAACAAGTACTGGTCGAAAAAATCTATGGCAAGTCAATAACCTTAATGCAACTGGTGCAACGGGAGATCTCGTATTGTGTAAAGCGCAATTCGAAGCAGATCGAACGACAATTTGTTCTGGAAATGATGTACAGCTTACGGATGATTCATATAATGCTGTTTCATCCTGGGATTGGTCAATTTCTCCTGCAACAGGTTGGTCATTTGTTGATGGGACTAGCAGTAGCTCTCAGAATCCGAAAATATCGTTTAACGATGAAGGTCTTTATTCAATTTCCTTAACAGCTTCAGATGGTTCAAGTACCGATGTTGAAACAAAGAACAACTTTATTCGTGTTCTTCCTTCAGCAGCAGGTTTACCTTATTGGGAAGGCTTTGAATCCTATTCTTCTCTTCAAAACCTAACAACTTGGGAGGTTGTAAATTTAAACAACAACAATGCTTTCACTTTGGAATCTAGTTTTGGACATTCAGGCACCAAATGTGTTCGGCTTCCAAACTTTGGACAGCAAGGCCAAAATATAGATGAATTAATTTCGCAATCTATAGATATGTCAGCAGTGCCTGAAACTGAAGATATTACACTGAGTTTCAGGTATGCCTACCGTACAAGGCCGTCTGCAGGCTACGAACGCCTCAAGGTTTTTGTTTCTAAGGATTGTGGCGAGGAGTGGTCGCAGAAAAAAACACTTGGTGGAAATCAATTGGGATCAGATGTTTCGAATACAAGTTGGTACCCTACGTCGGCATCAGATTGGAAAACAGTACATGTTACCAACATAAATGAATCGTTTTATACGTCTAATTTCAGAATGCGTTTTAGATTTGAAGGGGAAGGAGGGAATAATATTTATTTAGATGATATCAATCTTTATACTGGTGGCCCATCGGATGAAATTGTTGCAGGTATCTCTGAGAGTCTTGAAGAAATCCGTTTAAATATATATCCAAACCCTGTTGAAGGAAATCTTTCTATAGATTTTGAATTGTCGGCAAATCAAAAAGTACAATTGGAAGTGTTTGATATTCTTGGAAAATCGGTTCGAACGGTATCTATATCTGGAAGTCTTGGTATGAACAGTGTGATTTTAGACGCCGAATTGTTTGCTAAAGGAACCTATCGAGTTCAACTTCAAGGTGAAACGGTTACGGCTACCTTACCATTTGTAAAGCTTTAGGAAGGAAGTTTGAAATAAGCTTGCACTAGACTTGTCTTGTGTTTTCCAATAATTTTAATAAGCGCCGATTTGTCGGCGTTTTTTATGCCTTCAATAGTTTTAAACGCATTAAATAATAAGGTCACTGTTTTAGGTCCGATTCCAGGAATGACATCAACTTCTGTTTGTAGCGCTGCATTGCTTCTTCTGTTTCTATGATGCTCGATACCGAACCTATGAGATTCGTTTCTCATGAACTGAATAACCTTTAAGCTTTCACTTCTCTTATCCAAATAAATTGGAAACTTGTCACCAGGGAAAAAGATTTCTTCTAAACGTTTGGCAATACCTACAATTGGAATTTGACCTCTCAGACTAAGTGCGTCAAGAGCTTCAACAGCGGCGCTTAACTGACCTTTTCCGCCATCGACAATTACGAGCTGTGGCAGTGTTCTTTTTTCATCAACAAGTCTTTTGTAACGTCTATATACGACTTCCTTCATTGTTGCGAAATCATCGGAGCCTTCCACTGTTTTTACGTTAAAATGTCGGTAATCTTTTTTTGATGGCTTTCCGCTTTTGAAAACAACACAAGCTGAAACTGGGAAGCTTCCATGAAAATTTGAGTTGTCGAAACATTCCATATGGATTGGAATGGAATTTAGTTTAAAGTCCTTCTTAATCGTTTCGAGTATTCTTTGTTCGTTATTGTTTGCCGTCTGAAGAATCGCCTTTTTTCTCTGGTTTAAAATAAAAGCGGTTACATTCTTTAAAGAAAGCAAGATGAGTTCTTTTTTTGCACCTATTTGAGGGCATTCGAATTTGTAGTTCGGATGTTCGAAATTAAGGGATTCGTTCACGAGCACAATTTGATTGTTACTTCTGAATTTTTCTTTTAAATAATCAATCTGAACAGAGCAAATTTCATCGGGAGTCTTGTTCAATTGGTTTTTGACTTTATTGCTGTATGCGTAAACTACGGAACCCTCTTTTATAACCATGAAGTTCAAGTAAAAGACATTTTCCTTTTTGACAATAGTAAAGACATCGAGGTCTTTTAGGTTTGAAACAATGATTGATTTAGAATTGTATCTTTTTATACTTTCAATACTTTTTTTAACGTGTTCTGCCTGTTCAAATTCATAATGCTCGGCAAAGCTTTTCATACGTGAATCTAAAACCGAGATCAAAGATTTTGTCTTACCCGAAAGTAGAAGTTTTGCCTCCTCAATGATTTCATTATACGATTGTTCCGATTGTTTTTGTTCACAAGGACCTTTACATTTTCCGATATGATAGTCAAGGCAGATTGCGTATTTTTTTTCTCGAATTTTTTGTTCAGATAGTTCAAGCTTACAGCTTCTTATCGGATAAATTTCATATATAAGATTGAGTAACAAATTCATATGTCGGACACTGGTATATGGACCGAAATAAGTGGACCCATCTTTGATTTTTTTTCTCGTAGAAAATATTCTTGGGAATGGCTCATTTGTGATTACAATCCAGGGGTAGGTTTTGTCGTCCTTTAATAAAACATTGTATTTGGGTTGATGAGATTTAATGAGATTATTTTCTAATAATAAAGCATCTGTTTCCGAGTCTACAATAACATGTTCAATAGTGCGAATTGCTTTTACAAGAACGCTAGTTTTAAAGTTTGAGCTATTTTTTGAGAAGTAAGATTGAACCCTTTTTTTGAGATTCTTTGCTTTTCCGATATATATGATCCTTCCTTCCTTATTGAGGAATTTATAAATTCCTGGAGATGGTGGTAGCACCTTTAACGAGTTATAAAGATCATCTGATTCGGATTTCATAAGTTAAAAGTAAAAACTAATCCTTAGAATTACTCAATCGTTTATATTTGTATACATGTTGGATGAGATTATTTTAAATGCGTTGAAGGAAGATATTGGTGAAGGTGATCACTCTTCCTTAGCATGCTTGAAAGTTGAAGATAAGGGAACTGCGAAGCTTTTGGTCAAAGAAGATGGAATTCTTGCGGGTGTTCATGTAGCTCAGCGTGTATTTCAGTTGCATGATGCCTCTCTTGAAATCGATGTTTTTATTGAAGACGGTACAGCTATCAAAGTAGGCGATATCGTAATGGAAGTTAGGGGTAAAGCACAATCAATCTTGAGCACGGAGCGTCTTGTTCTGAATATAATGCAAAGAATGAGTGGTATTGCCACAAAAACCCATCACATAGTTGCACGAATCAAACATACCCGAGCAAAGGTCCTAGACACGCGAAAAACAACACCTGGGATAAGAATTTTAGAAAAAATGGCGGTTGTTATCGGGGGAGGGATGAACCACCGATTTGGTTTATATGACATGATAATGTTAAAAGACAATCACATTGATTTTTCGGGAGGTGTAACAAAAGCCATTCAAAAAACGACAAGCTACGTTTCCTCAATGAGCAAGCCAATTCATGTCGAGATTGAAATAAGATCGAAAGAAGAACTTCTTGAGGCTATTGAGACTGATGCTATACAACGTATTCTTCTTGATAATTTCACTCCAGAAGAATTAAAGGATTTGGTTCCTTTGATCCCGGCTCATATTGAATCTGAAGCCTCAGGTGGTATCACTGAAGAAACAATTGTCGCCTATGCTGAAACTGGTGTAGATTTTATTTCTTTGGGTGCATTAACACATTCAGTCAAAAGCCTTGATTTGAGTTTAAAAGCCTATTTCTGATAAGATTTTAGATCCAACAAAAAATCAACATCTTGCTCAATTTTATTGCCAATAACTACGAGGTTAGCTCCATTTTCATGCGCTTCTTCAATAGCTGGAATTGTTTTTAATCCACCACCAATTATTAATGGGGAACCGACAGATGCTAAGGAACGAATCATTTCCATATTTACAGGCTGAACAGCGCCACTTCCAGCGTCAGCATAAATAAGTTTATGTCCTAAGTATTTGCCTGCTATCGCAGTTTTTCTTGCTATGGATATGGCATTTTGAGGTATTGGAGTTGTTCTTGATACATACTCCACAGCAGTCATTTTTCCGCCATCAATGAGTAGGTACGATGTTGGGATGATATCAATGCTAAGGTTTTCGAGCTCGTCAACGGCTTTCACATGCTGTTCAATAAGGAAATCTGGATTTCTACCTGATATGAGTGATAAAAACAAAAGCGCATCCGCATCTTTAGATAAGTGATGTGAAGCACCTGGAAATAGAACAATCGGTACTTCTAATTTATTTTTTGCTTTACGGACGCATGTTTCAAAGTCTTTCTTGGAAACGGAGCTTCCGCCAACAAAAACCATATCGGGTTTTGCAAATTTTATTTTATCCAAAAAATGGTCTAAAGTAGCATCCTGGCCAAATTTATCGGGATCAATAAGCACTGCAATACCTTTGCTGAGATTTTTGATTTTTTGAAAAATATCCATGACTAAGTTATAGTGAAGGTTAAGAATTGATCCTCAATTTTTTCGTGCCCAATTAAAACCTCAACATTTGTTAGGTTGGTTTTCACAACACATATAGTTTTTGAAACACCTCGTTCCAAAACTTGTATGCATTTTTTAAAATCTAGACCAGGCTCGTCAATTTTTTTGTAAATACTTTCTTTAATAGACCATAGAGCAGTCATGTCATCAATAGATGAGGTGTTAAATAGTTTTGCTTCTGCATGCGAACAGAATTTTGAGGCTACGTTTACGGATTTTAGACTAGGAATTTCAATATCAACACCCACCGGATTCTCAGAAAGACACAAACAAATGGCAGCGTCGGAATGTGAAATAGAAATATGCATTTTCGAATCTTTTAGATAAGGTTTTCCGGAATCTAAATATGATATTTCGTGATTCTTGGTCATTTCGTTGCGTAATTGTCGTGCACCAATGAATTCGATTTTGCGCTTGGGGTGCTGCAATGCTTTTAGCTGTTTTTGCTCATTCTCAAATAAGAATGCATCAATTTTGACACAAGACTTATCCACCAAACCAAACTTTGTTCCAAAACGTTCAAAAAAAATCATGAAAATTCATTTTTTTCTACAAAAATTTTGTTGTAAATTTAAGGGAAATGTAGTTAGTCTCCTGTTTCAATGAATTCTTTTTTGCAATTCTTTAAAGACCGTGATTTTTTCTATATTTACCCTCTTAAAACTACAGAATTTTAAACAATCGATTTATATAACTATGGTTCGTAATTTACTTTTTATTTGTCTAAGCATCTTGATGTCAAGTGCTTATGTGTTTTCTCAAGGTGGTCAAGGTTCCGTTAAAGGTAGTCTTATTGATGCTGATAATGGCGATGCAATATATGGTGCATCTGTAGAGCTTACTCAAAATGGTACTCGGAAAGGAATTGCCAGAACGGATTTTGATGGCGCATTTCGAATTGGAAATTTACAGCCGGGATCTTATGTAGTTGAGTTTAAAGCAACGGGATTCAATACACAAAAAATTGAGGGGGTTGTTATATCTTCGGATAAGATTACCTTCTTTGATGAAACTGAAATGGTCAAGACCGATGATATGCAAGATTTACCGGAAGTTACGGTCATTAAGTATGTCGTTCCTCTAATCGACAAGGATGGAGGAGCATCAGGCCGAACCGTTACTAGAGAGGACATTGCGCGATTGCCAGTGAGATCTGCTGCAGGTGTAGCAGGAACTGTTGGTGGGGTTAATGCAAATGAAAGTTCAGGTGCTTTATCCGTAAGGGGTTCTCGTTCTGATGCAACATACTACTATATTGATGGTATTAAAGTTCGTGGTTCTGCAAACCTTCCAAAATCTGCGTTACAAGAGGTTTCGGTTATTACAGGTGGTGTCCCTGCAAATTACGGAGATGTTACAGGTGGTATTATATCCATTACCACTAGAGGTCCTTCTAGGACTTACTTTGGTAGTTTTGAGGCGGTTTCTTCAGGTTTCTATGTTAACGGTGCTGATCCTGACGGTTATGATGGTAAAGTTTATGGTTTAGATCAGTTTGGATACAACCTTTTTGAAGGAATGCTTTCAGGCCCTTTGTTAATGAGAAGAGATTCTGCAGGAAACAAAACAAATCCAATTTTAGGGTTTCTAATTTCTGCCAATTTTACAGATAGGTTAGACGGCCGTCCACTTTCAGGAGGAACTTATAGAATTAAAAAGGATGTCAGAGATGACCTATTAGCAAATCCTTTGAGACCAACTTCTACAGGTTTCGGAACTTTTCATAATGCCCTGTTTCTAAGAGAATCGGACTTTGAAAAAACACCTTTCAGAATGAATGCAAGGTCTTCATCATTGTCGGCGCAAGCTAAAATAGATGTAAATACTGGACCAAGTGTCAATCTGCAATTCGGTGGTTCTTTGAATTACAGTAATGGTAACAACTTCTCATATTCTGGGTCCCTATTGAACTTTGGAAACTTTGGTGTTTCTGAATCTCTAGATTATCGAGTATTTGGAAGATTCACGCAGCGTTTTACAAATGATAACGAAAGTAGTTCTAAAATTAAATCTGCGAGTTATAACTTAATGGTTGATTATTCAAAGTCCACGAGAGACGTATATGATCCTAAGCACCGATACAACATGTTTAATTACGGACACGTTGGCCGATTTGAAACTTCGAGAACTCCATCATACGAATTTGATGCAATCACAAATACATACGTGCACAATGGCTTTAGAGATTTAGAGGTCGCTTTTACACCTTCTGAAACAAATGCAGCTTTAGCATCAATCACGAGTCAATACTACAATATTTATGATAATGACCCAGAAGGTCATTATGAAAACCTTTTTCAAATCCAACAAGGTAATGCCCTTAGAAATGGTGATTCGCCAGGAAGCGTTTATAGTATATGGAGCAACATAGGGACGCCTTACAATTATTTTGGTAAAACAGAAAACGATCAGTTCCGTGTAACTGGAGCGGGTTCAGTTATCATTGGCGATCATTCGATATCATTAGGTTTTGAATATGAGCAACGTGTGGATAGAGGATGGACTTCAGGAACAACCACTGGTGGGGGCACACAAGGTCCAATAAGTATTTGGACTATCGCTCGACAACTGGCAAACTTCCATATTACTGAGCTTGATTTAAATTCCGGTGTTATTTCTGATTCAGGATCTTTTAAAGCAATTACTTACGACAGATTGAATTCAGGTTATGCAGCATCATCTGGAACTGGAGTCTACGGAGGTCAGCTAAATGATGACAATCAATCTTTCTTTGATTTTAATTTAAGAGATAAACTGGGGCTTGATGTTGCGGGAGACGATTTCATCGACATCGACAATTATGACCCTAATTTATTTCAATTCGATATGTTCTCGCCAGATGAACTCTTGAACAGTGGTAATTCATATGTTTCTTACTGGGGCTTTGATCATACCGGTAAAAAAGTTTCGGGAGCTACTGATATCAACAACTACTTTAACGAATATGATGAAAATGGTAATTTCAGAAGATTTGTAGGAGCTTTTCAGCCGATTTACATGGCAGGATATATAATGGATAAATTTGCGTTCAAGGATATCGTATTCAACGTTGGTGTTCGTGTTGACGTTTTTGATGCGAACCAACCTGTTCTTAAGGATCCTTATTTATTCTATAATGCGCGCACAGTTTCTGAAGCACAAGCTTTGAAAGAATCAGATCCTGATCAATACGCATGGGTTAATTTACCTGAAGGTATGGGTGACGACTATGTAGTTTATGTTAACGATGTTAATAGCCCTTCTGCGATAAATGGATTTAGAACGGGTCAAGCATGGTACAATGCTGATGGTACGCCAATAGAAGATCCTTCTGTTTTACAAGGAGCTGCAGGTATTGCACCATGGTTATTAAACCCTGGTCAAGAAACGCCTTCCGCTGATGCATTTGAGGACTATAAAGCACAAGTTAATTTTATGCCTCGAGTAGCTTTTTCTTTCCCTATTTCAGATGAAGCCTCTTTCTTTGCTCATTACGATATCTTAACAAAAAGACCAACATCAGGATTTAGATTTGATCCATTTGAATACCAATTTATTCAATCTAGAAGCTCTATTATCAACAACTCCAATTTGAAGCCTGAGACTACAGTTGATTATGAACTTGGATTCCAACAAGTACTGACAAGAACTTCGGCATTGAAAATTTCTGCTTTCTACAGAGAGCAAAGAAATAATGTTCAGCTAATTAATGTATTCCAGGCTTATCCAGCCACATACAAAACATTTGGTAATAGAGATTTCGGTACTATTAAAGGTTTGACTATTGCATATGACCTTAGAAGAACAGGTAATATTAGAATGACAGCAAATTATACCCTGCAATTTGCAGAGGGTACTGGATCTGATGCGACCTCAGCAAGTGCCTTAATTAATGCTGGTTTACCGAATCTTAGAAATATTTTCCCATATTCCTACGATCAACGCCACGCGATTAACGTGACTTTTGATTACAGATACGGATCAGGTAAAGATTACAACGGACCAAGCATTGGGAAGGTGAATTTATTTGAAAATACAGGACTGAACATTGTTTCTAATATCTATTCTGGTTCACCATATTCTTCACAAACATTTATTACTAATGATGCTCAATTCAGCCCTCTTAACGCCGGTTTAAATGGTACTTTGAATGGGTCAAGACTTCCATGGTCGTATAGATTAGATTTACAAATTGATAAAACAATCAACATAACTTATGGAGGTAAGGACGATGGTGATAGTCCTAAAAAAGCATTTTTAAATGTTTACTTAAGGGTAACTAACTTATTGAATCAATTTAACCTTCTAGGTGTGTACAGAGCAACTGGAAATTGGGATGATGATGGGTTTTTGGCGGCAGCTGCAAGTCAGACATCAATTCAAAATCAGATTGATGAGCAAGCATTTAGAGATTATTACATGATGAAGGTTCAAAACCCTTATAACATTAGTGCTCCTAGACAAATTCGTTTAGGTCTTAAATTCGATTTTTAAATAAAATTATTTCAATAACATAGAATAAACGTTACATATATGAAAAAGCAGTTATTCGCTACAATAATAGGCCTAGGTATTGCAATGCCTGGATGGTCTTATCTTGGTCCTGACGACAAAAAAGGTTCTACCGACAATACACCTAAAGGTGCAAATTGTAGTCCTGCAACAGCCAAACTCACTTTAGAGTTCAATGATGTTGCAGCACTCATTGAACAAGGTGGAAGTATGTTCCAAAACCGTCAAGATGGAACAGCAGCATACGAAGTTCCTAAAGGAAGTGGTTTAAATGCCATTTATGCTGGAGCCCTTTGGATGGGAGGTACTGACGTTAATGGGCAGCTTAAGTTAGCTGCGCTTAGATACCGTCAGGGGAATGATTTTTGGCCTGGCCCACTAACGGTTACACCAGGGACAGGGAATTATAACCCCTTAAATCCAGTTGGAGATGACGCAGTTAGAGATTTTGGTGAAGCGAATATTGACCCTGATCAATGTCAAGCATATGATAAAATATATACGATTCGAAAAGCAGAAGTTATTCGTTTTAACATTTGGTGGGCTTGTAATTCAGGAGAAACTACTGAAGGTTGTGATGATATAACTGAACCAACAAATGACGAACTACAGAGAATTTATGGATGGCCAGCTCACGGTGATGTATCAAGAGGACAAGATTATTTCTTAGCGCCCTTTTATGATAGAGATGAGGATGGTAATTACAATCCTGATGCTGGTGACCATCCGTGGTATGACGATATCTTAGGAAGAGATGATATCGAGTGTGGTGTTGATAGAAGAATTTCTTTATTCGGTGATGAAACACATTGGTGGGTATTTAATGATAAAGGAAATATTCATACTGAAACAAATGGTGATCCTATTGGTATGGAGATTAGAGCACAAGCTTTTGCGTTTGCAACAAATGACGAAGTAAATAGAATGACATTCTATAACTATGAATTAATAAATAGAGGTACTCAAACGCTTTACAATACCTATTTTTCACAGTATCTAGATGCAGATATCGGAAACTATACAGATGACTATGTTGGTTGTGATGTTTCGAGAGGTCTAGGTTACGCATTAAATGGAGACCTTATTGATCAAGCGGATGGTGGTAAACCAGGTTATGGTGAAAACCCTCCTGCAATCGGATGTGACTTTTTTGAAGGACCTTATCAAGATGCCGATGAATTAGACAACCCAGGACCCTACTTTGATGAAGAGGCGGGTGTTAATGTTATTCCATCTGTTACGGATGCACTAGCAAACAATGGAATTGTATACAAAGGTATCGGTATTGGCTATTCTGATGGAATTGTTGATAATGAGCGATTTGGAATGAGAAGATTTACCTACTATACGTCGACATCAGCACCTCCTTACAATGATCCAAATAATGCCGCAGAGTATTACAATTTTATGCAAGGTAACTGGTCAAATGGTTCGGAAATGTTCTATGGTGGTCTTGGTTATGCAGGGTCAACTGGTGCATCGACAGTATTATCAGACTATATGTTCCCAGGTAATTCTGACCCATTGAATTGGGCAACAGGCGGTATAGATATGTCGAGTGCCTTCCCTGATGGATGGTTTGAAAGTACAAACAATAACCCGCCAGCAGATAGACGTTTTGTACAGTCTGCAGGTCCATTTACGTTAAGACCAGGTGCTATTAACAACATAACCGTAGGTATGGTATTCGGAAGAAGTACGGATGGTGATTTATATGCTTCTGTTGAAGCAATGAAACAAGCAGATACTAAAGCTCAGGCATTATTTGATGCTTGTTTTAAGATTCTTTCTCCTCCAGATGCTCCGAGACTTACGATACAAGAGCTAGAGAATGAGCTAATTTTAACAATTGACAATCCTTCTTCTTCTAATAATTATGAAGAAGGTTATGAGGAATTAGATGAAATTAACATCGCAGATCCTACAGTAGACAGATATTATCGTTTTGAAGGTTACCAGATATATCAGTTGAAAGATGTCGAAACTTCTGTTGCTGATATCAGCGATCCAGAAAAAGCACGTCTTGTTGCTCAATGTGATATTGAAAATGATATTGATAGAATCATCAATTTCGAATTTGACGAAGCCTTAGGTTTCTCAATTCCTACTGAAATGGTAGATGGTGCTAATCAAGGCATTAAGCATTCCTTTAAGCTTACGGAAGATAAGTTCGCTCAGGGAAGCCCAACTTTAGTGAATCATAAAACATACTATTATGTTGCTGTTGCCTATGCTTACAATCAATTTAAAGAATACAACCCTGAAGACCCTACATTATTAGACGGGCAAAGAAAGCCTTTTATATCTTCACGTTTGAACTTTGATGGTACAGCCATAAGTAGTACTCCAGCAGTTCCCCACGCCCCTATTGCAGAAGCAGGTGGTACAGCTCAGCTTATTGAGTATGGTTCATCTCCTCGCATTACGCGTTTGGATGGCTATGGTAATGGGAACAGGGATTTAGAGTTGACTCAGGAGAGTATAGATGAGATTCTATTGAATGGATCGATCTTGACACCTACGTATGATTATGGTAAAGGACCTATCAATATAAAAGTGGTAGATCCTTTAAATCTTGCGAGTGGTTACTTTGAGTGTAAGTTCAGAGACTACACGGCTCCGAATTCTGGTAATGCAGCCGATACGGCAAGCTGGATTATATATCGTTATGAAAGCGAGGATGGAACAACACCGATTGACTCCGCGACTTCACAGCGTACGATAGCATTTGACAATGAGCAGATTATTCCAGAATGGGGTATTTCAGTTCAAATCAATCAGGAGAAGTATTTTGTTCCTGCAAGTGGAAGCTCAGGGGGACCTGAGACGAAGACCACAACGATGATTTCGTCTTCGATTAATTTCGCCGATAGCTCAAAGCAATGGTTAACAGGAGTGAATGACAATGATGCTTACTTCCCAACGAATTGGATTGTAGCAGGCGAGTATGATCCTGAAGATCCTGATGATTGTTTACCTGATGGCCCAAGTTATTTGAATCCTTGTAATTATAAGGATGAGATTACCAAAGATCAGAGCCCTGTATGGGAAGGTTTACTAGAAGGTATTGTTTCCCCGCATCAATTGGTAGGTTATCAAGCGGATTATGCATCAATGGCATATTTAGGGAATGTTGCTACGAATGTTCGAAAGAATGCAGCCATTAGCTTTGCCCCAAGTGTAGATATTGTCTTTACAAGTAATGAAGCATTGTGGACACGTTGTCCAGTTTTTGAAACAGGTCGCGATGCTGGATTGAATATTGGAGGAGCGTCAGCAGGTCAGTTACGTCGCAGTCCTAGTGTAGGAAAAGACGGTTTTGAGGACAATACTGGTACAGGTATGGGTTGGTTCCCTGGTTATGCGATAGACCTAGAAACAGGAGCACGCTTGTATATGGCTTTTGGAGAGAATTCATTCCTTGGAGGAGAAAATGGTGCAGACATGATTTGGAATCCGACCTCTAACTTAGTGAGTAATGTAGGGACGCCATTAATGGGAGGTGTACATCCGGTTTATGTTTACAGTAAAGACTTGAAGAAGATCAATGGTTATAGTCAATCTTATGACTTTCCCGAATATAATCCTGCGCAAGCAGAAACCTCTGGTGGTAATCAATTGAAACTTCTTATTGATGCTGCGGAGTCTAGTCCAACGACAGCGAATTGTAGACCAATTTATGCAACATTGTCATGGGTTTGTTATCCAATGTTAAGAGAAGGTCAAGAATTGTTGTCTACCGATGTCACTATGAAGCTTAGAATAAACAAAGAGTACAAGGATTATGTAGCTACTGGTGAGAATGGTGGAAAGCCAATGTTCTCTTGGAGCATGGATGAGATTGCAACTGTCACAGGATCACAAGATCAGCTCAAGGAGGCCTTAGACATCATCAATGTTGTACCAAATCCGTATTATGCATTTTCTGAATATGAACGAAGCAGATTGGATACTCGTATAAAATTTACGAACCTTCCTGAGCAATGCACGGTGAGGATTTATACAATTAACGGAAAGCTTGTAAGAACATTTAAGAAAGATAGCCCAATAACGTCATTAGATTGGAACCTGACGAACCACGTAAATATCCCTGTAGCTTCAGGTATTTATTTGATTCATGTTTCTGTTCCTGAGGTTGGAGAGCGGGTATTAAAAGCTTTTATTTCGATGCGAACCCCTGACCTTCAGGGCATTTAACACTTTCGTGTTCTTAAGTTCAAGACACTCATTCGAAATTCCTTTTAATATGTTTTAACTTTGAATAAAATCATCTTTATGAAATTCACTCTATTCGCTATACTTTTTTTTATTTCAGGCACTAGCATCGCACAAGAATTCACCCTACCTGAACTTCGTTTTTCTTATGATTCTTACGAGCAAGGTATAGATGCTCAAACGATGGAGATTCATCATAGTAAGCATCACAGAGGCTATGTTCGAAAATTAAATAAGGCTGTCTCCGAATCAAAGCTAGAAGGAAAATCACTCGTAGATTTATTAATGTATGCTAGTTACCGAAGTAAAGCTGTAAGAAATAATTCTGGAGGACATTACAACCACACCTTATTTTGGGAAATATTGAGCCCGAAGATTAAAGACTCAGCTCCGTACCCTATGACCAAAGACCTGGAAAACGCAATAAATAAGTATTTTGGCTCACTAGAAAATTTAAGAAAGGAACTTTCTGCCGCGGCTGCAACCCGATTTGGGTCCGGATGGGCTTGGTTGTTTGTTACACCAAATAAAGAACTTGTCGTAAGTAGCTCGCCGAATCAAGACAATCCAATCATGGATGTATCAGAAGTTCGTGGAATCCCCATACTGGGTATTGATGTTTGGGAACATGCTTATTACTTACGTTATCAAAATAAACGAGGTGATTATTTAAGTGCAATATGGTCACTTTTAGATTGGTCAGTCATTTCTGAAAAATATACGGCTGCATTAAAAGACCCGTTATTAATTCGTATCGAAAGAGAAAACTGGCCAGAAATGAATACGTTTCACAAAGTTCTAGCAAAAACCTTTCATGCAGCAGAGAAGAACGACTTTAAGCCTATTCGTTTGTTAAGTGGAGATCTTTATGCAAATGCAATTCTTTTACAGGATTCCGACATCCCTCAATCAATTTTAAAACCCAAGGTAGCTTCCGCACTCATACGCTTGGAAAAAAAATGCAGTATGCTGCATAAACAGATTTCAAAAAACGCAAAGAATAAGAGTATTATGAAATCTTTATCAGGAGTGCATGACGTTTTTCATGAAGTTCAAGGGCTTTGCCACGATTAACTGAGGTTTTTAATAGAGTACTATGCAATTCCAATTAACAAAAGAATTTATCGACCAACTCAAAGATAGAGTTGCCTCTGAAGATAGCGCCTGGATTCATAAAAATGTTTTGGAATTACACCATGCTGATATTGCAGACGTTTTAGACGAACTCTCACATGAAGAAGCAAAGCATGTTTATTACCTGAGTAGCGAGGAACTTCAAGCCGACATTTTAATGGATCTTCAAGAAGAAAACCGTGACAGGCTAATAGAGTCGCTAAGTACGAAGGAGCTTGCTGATCAAATTGAGAATTTAGATTCAGATGATGCCGCAGATATTCTTGGAGAGCTTCCGGAAGATAAGATTCAGGAGGTAATTTCTCAAATGCAAGATGATGCAGCGGCAGAGGATATAATAGACCTGTTAAATTATGATGAAGATATCGCGGGTGGGTTAATGCAAAAGGAATTCTTAAAAGTAGAACTTGATTGGCCGGTAAACAGAGCGCTCAGACAGCTTCGTCGTCAAGCAGAGGATGTAGAAAGGGTCTATAATATTTTCGTGACTGATGCAGAAGAACATCTTTTAGGTGTGTTATCTTTAAAGCGTTTACTTATTGCCAATTCAACAACAAAAATAGCAGAGCTCTATAATTCCAAAAATATTATTTCGGTGAAAACATCTGAGACTCCTGAGCAAGTGGCCGTGCTTATGGAAAAGTACGACTTGGTGACTGTTCCTGTTGTGGATTATCAAAATAAACTTGTTGGAAGAATTACCCTTGATGATGTAATGGATTATTTAAAAGAGGAAGTAGATAAAGATTTCCAATTGGCAACAGGTATTTCTGAGCCTATGCAATCCGATGCCTCAATTTGGGCTATAGCCAAGGCTAGACTGCCATGGTTGATAATTGGTTTGGCTGGGGGAATCTTGGGGGCAAAAGTGATTTCAGGTTTCGAGTTGAGTATTGCCTCAATACCCGAACTCGCCTTTTTTATTCCGTTAATTACTGCGATGGGAGGAAATGTTGGGGTTCAGTCTTCAGCAATTGTCGTTCAGTCCTTGGCTAGAGGCGAACAACAAATAGGAGGTATTTTGAGTAAAATCTGGAAGGAAACCCTTGTAGGTATTGTTAATGGAATTCTTTTGTCTTTGCTTATTTTTGGAATTGCAACAGTTTTTGGAGGAATTGAACTCGGCTTGGTTGTAAGTATTTCACTTTTCACAGTTATCATTGTAGCTGCAATTTTTGGAACATTTATTCCCTTAATTTTAAATAAGTATAAAGTTGACCCTGCCCTGGCAACAGGGCCATTTATCACCACAATGAATGATGTTGTGGGATTATTCATCTATTTTTCTATCGGTCTTTTGATATTTAGTTTGATGGCTTAAAGACCATTGACAACTTCCTTGTATTTTTTCTATCTTTGCCAACGCAAATTAACGGAGAGGTGCCTGAGTGGTTGAAAGGGCCCGCCTGGAAAGCTGGTATAGGGGCAACTCTATCGAGGGTTCGAATCCCTCTCTCTCCGCTTTTAAAAGCCCTTTTGGGGCTTTTTTTGTGCTCAAAATTTCTTTTTTTTAAGTAGATTTTTAAAAACCATCGACAGATTCTAAAATTAATTTTTCGATTTGAAGCGAACATTTGCCCAAATCGTTGCTAAAAAGTAAAAAAACATTATTTTTGGCGTAATTAAACAAGAAGAATTTAATTTTTACTTATGAAAAATATGATCAAATCGATAGCCTTTGTTTTTACTTTAGTCCTAGGCTTTTCACTACAAGTTCAAGCGCAAGATGACGCTACGATGAATGCCACTGAAGATGCAAGTGCAAATGCAGGGGTTGTGGAAGCCGCTACAGAAGCAGCTCCTCCAGCAGCTAATGCAGAGGAAGAAGAGGTAGAGCTTAGCTTCGTTCAAACACTTAAGCAAAAGTACATTGAAGGAGATGTTCTTTGGATGACGCCAGTACTTATATGTCTAATTATTGGTATGGCTCTTTCCATAGAGCGCGTGGTTTATCTTAACCTTGCGACTATTAATACGGATAAATTCAAGGAAGAGATTGAAGCAGCATTGCAGTCAGGTGGTGTAGAAGCCGCAAAAGATGTAGCAAGAAATACGCGCGGACCTATTGCCTCAATTTATTTTCAAGGTCTAGATCGTGCAGACGAAGGAATCGATATTGTTGAGAAATCAGTAATATCTTACGGAGGTGTTCAGAATGGTCTTTTGGAAAAAGGTATGACTTGGTTACAGCTTTTTATAGCGCTTGCACCAATGCTTGGATTCCTTGGTACGGTAATCGGTATGATTCAAGCCTTTGATAAAATTGTAAAGGATGGTCAAGTATCTCCAACAACTGTTGCTGATGGTATTAAAGTTTCTCTGTTAACAACGGTATTTGGTCTTATTGCAGCAATTTTCCTTCAGATTTTTTATAACTACATTACATCGAAAATCGATAGTATTGTGAATGAAATGGAAGAAGCATCAATTTCATTAATTGATATGATGTTGAAGAATAAGGTATCTAAGTAATACCGCTAAAACGTATTTTATGAAAGAAGATAAAATGAATTTAATACTTACCGTCACTCGATATGCACTTGTGCTCATCGGTGTAGGATTGAGTATTCTCCTTTTCTCCGGTCCAACGGTTGCCGATGGGAAGGCAGCCATGACAGAATTTAGAGAAAGTGGTTCAATGACAGCAATATATTATACGCTTTTCATAATTGGAACTGCAATCTTTGCTGTACTCGGATTCTTCCTATTTCAAATTGCAATGCAACCTAAAAAGACGCTCATGTCTATAGTTGGAATTGTTGTTGCTTTGGTGCTATACTTTGCATTGTATTTTTCGGGTTCGTCAGACACGATGTCAACACTTGCCTTGCGGCATGAAGCGAGTGATTCTGTAATTGCACAAACTTCTGCTGGAGTTTATACCATAGGTGTTTGTATTGCAGTGGGTGTTTTGGTTGTTGTTTTTGGTCCTTTTATGGGCCGTTTAAGATCACCTAGAAAATAATACTATGGCGAATAGAGACATACCTGAAATAAATGCGGGGTCTATGGCCGACATAGCCTTCTTATTGTTGTTGTTCTTTCTTGTAACAACAACGATGGATAAAGATCAGGCGTATGTTAGAAGTATTCCTAAGAAAATAGAGATTCCACCTGAAGACTTACCAGATGTTCAAAAAAGAAATATCCTAGCAATTAAAGCAAACAGCCAAAATCAGCTTATGGTTAGGAATGTGGTTTTTTCAGATCCGGATATGATTTCAGATTTCATTCTTCGTTTTTATCAAACCAGTGAAATCAAGAACAAACCAGAAGAGAACTTTCCCCTTTATTCAACCGCAACCGCAGGATTGTGTGACCTCCGTATGGCTGAATTAGATGCGAAAATTGAGGAGGCAGATAAAGTTGGCGCGAGTGATCTTGTTAAATTCTTTTCTTCGGCATTAGAGGAATGGAATAAAAAGAAAAAGGCAATTAAGCTTTACGGAAAGACTGAGCTTAGAGAGATTGATAAGCAAGCACACATTAGAATAGAAGTTCAAGAGGCAACGGCCTATTCGATATTCACTCAAATTCATAATGAGATTGAGGAGGCTATTGTAGAGCTACGAAACACAAAATGTAAGGAGTTATTTGGTGAGCCTTATACATTGGTGAAACAAAGATATAATCAAGACGCTGACGCGCGTGATAAAGAGGTTTTAGACTTAATCGAAATACTATATCCAGCGCGTATTGTTGAAGTGACTCCGAAAAATTAATAGCTATGTCTAAATTTAGAAAAGTAGAAGAAAGATCAGCTCCAGCGATGAACACAGCGTCATTGCCAGATATCGTATTCATGCTATTGTTTTTCTTTATGGTGGCAACTACGAGTAAAGAAACGGACCCTACTGTTAAATATACTGCACCTGAAGGCTCAAGAACCGAAGACTTAACGCCTTACAAGCAACGTTCAGAAATTGACTTTCTTTATTTAGGTGCTCCTAGAAATCCAAATAGAGCTTCGGCATTTAAATTTGGATATGCTTTGTCCTTGGATAATGTAGTTCAAGCAACACCAGATGGATTGTATTCAACAAATGCAGTTTCGAGATGGAAGAAAGATAAGTTCGATCAAAAGCCTGCCCGAATGATTGCTCCCATAGAGGCAGTGATTACTTGTGTAAAAGCAGATCAAAGTGCACCCACAGGTCTTGTTTTTGATATTAGAAAACAGCTTCAAGATATCGATGCCCTAACCATCGCTTATTCAGTCAAAGACAAAGGGGTTAATAAAGATTCAGAATAACATTTCTTTATGGAACTTGAGGAATCTGAAGTTCTATCTGAATCGCTCATATCATTTCTGGAAAAAACTGAGCTCGGAACAAAAGGCGCACGTTATGCCCATCTAGATGTTAGAGAACGAATAAAAAAGTTAGATTTTCCTCAATCATTTACATTAAAAAGAAACGAGATAATTGTAGCGAATGTGACCTTTTGTATTCGAGATTTCTCGATGTATGTTCGTTATTTTGCTTTTAATGCTATTTATCAAAGTACCTCCAATACAAAAAGAAAAAGGTCATCCAAGTCAATATTTGAGATAAAAATATTGGAATTATTCCAAAAGCTTGAAAGGCAGAGAAACCTACCTTTTTATGCCTATATAGAGGCTGACAATTCACGTAGCATGCTAATGAGTAAACGTTTTGGGTTTAAGCCTTACACTCATATTATTTCACGATCCTTTAGTCGTCTAGCTCCAAAATTAAACAAAAACGTGTCCTTTTCTTCTAATTGGTCTGAGATCTCAGATCATGTTCGTGGACAATATGATCAATATGACAGCTATTTTGAAGCGCCTGTAAGCCAACCACCATTTGTTGTTCTAAGAGATAATGAAGGTGCCATTCTTGCCTATGCGCGTTTTACAAAAGTAGCTTGGCGCATACATAGATTACCCGGCATTTTGGGTGGTGTTTTGGTGAAAATAGTACCCTATATACCGTTATTGAACCGACTTATTAAACCGAAAAAGCATTTATTTTTAACACCAGATATTGTTTCAGGTATAGCGAATGCCGCACAGCTTCAAGAACTATTTTCAGGTGCTTTGGCATTGTACGATGTTAAATCAATGATTTGGTTTATTGACCCAAATGACCCAGTATATAAATCGGTAAAACAAGGGTTTTCGTGGGGTGTATTAGATAGAATTATTGGTATAAAAAAAATCAATATTATGCAGCGCAATGCTGTAAGGCCTTATTCAGAGAAACACCCTTTTTTCGTGAGCGCTTTCGACTTGATTTAAGCTAAAGGTTCTTCTATAGATTTGTATCCACCCATAAAGGTTTTTATGTATTCGGATACACGTGCTTCTCTATTCAATGTTTCGACAATTACTTTTCTGCAACGTGGAAGGCTTTCAGAAATTCTATTTACAAAACCTTTATTCCCTGATTTTAGAATTGTATTAAGATCTAGAAGCATGAAAAGTTTCAACTCTCCAATATTAAAACCGTTTTGGAAGTACATTTCACATATTCGTTTAGGAGTACCTACGATGAGTTCTGTCCCAAAAAACAGATCATTTCTTTGTCGTACTCTTTGACCCTTTTCAACAATAAGATCCAAGGTTAGGTCCAACTTTTTAAAACGTTGTTCTAAATACTCAGCGAATGCACGTGCCATTTGGTCGTCTGTACAAATGACAATTCCTCTTGGAGAGCCTTCTTTAGGTTCTGGGATACAATCTGTAATAATATCTTGGAAAAGCTCAAAATTTGTCTCTATTTCACTGCGTATCACTAGGGCGTTTCCAGAACGTAGCAATTTTCGCGTCTTACCGTTGAATTCTTCCATCGTTATTTTAATTTTTTATTTGACTTATGTCTTAAATGGTCGCGTTGGGTTTTTTTCTTCAAGTTTTCTTCAAATGCTTTATCAAGGTCTACGCCTGTCTGATTAGCGATACAAATCAATACAAAAAACACATCTGCGAGCTCATTTGAGAGCTCCAGAGCCCCCTCATTATTTTTATTGCTTTGTTCACCATATTTGCGTGACATGATTCTTGCGACTTCACCGACCTCTTCCATAAGAATAGCGGTATTTGTTAACTCATTAAAATAACGAACACCATATTTCTGAATCCAATCGTCAACTTTTTCTTGTGCCTCTTTTAGTCTCATATCCTACTTAGTAATTGCCTACGAAGTTAGAAAAAGGAACGTAATAGCCCCAAGATAGTGGAATCCGTTTTTTTTTAAGACATTTGTTTAAATTGAATAGGGTTCATGAAAAAACTACAGAATTATATCAATGGAAAGCTTCAGCCTCCAAAATCAGGAAATTATATTGAGAATTTTGACCCGTCAAAAGGAGTTGTTTTTTCCTTGATTCCTGATTCGAATCTAGAGGACGTAGCTGAGGCTACCGCTGCGGCTAAAAATGCGTTCCCAAAATGGTCTGTGATGTCACTTAGTGAAAGAAGTGAAATTCTACTTCGGCTCTCAAAGGGCATAGAAGATAGAATGGATGAATTTGTAGCTGCAGAATCTTTAGACAATGGAAAACCTGTGAGCTTAGCGAGACAGGTAGATATTCCAAGAGCAGTTTCAAATCTTAGTTTTTTCGCAACAGCTATTCTTCACTTTGCTTCGGAATCACATTATATGGAGGGCGTTGGAATCAATTATACGACACGTAAACCCATAGGTGTAGTTGGTTGTATTTCGCCATGGAATCTTCCTTTATACTTGTTTACATGGAAAATAGCACCTGCGCTTGCTTCTGGAAATTGTGTTGTCGCGAAGCCTTCAGAAATTACGCCTTATACGGCTTACCTATTATCAGAAGTTGCCGTTGATGCAGGTATGCCACCAGGAGTTTTAAATATTATCCATGGTTTAGGGACTTCTGCAGGCGATGCAATCGTCAAACATCCTGATATTAAAGCAGTTTCATTTACGGGAGGCACAGCAACAGGAGCGTATATTGCAAAAACAGCTGGGCCAATGTTTAAAAAATTGTCTTTGGAGCTTGGCGGAAAAAATCCGAATATCATTTTTGCAGATTGCGACTTTGATGACATGCTGAGCACAACGATTCGTTCTTCTTTTGCGAATCAAGGGCAAATTTGTCTTTGTGGTTCTCGCATCTTTATAGAGCGTTCTATTTATGAAAAATTTAAAATATCCTTTGTTGAAAAGGTCTCAAGAATGAAGGTTGGTATTCCTTCGGATTTAAAGACCAAGCAAGGTGCTATTGTTTCAAAAGACCATATGGAAAAGGTTCTTTCATATATTGAACTAGCAAAGAATGAGGGTGGGAAAATTCTCGCTGGAGGCAAGCAGGTTATCCTAGATGCACCATATGATAAAGGGTATTATATAGCACCGACAATAATTGAGGGTTTACGGCATGATTGTCGCACAAATCAAGAGGAAATATTCGGTCCTGTTGTAACCTTATGCCCATTTGATACTGAGGAAGAGGTGCTAGAAATGGCAAATTCAACACAATATGGTTTAGCCGCCACATTATGGACGTCAAACTTAAAGAAAGCCCATCGCGTAGCTGATGAAATTCATTCGGGTATTGTATGGGTAAATTCATGGCTTGTTAGAGATTTAAGGACACCATTTGGTGGCGTGAAAGCATCGGGTGTCGGAAGAGAAGGAGGATGGGAGGCCCTTAAGTTTTTTACGGAACCGAAAAATATATTTATCAAAAGCTAATGCGATTAATTCTATTTCTATTTCTATTTTCGACTGTCCAAGCCCAAATTGAACCGGTGCTTTGGAAGGTCGAGCGCGATACAGTTAAGCAATGGTATTATTTCTTTGGCGATGAATTTAATGGCTCCAAGGTCAATGAAGGTATATGGCATCCTAAATACCCGTGGGGTGGGTTATTAGCGGACGAGGGGTCATATGCAGATAAAAAAATGGTCAGCCAATCTGAAGGATTGCTTAAACTATCTACAGATACTGTTTCCGAATGGCGTTCATTTCCAAAGTGGGTTCTAGAAACAGGAGGTGCTTTTGAGAATGATGTCGATATTAAAAATGGCAATCAGGTTGCATTGCGCTATTTGACATCAGCAGTTTGGAGCAAACAACAATTTAAGTATGGCTATTTTGAGGCGCGTTGTAAGTCTCCAAGCGGTAAGGGTCTATGGCCTGCATTTTGGTTATATGGTGGTTTCCCAAATGAGGAAATTGACTTCATGGAAATGAAAGGTGAAAAATCAAAACATTTTCATGTTGATGTTCATTGCCCAAATAATTGTAACCGCGTGAAGACAGGTTGGTTTGGAAGAACTAAAAGGTGGGGTGCATGGATTAAGGCAGATGAAAAAATAACTGATGAGTTTGTTATTTATTCTGGAATATGGAAGCCTGGCGAGATTAAAATGTATTTGAATGGGCAAGAAGCAGGCACCTTTAAAGGCGATTTTGAAACAAGTATGCACCTAATTGCTAATCTTGCTGTAGCTCAAGATGGCAAGGCATTTGGGCCTGGAATCAATGAAGACACTAAATTTCCAAGTGATTTTTATGTTGATTATATGCGTGTATGGCACCCAACTAATGGTTTTGACGGACAAAGAAACCCTGCGAAACCTGCGGTAAATTTTGTACAACCGATAACGCATAGTGAAATCGATCAAAGTCAAGCACGCGCAAAGAGGATAAAAAGAATTATGCGTGATAAAAAAACAAAGGGTAAGCATATTGGATTTATCTCGATGACTCAAGATGATCACAAGCAGCTTTTATTTGAAAAAAGTGGCCTTTTTGAGGATGATCCAAGGGTGATCATGGCAGATCAAAATTTTAATGAATTGGCCTCAATCTTATTAGATAAACCCCAAGTTTATTTTTCTTTTAAAAGTTTAAAAAAAGGGACCTATAATATAAAGTTGATGCATGGGTCAAAACCGCAATGGATATCTATTAAACTCTAAGCCTATTTCCCAAATCGAATGCCGCCAACAAGCTTGATGCTATAGGAGTTCAGGTTATATTTAATTTCAGAAAAACGAATAGATTTATTATCAAATTCTGTAACGACAAAAGCGAAAAATTTCTTGTCAGAATAACCTCCAAGAAGTCTGATGTCATAGCGAGGAGCAAGTCCGAGGAACCCTCGTGTTTCATTCGCTACATAAAATTTGGATTGAACGACCCCTCCAAGTCCAAGCCAACCAGAAAACTGCCAATTTTTCACGCGATTTACAAAAGCATATCCGGGAATGATACCAATATCGATTGCCGAAAGAGAAGCCGCCTTAGTTTGCGCACTTCCCATATTTGTAATCCCCTCAGGAACGATTGAATTCCCATTGTTATCAACACCAAATATATTAAATGAGCCTTTAATGTACCATGTATGAACTAGATCTTTATAATGTGCTTGTTTCCCGCGTAATGCTGCCATTTTAAAATTTCTATCATGGAAGTACCAACTATTTAGACTAAAATTCGTGGTACCTACACTTGGCATTGTCAACTGCGGCATATTGAGTGAAATGAAATTTGAGTCGAGTGCGGCATAATCCTGGATGGCATATCCTTGAACAGTTTTAAAATCGGCATCAAAAAAGAATTTTTTGATTGTAAAATTAAACCCGAGATCAAACTGATTTGATTCTCCCCATTTTTCAACATCTTTCACATAACCCAAGATTGGGAAGCCGATTCTTAAGTGAAACCACTTGTAGGCAAAGCCAATACCAAGTAGCGTTTTGAAGTTGTTCTTATATTTTACGGTTTCATTCGTGCCATTGATTTGGCAATCTATACTGAATGGAGTATTGTTATAGCCCATATCCAGGTAGAACACTTTTTTGTGTTTAAAGTCTTCAATTGCTGAAGAATCCTTTTGAGCTCTCAACTGTAGAGAGAGCAAAATAAGGAGGCTACTTAATCTTATTTTCCATTCCCAAAATGAAGGCATATACTTTAGCTATTTCTTTTCTTTCATTACTTATACCGGAGCCACCTCCATGACCAGCATCCATATTACAATCAAATAAAAAGGGGTGTTCATCCGTCTTATAAGCTCTCATTTTTGCAACATACTTTAGTGGTTCCCAATATTGCACTTGTGAGTCATGGTATCCTGTCGTGATATACATAGCAGGGTATTCCATTTTTTTGATATTGTCATATGGAGAGTATTTAAGCAGATAATAATAGTAAGCTTCATCATTGGGATTGCCCCACTCTTCATATTCTGACGTTGTAAGTGGTATCGTTTCATCTAACATTGTCGTTAATACATCTACGAATGGAACTTGAGAGATGACACCTTTCCAAAGGTATGGTGCCATGTTTGAAATTGCCCCCATAAGTAACCCTCCGGCACTGCCACCTTGTGCATAGATTCTTGAAGGGTCACAATACCCCATATGACCAAGATATTCTGCAGCATTTATGAAGTCGGTAAATGTATTTATCTTTTTCATGAACTTTCCATTTTCATACCAATGCTCACCCATATATTTTCCACCCCGAATGTGTGCAACCGCGAAAACAAAACCCCGATCTAATAAGCTTATTCTAGATACACTAAATACATCTGGAATTGTTATTCCGTAGGATCCATAGCCATATAACAACAGTGGCGCTTTGCTTAAATCAATACCTTTTTTGTGCACTAAAGAAACAGGAATTTCTGACCCGTCGTTTGCCCGAGCCCATATCCTTTTAGATGTGTAATTTTTGGAGGAAAAGTTTGGATCTTTAATTTCTTTTTGATGCCAAAGTGTTTGTTTTCCACTCGTCATATCATAAGCATAAATACTTGAGGGAGTCGTCATGGAATTATAAGTATAATAAAGCGTTTTAGATTTATAGTCATCATTCATGGCTAAGCCCAAATAATAAGTTTCTTCGTCAAAGGCTATATACTTTGTTTCTTTTGATTCAAAGGGATAGATCTTAATTTTATTTAAGCCCATGGTTCGTTCTTGAATAACCATAAATTCTTCAAAAGAGCTGATTCCGTTTATGTAAGTATCTGTGCTGGTTTCCTGAAAAACTTGACATTGACTTATACTTTTAGGCACAGTTCGCGCAAATAAAATTTTATTATTTGGCGCATCGTCATTACTAACAATATAAAAGCCATTGCCATGATGGGTGACAGAGTATAAATGTCCTTGTTTTCTTTTTAAGAAGATTTGAGGTGTAGATTTTGGGTTGTTTGCATCAAGCCATCTGACTTCAGAAGTCAAAGAACTGTAGCAGTTAATAAAAATAAATGCACCTGTTTTAGATTTAGAAAAATAGACACTGTATTTTTCATCATCTTCTTGATAGACAAGTACATCTTCACTGTTGTCTGTACCTATCGTGTGACGAAAGACCTGATATTCCCTTAAGGTTTGCGGATCTTTTTTAATGTAATAAATGGTCTTATTATCATTAGACCAGATAATATCACCATTACTATCCTCTATACGGTCCTCAAGATAGGTTCCGGTTTTGTTTTTACGGATGGAAATGGTGTTTTTTCTTCGACCTTTAAAATCTTCCGCTACTGCTAAGAATTTGTTGTTTGGTGAAAGTTCCCAATCTGCTAAATCATAAAAAGATTGTTTTTTCGCTCTTTCATTCTCATCAAAGAACAGCGTCGCTTCATTATTTTTTAGGGTATAAATTTTTTCATACTCCATTCCTTTTTCATTACGTGCCTGGAATAGTTTTCCATTATACCAGAAAGGGGCTTTTTGTTCGTTTGGATCAATCCGTTGCTCTATTTCATCCTGAATTTTTTCAACTAATGGCTCGAGCTTAGAGAAATAACTTGTACAATAGTCATTCTCCTCCTTAATATATTTTAAAACATCTGAAGAGTCACGTTGATTCATCCAGTAATAAGGGTCAATTCTTTCGTGGTCAAATTTAACGAGTGTCTTGTCTATTTTTGGAGCCGAAGGAGTATTGTTTTGTGCCATAATGTAAAAGCTTGTATAAAAGAGAAGGGTCAAATAATTTTTCATGTTAAAGGAAGGTTGATACTTCAAAAGTACGCAATATCTTTTCTGTTTGTTGTACCTTTATTGCTGTGAAGAAACTCTATAAATTTTTATTGAATGCATTGCCCAGACCTGTATTGATAAGGTTGAGCTACATCTTTAAGTTTTTTGCGCCCTTCTTATACCGAGGCTCAGCAGTAGAATGTCCCGTATGTGAACGTTCTTTTTCGAAATTTTTAAGTTATGGTTCAGAGGTTGCACATAGAGAAAACGTACTTTGTCCTTATGACCTGACCTTAGAGCGACACAGGTTGATGTGGTTATACCTGCAGAGGGAAACTAATTTTTTTACAGCGGCAAACTTGAAAGTTTTACATATAGCACCTGAACAGTGTTTTTTGCCACACTTTAAAAAACAAAAAAATCTAGATTATATCACAGCGGATTTGGTTTCCCCCATCGCAGACATACACTTTGATTTACATGATATTCCACTTGAAGACAACCAATACGATGTTGTTTTTTGTAACCATGTGATGGAACATGTTGATGATCCCATTCGTTGTATGAGTGAATTGCAAAGGGTCATGAAGCCAGGAGGATGGGCCATAATGCAGGTACCTCAGGACATGACGAGAAAAGAAACTTATGAGGACGCGAGTATCACGAGTGCTGCCGAAAGAGAAAAGCATTTCTGGCAAAAAGATCATGTACGTCTTTTTGGCTTGGATTATCCAAAATGGCTTGAAAAGTCAGGTTTTAAAGTCGATGAGTTTGACATGAATAAAGATTGGGAACCAACGGAAGTAAAAAAGTATCGTTTAATGAAAAAAGAAATGTTATATATTGCCAATAAACCATAAGACCATAAAACCATGAAGCTATTATTCTTGCTAAGCTTAATCTGTTTTGTTCAGCTAATTTCATTTGGTCAAAAAAATGTATTCTTGAACCTAAAACCCGTTTTCTTGGGGGCAGATTTTGAAACAGGTGTGAGCTATCAACATCCTTCGGGAGATTTTTTGTCCATTGATTATTTGAACTATTACGTCTCGGATATAATTATTACGCATGATGGAGGTCAGATGATTACAGCATCACCATCGGTATTTCTTGTTTCTATGGAGGAGCATTTATTATCTCTCGGGAATTTACAAGTAGAAAATATAGAGCATATAGAATTTACACTCGGCGTTCCGCAAAGGTTCAACACGCAGGATGGCTCGGAGTCAATTGATATTTCCTCCTATCCCGAAGATCATCCTTTAAGTTTTCAGGACCCTTCAATGTATTGGGGTTGGGCTTTTGGATATATGCATGTCGTAACCGCCGGCTCTCCAACCTTTGAATTACATAATGTGGGCCCTCAGCTTGCCAAGCAAATAAGCTTAGATGTAATTCCAACAGAGACATCAAATACTCAAATTGACCTGGAGCTTTATTGCAATGTTGATAGATGGTTTAATTCAATCACTTTATCAGGGATGTTAATTAGTCATGGTGCTGGACCTGAAAATGTACAAATGATGAGTAATTTACTTACAGAAGAAGTCTTCACGGTTTCTGCTCAAGCACTTATCCCAGAATACATAGCTCAACAAGCATTTGTATATCATAATGCGGAAGGATTGAATGTGGCGAATATTCCAAGTCAAGCAACGTCCCTTGAGCTTACTGATCAGTTAGGCAGACTAATTACAAGTCAATATGTTTCTGGAGCATCAGCTTTTAGCATTGATATAGAGCAAAAAGGCCTCGTCTTCGTTTCTTTGTTTAACCAAGACGGGTTGGAACTTGAAACGATAAAATACATTATGCTATAATGTTAATAAAGACCGTTTGTTTTATCGGTTTTTTTGGTCTTGTCCTTAGCCTTTGGATGTGTAAATCTCTTCCGGACCTCAACGTATATATTGCGACACCTGCACCTACAGACAACGCAATGGATTCTGCTAAAATCGCTTTGGGGAAAGCGCTATTTTTTGACACAAGGTTGTCTTTGGATAATACTATTAATTGTGCTTCATGTCATAAGCCAGGTCTTGCTTTTACCGATGGTAAAAAAACCAGCACAGGGATTAATGGTCAAAAAACAGAACGCAATTCACCGAGTCTTTTAAATGCAGCCTTTTTACCTACGGTTATGTTCGATGCGCATCTCAAAACACTTGAACTGCAAGTCATTGTTCCTATTCAGGAATCTACAGAAATGGGACACAATATGAGAACATTAATTCCAATTTTAAGGGGTGTGCCAGAATATCAAAAAGCTGCAGAAGAAATTTATGGTCGCGATTTTGATGCTTGGGTTTTAACGAGAAGTATTGCTGCTTTTGAACGTTCATTGTTATCGATGAGTGCTCCTTATGATCATTTTATGAACGGAGATTCTTCTGCGCTAACAAAAAAAGAACGTGCAGGCTATAAAATATTTTCAGATAAACTTTATTGCACAGAATGTCATGTACCTCCTAATTTTACGAATTACGAAGCTCGAAATAATGGTTTGTATATGGATTATGGTACGGACAAAGGTCGTTTTAGAATCAAACAAGACTCGTCTCAAATAGGACATTTTAAAGTGCCTTCCCTAAGAAATATCGAATACACTTCGCCATACATGCATGACGGAAGCTTCGCTTCATTGGAGCAAGTCATTGATCATTATGCCAAGGGCGGTGCGGGGCATCAACTTCAAGACCCACTGATACAGCCATTTTCTTTAACTAAAAAAGAGCGGGAAGCACTTGTTTCTTTTTTGATTGCATTGACAGATATGTCTTTTGCAGCGCGTCTTTAATTCTTAACTTTGCGCCATGAACGTAAAGACTGAAACGATTTGTGCCATTGCTACGGGAAATGGGATTGGTGCCATAGCGATTGTTCGTATTTCAGGGCCTGATTCGAAAGCAATTCTGACAAAATGTTTTTCAAAAGACCTTTCCTTAGTAAAAAGTCACACGCTCCACTTCGGCACTATTAGCGACAATGATGGTATTCAAGTAGACGAAGTATTAATAAGCTATTTCGCCGAAGGAAGAAGCTTTACAGGAGAGGAAAGTATTGAGATTTCTTGCCACGGTTCACCATATGTGCAGCAGCAAATATTACGGGTATTGCAATATCATGGTTGTAGAATGGCCGAGCCAGGTGAATTTACCCAACGCGCGTTTATTAATGGAAAGTTAGATCTTTCTCAGGCGGAGGCCGTTGCAGATTTAATTGCTGCTCAAAGTAAAAAGGCACATCAGATTGCCTTGAGTCAATTAAAAGGAAATTTATCGTCAGATCTAAAAGATCTAAGAGAAGAACTGATTGCTTTCGCTTCTTTGATTGAATTAGAGTTGGACTTCTCTGAAGAGGATGTCGAGTTCGCAGATCGCACACAGCTCAAAGCTCTTGTGGGCAAAGTCTTAAATACAGTCTGGAAGCTGGCGGCATCTTTTGCCTTAGGAAATGCGCTAAAGAACGGAGTCCCTGTGGCAATTGTAGGTGCGCCGAATACGGGAAAGAGCACACTTTTAAATCAGCTACTCGGTGAAGACCGAGCGATCGTTAGTGATGAAGCTGGAACGACGCGTGATGTCATTGAAGAAACGTTAAATATTGATGGAATACTATTTCGACTCATAGATACTGCTGGTATTCGAGAAACAACCCAACATATTGAGTCGATGGGTATTGAGCGTTCTCAACAAAAAATTAAAGAAGCATCTATTGTACTTTGTTTGGCCGATGCCACAGACAAATCCAATCTTTCTGAAACACAATCTTGGAGTAGGGAATTGTCAGAGACCCATCCAGATAAAAAGGTGCTTTTCATCGTCAATAAATCAGATTTAAGTAAACAAGTATTAAAAGGTTCGATCCCAATCAGTGCAAAAGAAGGTATTGGTATTGATGTGCTGCATTCAGAAATGGTAAGTGTAGTGGTCGGAACCCTTGATCTCGAGAACGACACCATTATTGCCAACGCTAGACATCATGAGGCATTATTGAAAACTTCGGAGGCACTCGAAAAAGCGGCTAGTGGTTTAGAAGATGGAACTACTGGTGATTTTATCGCTATGGACATTCGTCAAGCCATGTTTCACTTAGGTAGTATCACAGGAGACATCTCAACAGATGACCTACTAGGAAGTATATTTAGTAAATTTTGTATCGGGAAATAGTGCTTTTAAAAGTACGATTAACTTTTTCCACAATTTGGGCTTGAGCAGTTTTCACAGCTGCACCCTGTACAATTTCCATTTTTACAGCTAGCGCAACCACATGTACATTTTGAGGCTTCCATAGTGTTTTGTTTTCTTAAATTTAAAAAACAGATTCCAAGAAAACAAAATAACGCCAAAAAATAACTATCATTGAATTGTTAAAAACCAAAATTAAATGTATCCATACCTTCGACTCGCAAGGGTCTTAATAAAGAAGAAATTTCAACCGAAATTAGATTTTTACAGCCGAGATAGTGATACAATCCCTTTAATGGTTTGGCCTCAGGATATTGATCCTTTTTTAGAGCTCAATAATGGCCGCTATGTCACCTTATTAGATTTAGGTCGTTATGGTTATGGAACGAGGGTAGATATCAATGGATTCTTAAAAAAGAACCAATGGTCGCTCACCATTACCGGCACCTACAACGAATACCGTCACCGTTTGCGGTTGTTTCAAAGGTTTGAATTGAAGACCAATATTATCGGTTATGATACCAATTGGTTTTACTTCTTCCAAAAAATTGAGCGCAATGGAAAAACCCATATGGCATCTGTGGTAAAGTACGCCTTTACCTCAAAAAATGGAATTGTAAAACCTGAAGAAGTTGTCAAAGCTATGGGTGAACCTTATGATCCGACGCAGCTACCCAAGTGGGTAACTGAGATTGGTCAGCATCAGGTTTTTAAGAAATAACAACTAAATTGTTTGAATAAATTATGGAAACATTTAAAAAGATACTAAAGATTGTAGGGATTACGATTGTTACATTGTTTGTCCTGTTGGTTATACTCCTCGTAGCGTTCCCCGCAAAATCAGATGCCACAGAAAATGCTTCAGAGGATAAAGTTACACCCGTAAAACAAGAAGTAATCGAATACACGCCATGCGATTGTGCAGACATTAGCTATAAGGTTGCTAAAAACGGCGGTATTGATGCTGCATCTGCTTTAGATAATGCCAAATTAGAAGCTTGTAATGAGCTCATGGGATCGCCTTCATTTATGTCCAAGACAAATGAATGTCCTTCTTATCTGAAATTACAAGCCTATTATAATAATCTTTATAATTATTAGGATCTTTTCAACCGTTAAATCAAAAAATCCCTTTGATTTATATGTTTGAAGGAGGAATTACAGAGAAGGTGTTGAGTGTCGAGTAGTTTTTACGCGAAGTCAGCTTAAATTCCTTTTTTTCACCAAACTTATTTGAATTCAATTTGTTCAATTTGGACCTGTCAGTGCATAAACAACGTCTAACAGCGTTTTATTTTTATAAATGAAGTCTAAATCTTATTCTTACTCAAAGTCTGGTTTTACTTTTTCTCCGCATGAGAAAAAGGAGCAGTCTCCTTTTGAGCGGCTTTTTGATATCTTTCAAGAGCTGATTGTATTTACGTCCGGAGACGTGGATGAGACCCTCAATTGGATGGACGAGTTGGACCGCGAGTACAAGCTATATTCTGCGGAATACACAAAAGAAGATTTTATCGAAGATCTCAAGAAAAAAGGATTTCTTAACGATGACCCCAAAAAGAACAAGGGTAAGGGTCTTCAGATCACCTCGAAAACGGAACAGCTGATCCGTCAGCGCTCACTCAATCAGATTTTTGGATCGCTTAAAAAGTCAGGTAAGGGAAACCATAAGACCAAACATTCAGGGCAAGGAGAAGACTTCACGGGAGACATGAAAAACTATGTCTTTGGAGATGGGTTGGACCAAATATCCATGACTGAAAGTATTAAAAATGCGCAGGTGAATCACGGTGCAGGTGAATTTAAGCTTACAGAACAAGATTTGGTAGTTAACGATACGCACTTCAATGCTCAGATGAGTACCGTACTAATGATTGATATCAGCCACAGCATGATTCTTTATGGAGAGGACCGTATTACGCCCGCTAAAAAAGTAGCCATGGCATTGGCAGAGCTGATTCGAACGCGCTACCCAAAAGACTCACTAGATATCATTGTATTTGGAAATGATGCGTGGCCCATAAAGCTGAAAGAATTACCGTATTTGCAGGTTGGACCTTACCATACGAATACCGTAGCTGGTATGTCTTTGGCGCTCGATATATTGCGTCGAAAAAAACAGACCAATAAACAAATTTTTATGATTACCGATGGGAAGCCGTCGTGCATAAAACTTCCTAGTGGAGAATATTACAAAAACAGCAATGGTCTTGATGAATTTATCACTAGCAAGTGTCTAAACATGGCCAAGCAGGCGCGTAAGCTTCAAATACCAATTACCACCTTTATGATCGCTCAAGATCCCTATTTACAGCAGTTTGTTGAGGAATTCACTGCAGCCAATCAGGGCAAAGCATTTTATACTGGACTTAAAGGATTGGGAGGGATGATTTTTGAAGACTATGAGACAAACCGCAAAAAAAATATTAAAAGATAAGTATGAACATTCAAGAAATTAAAACCTTAGGTGCACTCAAAAAGCAGGGCTATGTTTCCAAAAGAATCAAGACAGAGTTACGTGACAATCTCATGGAGAAGCTCGAGCAAAAGACGCCTATTTTTGAAGGTATTATTGGCTATGAAGACACTGTGATTCCACAGCTGATTCACGCCATTTTATCTGAGCATAACATCAACCTACTTGGTTTAAGAGGTCAAGCTAAAACAAGAATTGCACGTTCACTAACTGAATTGTTAGATGAATACATCCCGATTGTAGAAGGTTCAGAAATCAATGACGATCCAATGGATCCAATTTCTTTTTATGCCAAGGAGTTGGTTGCAAAAGAAGGAGACAATACACCTATTTCGTGGGTGCATCGATCAGATCGATTCTCAGAGAAATTGGCTACGCCTGATGTAACTGTTGCCGATCTTATCGGAGATGTTGACCCAATCAAAGCGGCCAATCTAAAGCTTTCCTACGCTGATGAGCGCGTCATTCATTTTGGAATGATACCAAGGGCTAATCGATGTATTTTTGTCATCAACGAGCTTCCAGATTTGCAGGCAAGGATTCAGGTTTCACTCTTCAATATACTTCAAGAAGGTGATGTTCAGATCCGAGGATTTAAGATTCGCTTACCGTTAGATGTGAACTTCGTCTTTACAGCCAATCCCGAGGATTATACGAATAGAGGAAGTATAGTGACGCCTCTCAAAGACCGAATCGGTTCTCAGATCATTACCCATTACCCAAATTCCATTGAGCTCGCCAAAGAGATTACCAACCAAGAGGTGGCAAAGCAGGTGCAGTCGGATGCAATTTATGTTCCTGAGCTTGCCAAAACCTTAATTGAACAAATAGGATTTGAAGCAAGGAATAATGAATTAATTGATGCCAAAAGTGGCGTTTCTGCACGAATGAGTATTACCATGTACGAGAATCTTTTGAGTGGAGCGACCTATCGAATGTTGACGACACAACAAGACAGTACCGCAATACGTATGTCAGATTTCTTAGCAGTTATTCCCGCCATTACAGGAAAAGTAGAGCTGGTTTATGAAGGTGAGCAAGAAGGAGCAGAAAATGTAGCTTTGTTGCTGTTAGGTAATGCAATCAAAACGTTATTTAATGATAGCTTTAGAGAAATCAAGAAGCTGAGTAAGCCCGGCGCTACCGATGAATTTGATGCCGTTGTATCATGGTTTATGGAAAACAGCTCCTTTTCACTGTCAGCTGATTTAAGTGACCGAGCGTATGCTGAAATATTGAATGCTGTAGAACCTTTAAACGAGATTGTTGAAATGTATCAAGCACTTGCAAGTCCATCTGACAAGCTCTTTTTCAAAGAATTTTTACTTTGGGGACTTGTAGAATATAACAAACTAGACAAGCAAGAAACCAAAGGAGGATATCAATTTGAGGACCGTGTACTAGGGTCTTTTTACAACAACTAAGCATGGAAAAGGTCCGGCCAAATCTTCCTGGGTCACTTGTGGAGGGCAACCTCAAAGAAGAGGAGCTTTTTCAGAATATGGTGCTTCGTCCTGTTATTAAAATGCAACATGATATTTTAATACTTCGAGTTAAAAGCTATTTTTTATCAAAACGTGTGGTGTTTAATGTTATGGATCAAAAGAAACGTACAAAAGCCATAGAACAGGCCTTTCTTAATGACCATCCTTTTAAAAAAGAAATTCAAGGTATGATTATCGGTCAGCTAAGTCAAGATGAATTTAAACAATATCTTCAATTTGAAAAGTCCGTTAACAAGCGCATTTTTCAAATGGTTAAAAACAGAATGCTTGATTCTATAATTGAGCTGTCCAGGCAATAATGAAATTAATTGCTTGAATGAAAAAAAGTATCAAAAAATACGAGGTGGTATTTTATTGAGTTTCGCCAATAATCCCAATTATGTTTACCTGGTCTGATCGTATATTCATGAGGGATCGCTTCATTGACAAGTTTTTGATGTAAAGCTTCATTGACCTCCGCAAAGAAGTCTTGGTTGCCACAATCAAAAACAAGGCTGAGCTGTCCATTTAAGAGATAGGTTAGGTTCATCACTGAGTTGTTTTCCCAATTCTCTTTATGTTCAGGGTACGTGCCTAAAATCTCATCCATATTCCATTCCTCAGCGAAGGGAATAATATCTACACCACCACTCATACTTCCTGCGGCACCCCAAATATCTTGGTTTCGAAAAGCAAGGTAAAATGCACCGTGGCCACCCATACTTAAGCCTGTAATGGCACGTCCCTCTTTTTTGCTTATGGTACGATAATTTTGATCAATGGCAGGTACAAGCTCTTTGGTGAAATAACTTTCATATTGACTTGAAGAATCTATAGGGCTATCTAGATACCAACTGGTTTTATTTCCGTCTGGACACACGATAATAATGTCGTAATCATTCGCATATGACGCTATTTCAGGCACACGAAACATCCAATTGCTAAAATAGCCACCTGCGCCGTGGAGCAGATAGAGAACGGGCAGTTTATCATTTTCAACATCATAATCTGTAGGGGTAATAACGAGGTTGGGGATGTATTTATTCATTACTTTACTATATACATTGACCGTATCTACTTGTCCAGAAACAACATTTATAGAAAAACATAAGAGGCAAAGAAGAAAGATTTGTTTCATACATGGGATTATTCATCCAATTTAAGTAAATATATATTTATGCAATTCATTTTAAAAACGAATACGGCGACTCTTAATGAGTCGCCGTACTTAAGTTTTAGAAGTAAAAATCAACAATTTTAGTCATTGTCACCGCCAATCAACACAGGTGTTTTCCCATCCGTTAAGATAAGCTTGGCGTTTGGCGACATTGAAATATCTTTTAATACCTCAAGACTTTTCCACTTGATGTTTTCGTCGGTGATCCCTTCTTTAATAATGAGCTGGGCATCACGAATACCCTTTGCTTCGATGCGTTTTCTTTCCGCTTCCTTTTCCTCTCGTTGCAGAACAAAGGTCATTTGCTGTGCTTCTTGTTCAGCCTGAAGCTTTCCTTCTATGGCAGCATAAAGCCCCTTTGGCAAAGTAATACTCTTTAGCAGCACAGCTTCAATATCGAAACCTCTGCCTTCAAGCAGTATTGACATTTGTGATTTGATTTCTTTTTCAATTTCACCACGTTTTCCCGAATGCATGTCCTTTGCAAAAAAGCGTGCACAGACGTCCGCTGACGCAGAACGGAAGGTGCTTAGGATAAGTGTTTGTTCGTAACGCTTGCCAACACGCGTGATAATCTCTCTAACTTTTTCTTCTTCAATGTGGTATAGAATTGAAATTTCAGCTTGAACATTCAAGCCTTCTTTGGAGGGGAGATTAAGGCGTATTTCTTTATTTACAGTTCGAATTGGAACCCGAACGATACTGCTTGTAAAGGGATTAAAAAACATAAGCCCTTGGGTTTTGGTTTTGCCTTTGAGCTTGCCAAAGTGTTGTTTGATACCTACGTCTCCAGGACGGATTACAGCACAAGATGAAAGGAGTGCAACTGCACATCCTATGATAAATATTTTCGTTTTCATTTTATTGATTTAAGATGTTAATAGGGCTATTTCGAATTAAATATAGTTAATAAGATAACTACTCCGGAGGTGGTGTCTCTACATCTTTAAAGGGGATTGGTTTAATTCTATCTGTAGAATAAGTGCATCTTTTTAATGAGTCATGCGAGTTGATGTATACTTTTTTAGCAGTAATATTAAGTTCACAAACAAAGTCTTCAGAAGTATCTTCGAATAGATTCAGTGCATCATTATCGGTTATTTCAAATTTAAAATCAGCATCTGATCCATTTGCAATAATGACTGCAAAAAAGCTCAAAAAAACGGGAAGAATATAAAATAAATGCCGCATATGTATGTCCTTACAGTGCAATAAGCATACCACAAAGCATTTTAATTATTTGGTAGTTTTTATTAGTTAGCGCTCATTAAAAACGCGAATGAATTGCGGTTTGTTATTCATTTCAAAGTAGATTAAAATCGGACCTTTTTTATTTACTTCAAAGTGGATAGAATGGTTAGTAGAAGTGATAGTATTAATTTTTAATGCACTTCCAATTATATCCACTGCGCGTATGTTTTTAATGCTGTTTGGCGCCTTAGCATTTAGTAAAAATTGATTATTTGAAATTTTGTGAATGGAATAATTCAATTCCTCTGAAAATGATTGGATACCGCTAACAGGGTTTTCTATCAGCACATTTTGTAATATGGAGTCTCCTGAGCATGCGCTGTAACCAATGAGCTGAACAAGATAATTTCCAGATGCATTGTAAGTGTGAGTAGGATTAGATTCTTGAGAGGTATTTCCATCGCCAAAATTCCAAAGTATGGAATCGACATAATCTATATTTTCATTGAATGAAACGTTCATATTCATCATAGGGTCAATTTGATACGAAAAATCAACAAACGCAAGAGAATCATGATGCTGAAGATGCCATATTTCCATACTGTCAAGTACACACAAGCTTGCCGCCTGTTGCAGCAATAGTGCTTCATTGGCTGAAAGGCTACCGTTGAATGATGTGCCTACTGGTGAGCTATGAAAAACGGCAGCATAAAATGTGCATGCTGCTAAATACGAACCTGAATATGACGGATGAGAACCATCTCCACTGTAAAGATTGATTTCTGGATGGTTGTCTCTCACGTATTTCCATGCCACGCCTACGGGAGAAACAGAGGCATTTGATGAATCTGCAAATCGTAGATACGCAAGTCTCAATCGTGCATTCATTTTATCAAAAGTATTAATGGAGTCCCATTGTGGGTCTCCATTTTCACGCCCCCAAGTCATAAAAAACATAGCCTGGCTGCAAGTCGAAATGGCCTGAGCGCTATCGGCAAGTTGCATGGCGAAGGGTAAGGTTTGGTTGTTTACTTGCCCATATGGGAATGAGGGCTCTTGACTTTGTGCTTGAAGCACGACATAATCCCAGTTTGAGCTATTCATTGCACTGTAAGTATTTGAGTTGCCTGCATGACCTGCAAAAGTCATACCGCCCGGCGTTTGTGATGCAACATCAACATGGTTTCCAAATGAAGCAGCAATATCTGCAACGATACTGGGCATGTTATTGAAATACGTGTAGCTATTTCCAATAAATAAAATAGAGGTGCTATCTTGTGCTTTCGTGCTACCAATACTCAAAAAGAGAAAGGCCAATAATCCAAGAGTTTGTATCGTAAGTTTCATAAATGAATTTTGAATTACCTCAATAACGCAGCTGTTAACCAAAGGATGCTTTTATTTAGATTGCGTCAACATTAACCTGTTTATAATTAGGGCTTTATTCTTTTAATAAACGAAACCAAATTATTCTTAACTTTAGAACATTAATTATTTAAAACAAACAAAATGAAAAAAATTTTACTTTCTGCCGCTTTTGCGGTACCCTTTTTGATGAACGCTCAAATCACGCTTGTGTCAGAAGACTTTGAAAGCTACTCTGATGGAGATGTTTTGACTGATGTCGCTGGTGACAATGGATGGAGAGAATGGGGAGTTGACTTTGGATCAGCTAGCGCCGGATTCTCTTCATTAGCAAGTTCTGCTTATGCTGCAAATGGTTCAATGTCTGGTCGATCAGTGAGCAATGAAACTGTTGATTCTGACGGTATTTACTCATGGAACAATATCAATGCAGGTCAATATATGATCAAAATGAGCTTGTACGTTCCTGAAGGAAGTGCAGGTGGATATGTTGGAATAGGAGACAATTTAATGGACATAAATGAAACTTATTCATCAATGTACTACATTATCTCTGGTGACACCTTGTTATTGGTTTCTGATGGTGCAGCATATATTGCCCAAGCACCTTTAACTCCAGGAGCATGGGATGCAGTTGATTTAATGGTTGACCTTGATGGAAATACATCAGAAATTTTTGTTAACGGTGAATCAGTAGGAACAGGTACAGCTGGTAATGGAGCCATGGCTGTAAACGGTTTAGGTGCATTTGATTTATGGGGAACTGGAATTAATGTTTTTGCAGATCCTGTTGAGTACAACCCTGGCGAGTATTTCTATGATGATATTGAAGTTGTAGATATGACTGGTGGTGCTGGTATTGAAGAAAACAATCCTATGGCGATTGGTGTTTCTCCAAACCCATCTAATGGTGAGTTCTCAATTGATTTTAACGACTATGCTTTTGACAATGCGTCATTAACAATCACTAACATGATGGGAGCTGTTGTTTATTCTGAGAAGTTGTCTGCTGTCTCTAACGCTACTAAAAACTTCAACTTAGACATCAATTCTGGTGTTTATGTTGTTAAAGTTGCTGATAACGCAAATGAATTTTCTTCAAGAATTGTTATCAAATAAGATTTTCTAATCTAGAAATTAAAGGCAGCTTCGGCTGCCTTTTTTTTATTCAATTTTTTGGTTCTTTTGGCTTTTCTTTCATAATTGAATAACTTTAACCCACAAATAAACGATTAAGATATGTACAAAGTATTAGTATTGTTGATGATGACTCCATGGTTTGTCTCGGCTCAATTTAGTGTGTTAAGTGAATCCTTTGATGATTACACGATAGGTGATTTAGTAAGTACTGTTGGCGCTTCAAACAACTGGGGATTATGGACCGGTTTAGATGCCGAATCTTGTTTAGTCAGTGGAGATGAGTTTGTTTCGGAATTAAACTCTGGATATGTTGTTGATGATGGCACAACATCTACACGAGCAACATGGACTTGGTCTGAGTACCTAGAGGGAGAGTATACTTTTTCGGCAAATATTTTAGTTCCTGAAGGAAGCGCTGGTGGTTTTATAGGTTTTCATGATTCTTTAGGTTTGGAAATGCCCCATTCAATTAGTCTTCTTGGAGATTCTACAATGCTGTTTCTAGATTGGGAGGCTTTTTCATACCTTGAAAAAAACAATATCACTCCAGGTTGGCATGAAATAAAGGTCACCTTTGATTTAGATAATGTTACCTCGGAATTTGTTTTTGATGATGTGAGTGTAGGAGTAATGGCTACCTCCTTTGGAACTACTTATGGATTTGGAGGTGTTGAATTTGGTGCATACGCATACAATCCATTTACAGGACAACAACCACCGGGGGCTTATTATATTGACGATTTAAATTTGGTCGATGAGCTTTCGACTATTGGATTTGAAACGTTGAACAATTCAAAATTAACGGTCCATCCGAACCCTTCATATGGTTCGTTTACGATTGACTTAGGGAATACGCTTGTTAAAAATGCTGAGTTAATCATAACTGATATGACCGGTTCAGTCGTTTACTCAAATATCATTTCTAATACAGGAAGTTTACTTAGCATTGATACATTATTAGGTTCCGGTATGTATATCTTGAGTGTAAAAGATGCTGAGCAATATTGGTCAGAAAAAATTATAATCAAGTAATAGCGGATTAATCAATATTATGCACAGAGATTTAAAACATCTCTTATATCTCATCAATTGATGTCCTCTTCACATAATGTTTAAAACGCTATCATCGACAGGAGAAGGATTCTATAAAGAAAAAGGGTCCAAATTCTTGGGCTTTGCTTATCCTTGTTCAACCATTGAAGAGGTTAAGGCGCATCTTGAGCGTCTCCGAAAAGAGAACCACGGGTGTGTGCATGTCTGTTATGCTTATTGTTTGGGCAGCAAAAAAGAAGACTATCGTTACAGTGACGACGGCGAACCTTCCAACAGTGCCGGTGCGCCAATCTACGGCCAAATAAAATCTTTTGATTTAACCAATGTGCTTGTGGCAGTTGTCCGCTATTACGGAGGCACCAACTTGGGTGTTGGTGGTTTGATCAATGCCTACCGAACTGCGGCAAAAGGGGCGTTTGAAAACGCAAAGATTGTAGAAGATGAGGACCGAGTTGAAATCGAAGTTCGTTTTACTTATGCGACCATGCCTTTTGTAATGAATGCGGTGAAGGCTTCAGATTGCAACATTTTAGAGCAAGACTTTGAGGAAATACCAAAATTAAAATTGAGTGTTCCCTTATCAAACAAAACACTCGTACACGAATTAAAAGCCATAAAGGGTGTAATAATCAAAGCATAAAAAAAGGGCCAGAGGCCCTTTAAATACTACATGAAGTATATCATACCATCAGGTAAATCCACCAAACAATATTAAAGATAGAAAGGTAAGCCCAATATCGGGTCATTTTAGTTTTTAATCTTTCAACCGTAAAACAAGCAAAAACATATGCGCCATGTAGTACAATTAAAACGATAGGAAGCATTCCTACATCTTCTATAGCTCGAATAGCTTTAGAAATATTGCCTTCCATTACGGCATCAAAATAGTCCTTCATGATTATGGCCGGAGGCCCAAAAGTAATCACGATTAATACAATAAACATTACTAGGTTCACCATAAAAGTTGCACCCATTGATTTAGCGTTACTCATAATTCAAAATTTTAGATTTTAATGCAATCTACAAAAAAATTACAGCCCTAGTTCTTTTCGTTGTTCAGCATCAATTGGCGCAGGAGCATCAATCATGGTGTCGCGACCACTGTTGTTTTTTGGGAATGCGATGTAATCTCTAATAGATTCTGAACCGCCCATTGTTGCAACGAGTCTGTCTAATCCAAATGCCAATCCACCGTGAGGAGGTGCCCCATACTCAAATGCATTCATTAAGAATCCAAATTGTGCCTCAGCCTCTTCTTTCGTGAATCCGAGTAAATCAAACATTCTAGACTGCAATGCTTTATCGTGAATCCTTATGGATCCGCCACCTAGCTCAACACCATTCATCGCTAGGTCATAGGCATTTGCTCGAACCTTTCCAGGTTCCGTATCTATCAAAGCAAAGTCTTCAGGTTTTGGCGAAGTGAAAGGGTGGTGCATGGCATGGTAGCGTTTGCTTTCCTCATCCCATTCCAATAATGGAAAATCAAGAACCCAAAGTGGCTTAAAGATTTTAGGGTCTCTCAAACCAAGTTCTGTTCCTAAATGCAAACGCAACTCGTTCAGCTGCTTTCTCGTTTTGTCAAGTTCACCGCAAAGAAGTAGTAAAAGATCTCCAGGTTTTGCACCACATTGGTCCAACCAAGCTTTACGTTCTTCCTCCGAATAGAATTTATCTACCGAAGATTTGCTCGTTCCATCGTCATTGTATTTTACATAAACCAACCCTCGGGCACCAATTTGAGGTCGTTTTACCCAATTGGTAAGTGCGTCAAGCTGTTTTCTAGAGTAGCCTGCGCAACCTTCAGCGTTAATAGCCAATACTGCATCCACGCTATCAAAAACAACAAACCCATTCCCTTGCGCTTTTTCGGTGAGGTCATTGAATTCCATTCCGAATCGAATGTCGGGTTTGTCAGAGCCATATTTTTCCATGGCCTCAGCGTAGGTCATCCTTGGGAATTGTGCATCAAGCTCAACACCTCTTACCTCTCTAAATAAATGCTGAATTAAACCCTCAAAGGTTTGCAATACATCTTCTTGCTCAACGAATGCCATCTCACAGTCAATCTGCGTGAATTCTGGCTGGCGGTCTGCTCGTAAATCTTCGTCTCTAAAGCATTTTACAATTTGGTAGTAGCGGTCCATTCCCGAAACCATTAATAATTGTTTAAAGGTTTGAGGAGATTGTGGTAGTGCGTAAAACTCATTTGGGTTCATTCTACTTGGCACGACAAAGTCACGTGCACCTTCAGGTGTTGATTTAATCAAGACTGGTGTTTCAACATCCATAAAGTCTTGACCATCTAAATATTTTCGTGTCTCTAAAGAGACTTTATTTCTAAGTCTTAGCTTTTCTTGAACGGGATTTCTTCGTAAATCTAAGTAACGGTATTGCATCCGTAATTCATCGCCACCATCCGTTTCATCTTCAATGGTAAAAGGAGGTGTTTTCGCCTCGTTTAAAATAGAAAGCTTCGATACTTCAATTTCTATATCTCCTGTCGGGATGTTTTTATTTTTACTGCTGCGCTCTATAACAGTTCCTTCTATTTGAATGACAAATTCACGGCCGAGCTTACGTGCGGTTTCGCAGAGCTTTGCATCCGTTTCCATATTGAATACAAGCTGTGTAATTCCATAACGGTCTCTTAAGTCTACAAAGGTCATCCCGCCTAAATCTCGAGAACGTTGTACCCATCCGGATAAGGTTACTGCAGTGTCAATATGTTCATTTCGGAGTGCTCCGCAAGTGTGTGTACGATACATAGTTCAAATGTTGTAGCGGCAAAAATAAGAAACATAAACCGCTTCTTACTTTTTGAATCTATTTTTTGAGTCAATTAATGGAAAAACAACAAATAATTTCAAGTATCTTTGCACCAAATCTTATTTAAATAGAATATGGAAATTGAAAAGATATTAGCCACGTTTGGTATTGAGAAAACCAATAATGGAGCTTCAACAGGAAGCGAGTGGATCAGCACTAAAGGAGAGACAATAAATTCTTATTCTCCAGTTGAT
>Ga0206130_10000725_pt1 | contig 52117 bp, 51 predicted proteins | sample Helgoland_Spring_9_FD_148637 | JGI IMG/M metagenome (GOLD analysis project Ga0206130, IMG submission 148637) | Pelagic subsurface seawater microbial communities from Kabeltonne, Helgoland, North Sea - Helgoland_Spring_Bloom_20160512_1 | ecosystem: Environmental > Aquatic > Marine > Epipelagic ...
AATCAAAATAAATGATATTTGCTTAAGAGAGTCTTTTGTATCAGTTTTCTCATGAAGACCTGGAATAAGATCCGATATTGCAACATAAATCATACTTGACGCAGCTATTGCTAAAACATAAGGAACGAGGTTCTCCATAACGCTTAGTATATAGAATGATAAGAGGCCTCCTAATAGTGTTGAAAAACTCGATGCAATATTCCACATATACGCCTTAAACTTTGATAGGCCTTGATGTAAAAGCACTGAAAATATGCTCATTTCTTGAGGTAAACAATGAAGTAACATTGAAAGGGCGGTAATTAAACCAAGTTTAATATCAACCAAAAATGCACTCGCAATTAATATGCCATCAACGAAGTTATGAAATAAATCACCAATAACAATAATACCGCTATTTCCACTGGGTTTAATTTTATTTGATTGTGTATCGCATTCAGTATGTTTGTGACAATGAGAACCATGGCAATGACGCCATATCATTAACTTTTCTAGAATAAAAAGTATCAGTATTCCAATCAATACCGTAAAACTAATATCATGGAAATTATTATCTGAAGCCTCCATTGCATGAGGAATAATTTCAAGAAATGAGGCAGCTAATAAGGTTCCTACAGCCAAACTCACTAAATTGTTTGCTAAAGCTGCATTAGCATTCTTGAAAATGATGCTGGCAAGTAGGAGGCTCATTAATCCTCCAGCGAATGAAACAGCTATGATCCAGTATAGAGCCATTGTTTATCCATAAAAAAAGTAACCTATTATAGTTTGAAGTTAGGTAAGATGAAATAAAATTATTCTTCCATCCATATTAAGGAGGTCATTCTCTCTTTAGAAGCATCTCTGCGATATGAGAAATAGTTATTAGCATTTTTATAAGTGCAGAAATTCTTCGTAATGTATATTTTTTCTACACCTAAGCTAAGTAACTTAAGCTGTGCTACTTTGAGCATAGAAAGTAAATATTTCCCATTCGCTTCATTTGTAAATGCTTCAGCGGAAGCTGGGTTATTTTCCAAAAAAATATTTCTTACTTCAGTACCTACCTCAAAAAATTCTTGGCTGATATGCGGACCAATCCAAACTATAAATTTGCCATTAGAATTAATTTTTTTTAAGGTATTTTCAATAATGCGAGATGCTAGGCCTCTCCAACCTGCATGAATTGCAGCAACAAAACTTCCCTCTTCATCTGTAATTAGTAAGGGCATACAGTCAGCTGTTCTTATTGAGCAGACTACTTTGTTGTGTGTTGTATATGAAGCATCAGCATCTCTGTCATCGGATGGTAACTCAGTAGATATATTACTATGTGATTGATTTAACCCTATTGCCTTTTTATTAATAAATTCAGAACCTAAATTAGTTGATAATTTTGTTTTATTTCTATGTATGGGCTCTTTACTAGAGTTAGAATTTCTTGTTGTTTGTAAAGCAAAAATATTCTTGGGAACATCCCATTCGGGCTCAAATATATTCATGTCTTCCATGCTATTTAACGTTAAGTAGAAATTGAGCTTTCATACCTTATTAGATCAAGAAGGTTTTTCATATCCTCAGGTAGATCTATGTCCCAACGCATATGCTTCTTAGTCTTTGGATGAATCAAGCCCAACGAACTGGAATGAAGTGCTTGTCTAGGAAAGTTAATAGTTGCCTCTTTTAAGACTACTGATAACTCTTTTGTAGGGATGATTTTCTTGAGTCCATAGGTCTGGTCTCCAACAATAGGAGACGTATTGTGGTTCATGTGAACTCTTATTTGATGTGTTCTTCCTGTCTCAAGCTTGCACCTCAAATAACTATGCATTATGAATCGTTCAAGAACTTCATAATGAGTAATAGCATTTTTTCCATTATTTTTATTTATAGCCATTTTTGTTCTAAGTGATGGGTGTCGCCCTATTGGAAGATCAATTGATTTATTCACAAGCACTTGACCCCAGACAATCGCCTTATACTCCCTAAACACTTTTTTTAATTGTAGTTGTTTAATGAGATTTAATTGAGTAACTTCATCTTTAGCAACTACCATTAAACCTGTTGTATCCTTATCAAGACGATGAACAATTCCACACCTCGGTAGGGATTTATTCATAGGCAAATGAAACAAGATTGCATTTAATATGGTACCACTCCAGTTTCCAGCTGCTGGGTGAACTACCATATTTTTATCTTTATTTATTACAAATAAATTTTCATCCTCATAGACGATATTGAGTGGGATACTTTCAGGTTCGAATTGCAGTATTTTTTCGTCTTGTTGTACCTCAACACTAATCTTTTCTCCTCCTAGGACAATATCTTTTGAGGAAATTTTTTTATTTTCATTTAAAATAAAATTTGATTTAATCCACGCTTGAATCTTTGCTCTTGAATAGCTTGGCATCAACTCTTGCAGTGCAATGTCTATCCTTTTTCCAGTTGATTTTTTTGGGATGATTAACTCTAATTTTTCTTGCTCCATAAGGTATAATTTACATTATAACAATCATTAATCAACCTATGAAATTACTTTCAACTTTAATACTCACTTTTCTCTTATCAGGTTGTTTTATCTTTGGTGACCCTGTTGAATTCGATGAAACTACTGGGCAAACACCCCAGTGGATTCTATCAAGAGGTGAAGCCTATGCAAGTAACAGTGACTGGCCTTCAGCAATTAAAGTATTAGAAAAAGGCGAACAACGTTACCCCAATTCGAAGCTTGCCCCCCAATTTAAATTAGATCTAGCTTATGCATATTATAGATTTTCTTCAGATGCTGAGGCTATTGCAATGCTTGATAAATTTATTCGGCTTTACCCTAATCACCCAACAATTGACTATGCATTCTATTTAAAAGGAGTCGTATTGTTTGTAGATAGAGGCTTATTTGATAAATTTACCTTACAGGATATCAGTGACCGTGATGTTGCCCCCCTTAAACTAAGCTTTAGTGCCTTTAACATCATTGTAGAGCGATACCCTGAAAGTAAATACTATGACGATTCTGTAATTAGAATGACATATCTAATGAATAAAATGGCAGAAAATGAAATTCATGTAGCGAGATATTACATGAAACGGAAAGCTTATATAGCTGCACTTAATAGAGCGCAGTTTGCTCTGGAAGAGTATCCTCAAACCATCCACCAAGAAGAAGCTTTAATTGTTATGATTAGCGCTTATGAATTTCTGGGAATAAAAGACCTTCAAAAAGATACTGAAAAAATACTTAAATTAAATTATCCTAATAGCCAATTTCATACCAAAGACCTTCAGGCTCAAAAAAAAGATTGGTGGAATATTTGGGATAGCCTTTATGATTAATTTGAATTATTTTTTTTATTCAATTTTTCTCTATATTCATTTTTAATTTTTCTTCTTGTCACAAGCCCGGTTTTCTTCGGTTTTAAATCTTTTTTATCAAAAGGATTTTCAGAATTTTTTAATAAAACTTTGATTGGTGTACCAACTAATTGAAATGATTTCCTAAAAAAAGACTCCAAAAAAACATGGTAATCTTTTTTTATTTCATTTAAATGATTACCATGAATAATAATTTGAGGTGGATTCAAGCCACCTTGATGTGCATATTTCAATTTTGGCCTTATACCCTTAATAATCTTTGGAGGGTGAGCAATTAATGCATTTTCAAGAACAGAGTTAATTTGTGGTGTTGAAAGTTTTTTTTGCGATGATTGATATGCTTTTTTAATAGCTCTCATCATTTCTGAAAAGCCGCTTTTATTAATAGCTGAGATAAATACCACCTCAGCAAAATTGACAAATGAGAGCTTTCTATCTATCTGATTTTTTATTTTATCTTTTTCATAGTCATCTAATAAATCCCATTTATTAACAACAACAACCAAAGACCTTCCAGTTTCGATTACAAATGCAAGAATATGCAAATCTTGTGCTGATAGACCATCCTTTCCATCAATAAGTAAAACTACTATGTTTGACTGCTCTATTGCATTTAGTGTTTTGATAATTGAAAATTTCTCTATCGTTTCAAACACCTTCCCTTTCTTTCTGATACCTGCAGTATCAGTTAAGGTATAAGTATCTTTCCCCCAAAAAAATTCTGTTGAAATTGCATCTCTTGTTGTTCCAGGTTGGTCAAAAGCAATAAATCTATCTTCCCCAAGTAAACCATTGATTAGGGTAGACTTTCCAACATTGGGTTTACCGACTATCGATATTTTTGGATGTTTTTCATCCTCAATTTCTTCATCACCAATTTCATCAAATGTTAATAAAAAATCTTTAAGGGCTGAAATCCCCTCTCCATGGGCAGATGACAGTCTAACTAAATTTAAAAATCCGAGTGAATAAAAATCTGTGAATGCTTTTTCATCCAAAATACCTTCTGCTTTGTTTACCGCAATAATTTTTGGCTTTTCATTCTTTCTTATGATGTCAGCAATATGTTCATCGGTTGGATGCAATCCTTTTCTAGAGTCAACCATAAAGACAATAATGTCGCTTTCATCAATCGCTTGTTTTGTTTGAAGGGCCATTTCCTGAACAATGCCCTCTTTATTTTTTGGCTCAAACCCACCTGTATCAACTAGTAGGAATTGACTGTCTTGAATTTCTAACTTCCCATAATGCCTATCTCTTGTGAGGCCAGGCATATCAGCTACGATTGCATCTCGAGTTTTCGTTAAACGATTGAATAAACTTGATTTACCTACATTAGGTCTGCCAACTATGACGATACTCTTCATTTTTTTATCAATTAATTAATTTTTAAACTAAGCCTAATAACAATTTTTTCTTTTTCTATTACCCTTATTTCTAATGTCACCTTCATCAACATCACACATTTCGTTTATTGGTGCTTCAGAAGTCTCAGAAGTCTCAGAAGTCTCAGAAGTCTCAGAAGTCTCAGAAGTCTCAGAAGTCTCAGAAGTCTCAGAAGTCTCTATCGTATTTTCATCGATGTCTTGTTGTCCATCAATGTTATCTTTAATGATCTCTTCTGAAACATTTTTTACTTGCATATAAAAAACATTACCTTCTAGATCAATTCCCAATATTTTATTATCGCCAATAGAATAAATATTTTTTCCTATAGGAACACCAGACGTAATTTGAACTCGCTCTTCAACAATACCTGTTTCCGAATTTAAGAGGTGAATATAGCCATCAAAGTCTCCAACTGCAATATGATCACCTACAATTATTGGGTCAGTTATTCTACGGTATTGTAAGTCAGCATTTCGCCAATTTGTTTTTCCATTTCTTTTTGAATCTAAGGAATAGATTGAATCACTCTTATGGGCTAAATATATATCAAAACCATCGAAGGAAATATTGTTGAAGCTCGAAATTTTTCGAGTCCATGTGATGCTTGCATTCGTTCTATCAATTGCTGTTAAATCACCTGATGTTGAAACTGCATAAACTTCAGAATCATTAATTATTGGCTTGCTTAATACATCATTTAGCCTATCAATATCTGTCGATCCTTTTACTTGAGATATATTTGCCTCCCATACAAATGCACCACTTTTTTGATGCACCGCAACTATCTTTCCGGCACCAAAACCACCATAAATTACTCCATCTGAAAAGGTTAAAGCAGATGTGCCATCGAAAGCTAAGGCGGGTGATGAATGACTATATCTCCAGTCAATGTCACCTTGCTTTAAATCAATTTGTAAAATTTCATAGTTAGCAAGTCTAACGTAGGCTTTTTTATTATTAATGACTGGTGTGGTTAAAACCTCACCATCAATAAATATTTTCCAAATTACATTACCTTCATTATCAAGACACCAAAGGTAGCTATTTTCAGTAATAAACAGAATATTTTCAAAATTCCCACCAACACCTATCATAATCTCTTTAGAAATTTCTTTTTCCCAGATAGCTTCACCTGTTGTCATTTGCATTTTTCGCAAACTGCCATCACTAGTTGCAGCTATGACAAATTCTTCTGAAAAAATAAGATTTAGATTGTGTGCTTCATTGTAACCAACCTTATTCTCCCAAATTAACTCTATAGTAGCTTTTTTTTCATAGGGTTTTATTTCAGTTGGGATATTACTAAATTCATCTGCAAAGTATTGATCATCCATTTGATCAACAAAGTCTTCAACCGGTCCAATAAAGCAGCCAGAAAAAAGTGAGGTAAGAAATATTAGAGGAATTAACCTCATTGACTAATTGAATTTAATTTATTCTCAATTACTTTATGAAGCTCTCCTTGGCCACCAAAGTAATTTAGGGCAAGCTCATATGATTTGATTGCATTCTCTTTATCACCCTTGGCAAGGTAGATATCCCCTTTTAAATCATTTGCTAAGCCAATGTATCCATCAGTTATGATGTTATTTGCCGCCTCAAGTGCCTCATCTAGTTTTTTCTCAACTAAATATAGATTGCCTAGGAGATAATTTGCCATAGATTGAATTGATGGCTCAATACTTTCACCTGAAGCCCAAATAAGCTCTTTAGCAGCAGCAGAATAATCACCAGTCTCAACTAAGAGTTTGGAATAATAAATGCTTGCTCTGGCTGCATAGGGTGAACTGCTAAAGTCATTTTGAAGCACACCTACTTTTGATTTTATTTCATTAATATTGCCAATTTTTGATACAAGAACATCCTGGAAAAGTTGAGATGCTTTTTCGTCATTTGACTGATTGACACTTTCAAGGTACTGATAGGCAAAAAAAGCTGCTAAAAATACTGCTATTGCTGAAAGTATTTTAACTTTATGTAAATTATAAAAACTCTTAAAGTATTCTGATTGTTGTTCATCATTGTCAAATGCCATTTATTCTAATTCCTTTTTGAGATTAATCCTGGAATAGATTGGATTAAATCTTTTGTATACTGGTTCTTCGGATTTTTGAAAATTATATCAGTTTTTCCCTCTTCGACGAGCTTTCCATGTCGCATTACCATGACATCATCTGCAACGTGTCTAACTATCCTTAAGTCATGCGTAATAAATAAATAAGTGAGTCCAAATTCTCGTTGCAGGTCTTTTAATAATTTTAAGATCTGGGCTTGGACTGACACATCAAGTGCTGAAACAGGTTCGTCACATATCACCAATTTTGGTTCAAGGATAAGCGCTCTTGCGATACCAATTCTTTGTCTCTGACCACCAGAAAACTGATGAGGATATTTTTTTAAATCAGATGCTTTTAGACCTACACGCTCAATGAAATTTTCAATTTTTTTTCTACGAGCATCGTTATCTTGATAGTTATGGATAAGAAGTGGCTCCTCCATAATTTGTAATATGTTTAGTCGTGGGTTTAGGGAGGCATAGGGATCTTGAAAAATCATCTGGATATCTTTTCTGACACTTTTTAACTTCTCCCCTTCTAGGTCAAGTAAATCAACACCATTAAACTTAACACTCCCTGCATCAAGATTAACAAGGCGGACTAAACTTTTTGCAAGTGTTGATTTTCCACTACCTGATTCGCCTACAACGGCCATTGTCGTTCCTTGGTTGATAGAAAAGCTTACATTATCAAGCGCATGAATATTAGTTTTTACCCTAGAAAAAAATCCTTGAGTTTGCACATAGGTTTTTGATAGATTATTTGTTTGCAGAAGCTTCTTCATAGTCGCTGTATTGCCATATCTAACTTTTCATAATCTATTGGAGTTAATTGTTTTTTTCCTAATGCATCTGGAACGCAACCCAGTAATGCTTTAGTGTAAGGATGTTTTGGTTTTTTGAGCACTTGATTTACTTCCCCTCTCTCGACAATTTTTCCCTTAAACATAACAATCACATCATCGGCGATATCCTCAACGACACCAAAATCATGGGTAATAAACAACATAGACATATTTAACTTACTTTTAAGATCATCTAAAAGCTTGAGGATTTGAGCCTGAACTGTCACATCAAGCGCGGTGGTAGGTTCATCCGCAATGAGTAACTTTGGATTACATGACATTGACATCGCAATCATGACTCGCTGTCTTTGTCCTCCTGATAATTCGTCAGGATAACTACTTAATCTTTCAACAGGAATCCCAACAAGCATTAATAATTCTTCAACTTTTTGATTAATCTCATTATTTGGTAAATCAGAATGCACAGCTATAGCCTCTTTGATCTGATAACCAATAGTTAAAACTGGATTTAGTGAGGTCATGGGCTCTTGAAAAATCATGGCGATATCAAGACCTCTCTTTTCTCTTATTTGAAGCTCACTCATATTGCAAATATCTTCATTGTTAAATAAAATTTCTCCAGACATTTCCAATTGAGGCGAAAGTAATCTAATAATCGAGAGTGCAGTTAAGCTTTTACCACTTCCAGATTCACCTACAATACATGTTGTTTTGCCACTCTTAACAGAAAATGAAATATTATCAACTAAATTAATTTTAGTATCTACTTTAGTTCCTATTGATAAATTATTGATTTTTAAGATATCTTTATTCATTTTTTTAAATATTTTGTTTAATAAAGCTTAGTATGTCTTTTTCTTTTACTTCCGTTTGAGAACCATCTTTACGAATAAGTTTCACTTGGATAAGATTATTTTTTAACTCATTTTCACCAATGATCAGAGCAAATTTTGCGTTACTTTTGTCGGCTTTTTTCATTTGTGATTTAAAGCTTGCTGAATCAAGATTTACGGTGACTTTATAATTTTGATTCCTTAAGTTTTCTGCAATAGTAAAAGACTTATCTCTAGATTCATTCCCTAAATTTACAATATAAATGTCTGAATTAATGTCATTTTCAAAATCTGTTTTTTCAAGCAATAAAATAATTCTTTCAATCCCGATCGCAAAACCACATGCTGGGGTTGGTTTTCCACCTAATCTTTCGACTAAGTAATCATACCGCCCTCCACCTGCAACAGTTCCCTGACTACCTAAGTCATTAGTAATCCATTCAAAAACTGTTCTGTTGTAGTAATCTAAACCCCTAACAAGCCTTTTATTTAATTTAAATTCAACCTGATTATTCTTCAAAATCTGACAAAGTGAATTAAAGTGCTTTTTAGCATCCTCATTTATCGAGTCAATTAATTTAGGTGCTTTTTCAAGCATATCCTGCATGTGAGGATTTTTACTATCTAATATTCTCATTGGGTTTTTATGCAGCCTCCTTTTAGAATCCTCATCTAAGATCTCTGTATTCTTTTCAAAATATTCAATTAATTCTTTTCTGTATCGCTCTCTGTCATCAATATCACCAATTGAGTTAATTTCTAAGCGAATTTTTTTCTCTAAGTCAAGTGATTTCCATAGCCTGCTTAGCATAATTATTTGCTCAGCATCGCTCGCAGGGTCTGTTAAGCCGAACGATTCAATACCTAGCTGATGAAATTGTCTTTGCCTTCCCTTTTGAACATTTTCATGCCTAAACATGGGGCCTCTATAAAAAAGCTTTATAGGTCCGTTATAGGTAAGGCTTCCTTGGATAACTGCCCTAACACATCCTGCCGTGCCTTCTGGGCGCAATGTCAACTTATCTTCATTTAGCTTGTCAGTCCAGCTATACATTTCCTTTTCGACAATATCAGTATGCGTTCCGACACCCGCTTCGAATAATTCTGTTGCTTCAATAATTGGGAGTCCAATCTCTTCATACCCATATTGGTCAAAAACCGAAAGGCACTTTGATTCAAAATAACGCCAGTTTTTTTGTGCTCTTGGGGCAACATCGTAAAATCCTTTTATAGATTGAATTTTATTAGCCATTTAAGAATTACTTTTTCTCATAATTATTTTGAATATATTTTTCAATGATACCTTTAAAATCTTCACTTATTGACTTACCTTTCAATGTAATTGTTTTTTTTCCATTTTCATAAACTGGTGCCACAGGAACTTCTCCTGTACCTGGTAAGCTGATACCAATATTAGCCATTTTTGACTCTCCAGGACCATTAACTACACAACCCATCACTGCTACGGTCATGTCCTCAACTTTATTATATTTCTTTTTCCAATCTGGCATAGCCTTTCTTAAGTAACCTTGTATTTCACCAGCCAATTCTTGAAAGTAGGTTGAGGTTGTTCTTCCACAACCTGGGCATGAAATGACTAGGGGTGAAAAAGAGCGTATGCCCATAGTTTGTAATAACTCTTGCGAAACAATGACCTCTTTTGTCCTTGATTCTTCTGGCTCGGGAGTTAATGAAATTCTAATTGTATCTCCTATCCCATGCTGTAAAAGATACCCCATGGATACCGCCGAGGAAACAATCCCTTTTGATCCAATACCGGCCTCTGTGAGTCCTAAGTGTAGGGGGTAATTACATCTTTTTGATAAGCTAGTATAGACCTCTATTAAATCTTGAACATCACTCACCTTGCAAGAGACAATTATTTTATTATTTGCTAGCCCTAGTTCCTTTGCTTCATTAGCGCTATCTATAGTTGACCTAATTAAAGCCTCCTTCATCACTGACTTCGATGTTAATGGATTTTTTAGTTTTGCATTTTCGTCCATTAAGCGCCTTAAAAGATCTTGGTCTAAGCTTCCCCAATTTACACCAATTCGAATCGGTTTATCAAAATGTATTGCTGTTTTAATCATTGCTGCAAAATGTTCATCTCTCTTACTGCCTTTACCGACATTACCTGGGTTGATTCGATATTTATCAAGGGCATTTGCGCAATCAGGATATTTTTCTAATAATTTGTGCCCATTAAAATGAAAATCGCCAACAATTGGCACATTACAACCGCTATCAAGTAATTCTTTTTTTATATGAGGCACTGCCTTGGCTGATTCTTCGTCATTCACTGTGATTCTGACGATCTCTGAGCCAGCGCTCCAGAGCTCCAATATTTGAGAGACCGTTTCTTTTTTATTAAATGTATGGGTGTTTGTCATCGACTGAATTACAATAGGAGCACCGCCGCCTATTGCGACGTCACCTACCATCACTTGAGTCGTATTTTTTTTTATCATTTCTTCATGAGTTGTTATATGTATTTATCAATAATAATTCTAGAGTTTTAAAAAACTTAATAAAATTTAAAATAAATAGTTCAACTAATCCCTAAAGTCATTAAGTTTTTTATTTTGATAAATCAAAAAAAAATAAATTAATAAGATTTATTAAAGCTACCCTATTTTTAGAGCAAGTTAATTAATTTTTTCCATATAATTTAAAAGATTTTATTCTTTTATTTAGAGCTCTTACGTTTGTTATTAAATGATTTCTTAGCCTAGAAGAAAAAAATGCACCCAAGCTTATACTTAAGATTGTCAATATTATAACGAATAAACTCTCAGTATAGATATTCATCAAGAAAAAGTAATTTGATATAAACTTTGCGCCTCCAATCGTAATAAAAACAACAAAAAAAGGAACAATCAAGTCCTGAACATACCATTCGTATATTTGACCAATCAAAGCTTTTTTGAAGATAAAATATGGAGCTATAACAAGTGAACAAAAACTCACCGTTGTCCATACAGATGCAGCTCCCAAAATACCATAAATTGGCACTAAATAAATAATAAGAATAACAGTGATCAATGAAGTTATAGAACCAACTATAACCACATAAGCTGGCGAACCAAAAGCTAACAAAGCTTGCATAGGCATATGACCAAATGCATTACATAAATTTCCTACGATAAGAATTATCATTACATATTTAATATCATTTACTAACTGTGGGTCTTGTAACCATAATATTAAAAAATTCTCGGAAAAAAAAATCATCATAATCGAGACAACACTAACTAAGAGAGTAATAATTTGAGAAGCCTTATGAAAAGAAATATTGAAATTATAAGAATCAGATTTTGTATGATACTCAACTAACTTTGGATAAAAAGCTTGTTTAACAGGCTTAACAAAAACTAATACTAGCCAAGCCATGGTTACAGCTAATGTATATGCACCAAATTCAGACAGAGAAACATATTTACTCACCACAACCTTGTCAATCTGTAAATTCATCATACTGATAATAGAAATTAAAAAAACTCCACCTGCAAAACGCCAAACATTCAGAAATGCTTTAAAAGAAAACCTTGCTAATCGCTCAATACGTTCTAAATTAATATATGTAAAAACTGCTAATAAAAAAACGTGAATTAACGACATAAATAATTGCCACAAGAAAAATGCATAAATCGTAGGCGAAATATAAATAATTATTAAAGCTGCTCCAAGACCTCTTAATGTTCCCGAAATGATATTTATTAAATTTAAAGCTACCTGGCGCTGAAGACCAATAAGGCTACCTCGATAAATACCCTCAATATTGTGTAAGGCTATAATCGCACCTATAAAAATAAAAACATCTTTTACCTCTTCTAAAGGTAAAGTTTCAAATTTAAGCCAATCATTCACAATCCAATCAGAAGCGTTGATAATGGATAAAACAATTACCAAAGATATTCCATAACCTATGATTTCAATTGTTCTCAGTAGATCTCGTATTGAATGTGAGCTATGAGCACCGCTTTTTGAAAGTGCCATTTCACGACTTGTGGTTGTTGAAATACCCATATCAAGTATTACAAACCATGCCTGAAGCATTATGTAAAACCCTATCAAACCATATGCCTCCATACCTAAATATTTTATGTACACAGGTATGAACACCATTTGCAATAAAATTCTCCATCCTTGCCCAACAAAGTTTGCAAATAGGTTTTTCTTAATCATTATTTTCTCTTAATGGATAAAATGTCATTTTATTTTATTTTATTTAAAGCAGGCTCACAAAATATAAACTAACTCATTTGCTAGTAATGGACAATTAAAATTAATTAAAAAAATTTGTAGATATAAACTGTTAATAATTATTTAAATAATATTTGTTAATATCATCTTCATACATTTTTAAAAATGCAGCACTCTGTGCAATAAAATTTTTATTAAGATAAGATCTTGACACATCATAAGTCAATACATTACCCTCTTCATCCTTGATAAATCCACCTGCCTCATTTACTATACAATGACCAGCAGCTATATCCCATAGTGATGTCGGACCCATTCTTGGGTAACAATCAACAATTCCCTCAGCAACTAAACATAATTTTATAGAGCTACCAACGCTTTTAAGGGAATTTTTTTTAAATTGGGATATGAATAATTTTGTTTTATTGTTTATATGTGACTTACTCACAGCAAAAGTTAGTTGATTAAGACTTTTTTTCACCGTAATCTTTTCTTTTTTTTCTTCTATTATTTTAAAGGCACCCATAGACTTAAATGCTGTATACAGAATATTGCTCGCTGGAATTAAAACTAAGCCTAAGATTGGTTCCATTTTTGAAATAAGCGAAATATTTATTGTAAACTCCCCATTTCTTTCAATAAACTCTTTAGTTCCATCTACAGGATCAACACACCAGAAAGTCTTGTCTGGATTATCTAAAATAAAATTTTCGCTTGATTCTTCAGATAATATTGGGAATTGAGGAAAAAATTCTGTCAGCCCTTTTAAAATTATTTTATGGCTAACTAAATCAGCCTTTGTTAATGGGCTATTGTCATCTTTTATTTGGTAATCAGATTCTTTATTGTATTCTTCAAGAACAGCATCACCTGCTTCACGAATAATTTTTATAAGTAAGGTTTCACTCTTAATCCAATCAATAATCATAATGGTAGATGTGAAATGATTTCTTCAAGACATTTGTTCACAGAATTAATGCTTGTATCTATTTTGATTTCTGAGTTTTTAGGAGCCTCATAGTCACTAGAAATACCTGTGAAATTTTTTATTTCACCAGCTCTTGCTTTTCTATATAGGCCTTTAGTATCTCTTTGTTCACAAATCTTTAACGGGGTAGATACATAAATCTCAATATACTCATTATTTTGGAAAAATGATCTTATTTTAGTTCGTTGTTTTAATGAAGGTGATATAAAGCCAGCCAAAACTATTAAACCAGCATCCACCATTAATTTTGAAACTTCACAAGCTCTTCTGATGTTCTCATCACGATCTTCGGAAGAAAAACCAAGATCTTTACATAAACCATTCCGAAGATTATCGCCATCAAGCACATATGTATGAAAATTATTTTTATGTAGATAAATTTCTAATGCATTGATTAATGTTGATTTTCCAGAACCAGAAAGACCAGTAAACCAAATACAAAGGGGTGGTTGTTGTTTTTTTGATGCTCTATCAGATTTAGTTATCTTGAAGCTTTGCTCAAATAAATTTGATTTATTCATATAGCACTTATCCTCATTTTACGTTTTGTTTTATCTTGAACTTGTCCTGCAAGCTGACCACAAGCTGCATCAATATCATCTCCCCGAGTTTTTCGAATTGTGGTAACAATGCCTGCATCGATTAATATCTCTTGGAAAGATTTAATTACAGACCTTTTTGAGCACTTGTATCCACTTTTTGGGAATGGGTTAAATGGGATTAAATTTAGCTTTGATGGAACATGCTTAATTAGCTTTACAAGTTCTTTGGCTTGATCAGGTGAATCATTTATACCCTCAAGCATAACATACTCAAATGTTACGAAATCTCTTGGTGCTTTTTCTATGTATCTAATACATGAGGACATAAGATTATCTAAAGGATATTTCTTATTTATTGGAACAATTTCATCTCTAAGTTCATTATTTGAAGCATGAAGAGAAATGGCAAGAGAAACTGGACAATCAAGACTTAATTTGTCAATTGCAGGAACTAGGCCGCTGGTTGATAATGTAACTTTTCTTCGACTTAAACCATAAATAGAATCATCCAACATCATTTCCAAAGCGTGAACCACTTGCTTGTAGTTCGCTAAGGGCTCGCCCATTCCCATCATCACAACATTCGTGATGATCCGCTCATCACTCTTCAGCGACTTATAGTTTTCTTGTTGTCGAAGTTTGTTGTTAGCTAACCATAACTGCCCGATAATCTCAGCCGATGTTAAATTTCTATTGAAGCCCTGTCTACCTGTAGAACAGAATGTGCATTCTAATGCGCAACCCACTTGGGATGAAATACAAAGCGTGCCACGATTTTCTTCTGGGATAAAAACCGTTTCAATGCCATTTTTTGTTCCCATATCTAAAAGCCATTTACGTGTTCCATCAGAAGATAGATGATCAAATTCTACAGCAGGGATTTCAATTTTAGCTTTATTAAGTAAAGATTCACGAAATGTAATCGCCAAATCAGTCATTTTGGAAAAATCTCTTTCCCCAAAATGATAAATCCACTTTAATAGCTGTTTGGCGCGAAAGGGCTTATGCCCAGATTTTTGGATATATTCGGTTAATTCATTACAGTTAAAATCGAGCAAGTTATCCAAAGAAATTTAACCAAAGAAATATTCAATTTCTATTTTAGCATTTTCTAATGAATCAGAGCCATGAACAGCATTAGCATCGATACTTTCAGCAAAATCTGCTCTAATGGTTCCAGGGTCTGCTTCCTTAGGGTTAGTTGCTCCCATCAATTCTCTATTTTTTAAAACGGCATTATCCCCCTCTAATGCCTGAATCATCACAGGACCAGATGTCATGAATGTAACTAAATCATTAAAAAAAGGCCTTTCCTTATGAACAGCATAAAAACCTTCAGCTTCTTCTTTTGAAAGATGGACCATCATTGCTTTTATGATTTTTAAATTCGCTTTTTCAAATCTAGTGTATATTTCTCCAATTACATTCTTAGCGACTGCATCGGGCTTTATGATTGATAATGTTTGCTCAATTGTCATTTTAAAATTCTCCAAAACATTTATTAAATAAATCTATTAAAAGAGCGTTAAAATAACATTTTTAAAGCATAAAATAAATTAAATTTAACTAATATCGATTATGTACCTCACTATAGCCTTCTATCACTTTGTAAGCCTTGAAAATATCGACCAACTTCAATTATTTATTTTAAAATTTTGTCAAAAAAAAAATATCAAAGGAACTATTTTATTAGCCTCTGAAGGGATAAATGGAACCATTTCTGGTGAAGAAAAGAAAATTCAGCAATTTATTGAATTCATCAAAGAAGATTTATTTTTTAAGAATAAATTTAAAATCCTTGAACATAAAGAGTCATGGTCATCTAAAAATCCCTTTTACAGGATGAAGGTTAGGTTAAAAAAAGAAATTGTTGCGCTTGGGGTTGAAGGTATCAGTCCTACAAAAAAAGTAGGAAAATATGTTAACCCGGAAGAATGGAATAATCTTATTAATGATCCAAATACAATTGTAATTGATACTAGAAATAATTATGAGGTAGATATTGGCACATTTAAAAATTCAATTAACCCACAAACAGAAGCATTTAGGGAGTTTCCCTCTTACGTAGATAAAAATCTTAATAATAATGAGATAAAAAAAGTTGCTATGTTCTGCACAGGAGGAATTCGTTGTGAGAAAGCATCCTCTTTAATGCTCGAAAAAGGTTTTAAGGATGTTTATCACCTCAAAGGAGGTATTTTAAAATATTTAGAAAACATTCCCAAAGAAGAAAGTTTATGGGTAGGAGAGTGTTTTGTCTTTGATCAACGTGTCGCAATCACACATGGGTTGAATGAAGGGCAATATGATCAATGCTATGCATGTAGACACCCATTATCTCCGAATGAATTAAAATCAACACAGTATACTAAGGGTATTTCATGCCCTTATTGTTTTAATAAGCTTACGCAAAAGAAAAAAGCAGGGGTTATTGAAAGACAAAAACAGATTATGCTATCTAAATCAAAAGGTGAGAATCATATTGGTGACAACCAAAAAAAAGCTAAGGAAAACCTATGAAAAAAATTAGATGGGGAATTGTTGGTGCAGCAAGAGTTAATGAACGCCTCATACCTGCTATTAACCAATCTGAGTTTGGAGAGTTGATCGCTATTGGAAGTAGGCGGAAAGGTGCCGCGAAAGAGTGTTTAACAAAGCACCAGCCAGAATCTGAAGGAAAAGTTTTTTGCTTTGACGGGTTAGATCAAGTGATCAATCATGAAAGTATAGATGCTATTTATATTCCGCTCGCAAATGAAGAACATACCGAGGTTGCATTAAAAGCAATTAGAGCAAAAAAACATGTTTTGATTGAAAAGCCAATGGCAATAAAATCTGAAGAGGTAAGAATTATAATAGAAGAAGCTAAAAAAAATAACGTTAAAATAATGGAGGGATTTATGTATGCATTTCACCCTCAATTTGACCGAATTATAAATACGATTAAATCAAATATTTTAGGAGATATTTCCTACGCTCATTCAATGTTTTCATTTCCAATTCAACCTGCAAGATTTTATCGTATTGATCGTTCTATGGAAAATGGAGGTGGGGCACTTTGGGACATTGGTCCCTATGCTATACATACCATAAGACAATGCTTTAAAGAAAATCCTAAAAGAGTAAAGGCAATAGCAAAGCTTAATAAGCATGGAGCAGATATTTCAACAAGTGGTTTAATTGATTTTGGAAACTCTAAACGTGCAACTTTTGATATTAGCTTTGAATGTACACGAAGATCAGAATTTGAAGCATTTGGGCTTTATGGAAGAGTTAAATGCCCAACTGTATGGCAGCCAGAGGATAAGCAAGCAAAAATAATTATCAATACAGAAAGTTCTGGTCTAACTCAAGAAATTGTCCCAGCAGCTAATCACTTTATTTTGGAGATTAATCATTTTAATAAAGTCATTAATTCGAATATAGTTCCCAAATTATCAAATCAAGATGCATTCTGGAACGCAAAGACACTTGAAAGTATTCAGCAAAGTATTATGGAAAATGGTTGGGTCAATCTTTGAATAAAGCAATTATTTTTGACTTTGATGGTACATTGGTTGACTCTGAAATTACTATTTATCAGTGCTTTCAAAGCATAACAAATTTTCTTGCTCCTGAAAGAATTGATTATGCCAAGAATATTCTAATTGGTCCCCCACTCCGTGATACTGTATCTGAAATATTAGGCCCACACCACCAAGATAAATTAAATGAATTTGTAGAACTATTCATTGAGATGCATGATGAACAAGCAATTAAAAATACCCAACCTTACCCTGGTGTGATTGAAATTTTAAAAAAGTTAAGATCAAAAAAAATATTAATGGCAGTTGCTACTAATAAAAGATATTCGCCTACCATTAAACTTATCAATCATTTTGATTGGCAGGAATATTTTACTTCTATCGAATGCAGTGATAGTCAAAGTCAAATAAGAAATAAAGACGAAATGATTCAAGAAATTTTAAAAAATAACAACTTCAATAAAGCGTATTTTGTTGGAGATACTGTTAATGATGGCTTATCTGCAAACCTCAATCAATTACCCTTTATTTTAGCGCTCTATGGATATGGCCGAAATCAAGATTGGACGAGAGTAAATGTGAAGAAAGTAATACAAGATTTCTCCGAAATTCTTAAGTTAATTTAAACTTTGATCAAGAAGCTATTGCATTTCTTATTGACAAAGACTTGTACTTGCTTAGAAGGTAATATTTTTGTAAATAAATTAAGAATTTAACAAGTTTTATAAGTTATAATTTTTTATATAAGACATCCGCAATTTCACTTTGAGGCTTAAAGGTCGGTACAAGCTGAATTAATATTTTACGAATTTTTTCTTGGTCACACTTAATAACTTCTTTTTTTAGGTTATCAAGAATAGGATTAAGTTCTTCCCAATGGATCATTTCTTCCTCAGCCCTCATGACAAGAGGATTATTAGTTTTACTACAGTTATCGCCAACAAGAAGTTCTTCGTACAATTTCTCTCCAGGCCTTAAACCAGTGTACTTTACCTCAATATCCCCATCAGGATCTAAATCATTTTTAACTTTAAGCCCACTTAATTTAATCATTTTTTTTGCTAACTCATTTATGCTCATTGGATCACCCATATCGAGTATAAATACATCTCCACCCGTACCCATTGCACCAGCCTGTATTACCAATTCAACTGCCTCAGATACTGTCATAAAGTAACGAATAATATCTTTATGCGTTACAGTAACTGGACCCCCATCGCGGATTTGTTTTTTAAATAAAGGAATAACAGAACCACTTGAGTCTAAGACATTACCGAATCGAACCATTGTAAATTTCGTATTACTTTGTTTTTTGGCTAATGCTTGCAAAATTAGCTCAGCACATCGTTTAGAAGCTCCCATAGTATTTGTTGGTCGAACTGCTTTGTCTGTAGAAATTAATACAAAAGTTTCAATTCCATTTTTAATTGCTGCTTGAGCACAGTTCAAGGTACCAAAAATATTATTATCGATACCTTCTGCATTATTAAACTCCACAAGTGGAACATGTTTATAAGCAGCAGCATGATAAATAGTATCAACTTTAAAATGTTTGAGTACTTTATTTAATCTTCTTATATTATTTACACTCCCTAAAATTGGATAAATCATAATTTTTTTACTTTCTAGGGAAGCTAATTCTTTCTCAATATTATATAAACCTAGCTCACTCATTTCATATAATATTATTTTCTTAGGTTTTAAGGATAAAATTTGCCTGCATAATTCAGAGCCAATAGAGCCGCCTGCACCAGTAACTAAAACTATTTTATTTTTTATATTCTTACTTAATAATTTCTGGTCTACCGAAATTGCATTTCGGCCAAGCAAGTCTTCAATACTTACCTCTTGCAAATCACTAACACTTAATTTTCCTCCAGCCAAATCTGACACATCAGGAAGCATTTGAACTTGAACTGGAAAAGGCTCCAGTAAAGTAACAATCTCAAATCGTTTGGCACGAGAAAATGAAGGCATAGAAATTAACACTACATCAACACTTAACTTTTTAATTATTCCACCAATCAAATCAGGAGAATAAACCTCTAGGCCCCAAATTTTCCTACCTTGAAGTTCTTTTAAGTCATCAACAAAACCAACACATATGTATTCGCTAGAGTGGCTTAATGCTCCAACTAACTGAATACCAGCATCACCTGCTCCATAAAAGAGAACTCTCTTTTTTTCTCCAGACGCCTTATTATTATCAATGTTTTTTCCAGATGTTAGCATCCATCTTGCCACCATTCGTAAACCACCAATAATTAAAATGGATATAACCCAATTGATTACAATAATTGATCGAGGTATACCATCAACCGCTAACATAAAGCTTAAAATTCCCCAAACCAATGTATATAATGAAACCGCTTGTACAATAGACCACAACGCATCAAAACCTAGATAACGAATTACAGCACGATACAAACCAAACCTTACAAAAATTGGAACAGCTATAGCTGGCGCTCCAAAAATTAACCAAAAAATTGTGTCGTTAACTGGTACATACCCATACCCAAGTCTTATAGAAAAAGATGCAAGCAATATTAATACAAGTAAAAATGAGTCAGTAAGCAACATAATTATTTGCTTGTTTAGACGGGATAAATTAATGAGTATTTTTAACAATTTGGCAATAAATTTAAGATTTTTTTTATATTAACTTTTTAAGTTTAATAATGCTATTAAATAATTAATAAAAAAATTTATATTTTATTTAATTACAATAAAATTTAAATAAAACTAATATCATTATTTTTTTAGTGACTATTGAAGCTAAAGGCCATATTAATATTTTATGTTAATTAACATGCATAACATGTTAATTGTTAAAAGCCACTTCCTTTAAAATATTACATGTTTTCTGAATTTCTTTTTTTGTTAGTGTTGGATGAACTAAAAACATTAAACTCGTATCCCCAAGCTTCTTAGCATTAGGAAGACGCTTTTTAGGTCTAATTTGAATCTTATCAAATGCCTTTTCTAAATAAATTTCTGAACAGGCCCCAGAATAACAAGGAACACCTTTTTCATTTATCTCTCTCATCATTTTGTCTCGCAGCTTAGCGTCGCCTTCTACAAACAAATAACACTTATAAGCAGCGTGTTCAATATAATCTGGAATAGAAGGTATCCTTAAGTTTTTACATTGTATAGCTGTACGCCAAATATCTCTTGCGTTGTTCAATCTTTTTTTATGCCAATCTGACATTTTTTTTAACTGAATTCTTCCAATTACTGCCTGCATTTCTGTCATGCGTCCATTAGTACCAAATGATTCATGTAGCCATCTAAATCCTTCTGGATGATTTCTTTCGTATACAGCACTGTAACTCTTTCCATGGTCTTTGTATGACCAAATTTTTTCCCATAATGATTTATGATTTGTTGTTACCATGCCACCCTCTCCACCAGTAGTCATAATTTTATCCTGACAAAAGCTCCAACAACCAATGTGACCAATCGAACCAACAGGCTTATCTTTATATTTTGCTCCATGTGCTTGAGCGCAATCTTCGATGACGAATAGGTCAAATTCATTAGCTAAATTCATTATTGCATCCATATCACATGGCCAACCAGCTAAATGTACACAAATAATCGCCTTAGTTTTACTTGAAATTACAGATTTAATTGACTCTGCCGAAATATTTTGTGAATTAGGATCAATATCAGCAAAAACAGGGACAGCTCTTGAATTAACAATAGATGAAACTGAAGCAATAAAGCTTCGTGAGGTCACAACTACTTCATCACCTTCGCAAATATCTAATGAGTTTAATGCTGCATCAAGTGCCAATGTTCCATTAGCAACTGCTACAGAGTATTTCGAATTTGACCAAATAGAAAATTCTTTTTCGAATTCACGACACTCATTACCTGTCCAATAATTTACTTTATTTGATAATATAACGTCCCGAACTGCATCAGCTTCTTCTTTAGTAAATAACGGCCATTGTGAAAAATTAGTATTTAACATTGCCGCCTACTATTGTTTTCCATATGTAATAAAAATCCTTTAAAATTGTATAATTTTCAACATAACTTATATTTATTTTTACTTTATTAGGCCAGATTACTTCATCATTATATTTCACAATATCATCTTGTTTAGCTAAAATCTCTTCTTCATTCTTATAAAAAAGTTGTGCAGGGCCAGTTATACCTGGCCTTACTGTTAAAATAATCCTTTCATTTCCTTCTAGTCTATCAGCATACCCAGTCATATCTGGTCTTGGTCCAACAAAACTCATCTGCCCTAAAAAAACATTTAATAATTGTGGCAACTCATCAATTTTTGTTTTTCGAAAAAAAAGTCCGCTTTTACAAATGCGGATATCGTCTTTTGATGTAACAAAATTATTCATATTGGGTATATTCTTCATAGTTCTAATTTTGTATATATTAAACAATTTTCCTGATCTGCCAATTCTTGATTGAATAAATAGTCCATTTGTTTTATTTTCTATGGTTGATATAAACCAAGCTATCAAAATAATTGGAAACGTAATAATTAAACCTAGTAAAGAGAAAAATATATCAAAAAGCCTCTTAATAATTGATTCTTTTAGAGAAGGTTTTTTATGCTTTATATCCATATCTATTCAATGTTTTTGAAGCTAATTTTGAAACCGCATTTAATTGTGATTTACTAAGATTTTTTCGACCTTTTCCAATACTTTTTGATTTTACTATCCTAACTACACTCTCTATTTTTTCTGGTTTGCATGAAATATCTAACTCATTCATAATTCTCATTAATTCTTTTGATGGCTCTAAAACAAAATCCTCATATCTCACCCTTACTATCACATTATTATCCATACTATCAAATGCTTTTTCAGATAAATCTACGCATTTTTGCCATTGTAATATACATGCCTCCTCTAAGGCGTAATTCGAAAATATTGAATGTATGCCTTTGAATTGTGGTCCCCAAAATGATAATCGTTTATTTTTAGAGAATAGCTTATGCAAACGGTTCTTTAAAAAATTATAAGTATAAAAAAATAAATCAGAAAAAGGGACATATCGGATTTTTTTTAAACTATATATGAAATTTAATTTTGCTTTCCACCTAATTGAAGCTGATCCTGCGACATCGACACCATCCCTTACGATAAAAATGTATTTAGCATTTGGAATAATCTTATTAACATACGGAACCCTGAGTGAATTAGCACATGTTTTCTCAACCAAAAAATTTAAATTTTCTTTTTTTGCAAATAGATCAAATTTATTATGAATATATTTTTTGACCTTTTCTGATGCCATACCCTCATTAAATTCATCGGTATCTTTATTGATATTGTAATGTCTCCATATAAAATTAATTTCATCACATGGCCAAGTACCAATACCTCTAAAGCTGCATAAAACATCCCTTAGCATATTGGTTCCGGAACGAGGTGCTCCTATAATTATAATTGGTGTATACATTTTTTTCTTGGTAACAAAATTTTTTTTAACACGATAATTCAAGATTATTATTTAAATAGATCTAATTATTTTTTAATATATTTCTTATAACTAACTCATACTTTCTTGCCATGATGTCAGATTTATATCTACTATAAATAAATTTTCTGGCGCTATCACCCATTTTGTTTCTTAATGAGCGGTTATTGTAGAGATACAATATAGATTTAGCCAATTTCTGCGGTGAGGACTCACAAACTAAGCCGCCACCAGACAAATTTATAAGATCAGCGACATCTCCACCAGGACCTGAATATATACAAGGACATCCATTACCTAAATAATCAAAAATTTTATTGCCAAGCATTGAATTGATATTGACACCATTTTTTGCAGGATAAAGAGATACATTTGCTAATTTACAATATTCTGAGACCACATGTTTTGGTTTACTTCCCAAAAACATTGTATTTAAAAAATTTTTTTTAGAGATTAATTTAAAATTTTCTAAATTTTGGCCTCCACCAAGAAAAATAAACAAAATATCATCATATTTCTTTAACAACTTTGCACTATCAATTATGAGTGGTATGTTGAAAACGTGCCCGAGCGTACCTGAATATAAAACAACAAATTTATTTTTAAACTTTGATTTTAAAAATTTAGAAGAATCTAAACTATCCTCGTAACCATCAAAACCCAATTTAACAACATGTATTTTTTCTTCCTGGACACCTTTTTTAATTAAGAGTTTTTTAAATCCATCAGAAACAGTTATTATATGGGCAGATTTGTAAAGGTAATTCTCTAATTTTAAGATAAATTTGTAAAACCAATTTTTTTTAACAATATTTAATTCACCAGCAACACTTAGACCAATATCACGAACTTCAATTATAAATGGAACCCTTCGAATAAAACTTGATAAATATCCAATTATCATAAATGTAACTGGTAATGAAACAGATATAACCATATCTACTTTTCTAATAAAAATTGAGGCAAATAAAACTGATATTGCTGTAGTTATAAAATATAGTATGCGTCTAAAAAAAGATGTTCTATCGTTACAAGTTGAGTTAGCAAAAATTACGTTTGAATTTTTCATTCCAATTTTTTTTTTCCATATTTGCCAAAACTTAAATTTAGTTTTAGCAATACCGGTCATTGAATCCATTCCCGGAATAATTACTGTAGATAAATAATTATTTTTGGATACACAAGAAATAATATGGCGTGATCTTTGGCCACCAAATTCCTTTCTATTTCTTAAGTGTGGAAATAAAAAAAGTAAATGTTTCATAAACGAATAAAAATATATCCTAAATTTAATCCCAAATTTTTCTGAATTTTATGAAAATTTTCTTATCTTTAGTCAGGCTTGTTCATATTTGTCCAATAGGACGTGCAATTAATTTTACTTAAATCACATGCAGATGAATATTTTTTTGCAATATTTTTCACCTCTTCAAGTAACCCTGATTCAAGCGTAGTTGGTATTAATCCCAAATTTAAAAAGCACTTATTTTCGACATGTAATTCATTTTCATCAGCTTCATTACGAGGATTTTTTATATAATTAATTTCGACACCTGTCATTTCAGATATCAATTTTGCTAAATCATTTACTGTGTGAGTTTCTGTCATTTGATTAAAAATCTTAACTTTTTCATTATTTTTTGGTGGATTCATTAATGCAATTTCGATACACTTTACAGTATCATTTATATTTATAAATGCCCTAGTTTGACCTCCTGATCCATGAACTGTAAGAGGGAAATCAATTGCTGCCTGCATGAGGAAGCGATTTAAAACTGTTCCATAATCTCCATCATAATCAAAACGGTTTATTAGACGTTCATCGAGCTTAGTTTCATTGGTCTGTGTACCCCAGACTATTCCTTGATGAAGATCGGTAATCTTGACCCCATCGTTTTTATTATAAAATGCAAACATTAGTGCATCTTGTGTTTTAGTCATATGATAAATGCTTCCAGGATTTGCTGGATATAGAATTTCTTGCTCTACAATCTCATTATTATCTTTTTCAATTTTTATATTTAAATAGCCTTCAGGTATTTTCAACCCAGCCGTTCCATAACCATAAACACCCATTGTCCCTAAATGGACAACATGAATATCAAGGGAAGACTCAACTATAGCTGCAAGTAAATTATTCGTTGCATTTAAATTATTGTCTACTGTGTAACGTTTTCCATATGAGCCTTTCATTGAGTAGGGAGCTGCGCGTTGCTCTGCAAAATGAACAATAGCCGTGGGCTTAAATTCTTTTAGAAGATTCAAAAGTTGAGAGTAGTTTTTTGCAATATCTATATTGTGAAATTTAATATCCTTGCCTGTAAGCTCTTTCCAAGCATTCAATCTTGTTCCCATTGGCATAATTGGAGTTAATGATTGGCATTCCAATTCAAGGTCAATTTTACGTCGAGAAAGATTATCTACAACTAAAACCTCATGACCGAGTTTTGATAAATGTAAAACTGTAGGCCAACCACAAAAACCATCACCACCTAATACAATAATTTTCATAACTTCAGATCCCTTTGTTATATGTTTTTTTTAAAGTGTTTATATTTAAAATAATAAATAATACGATAATACAATGATTGAGAAGATAATACTCTCAAAATTAATTTAATTAATTGCAAACATTTTTTTGTAGTTGATGATTTTTCTCTCAGCTTTGAGTATAAGGATTTTAGACTAGATGAATTTGAAATCCCACCTAATTCAAAAATCGATATTACTTCATCGATATAAAATGTTTTACCTTTTTGAACACATTCATTTATCCAGAATCTATCAGACGATACCCCATAATTTAAATCATATAGAGTGTTTTTATAAATGATTTTTGGTACAAAAAATGCCTGGTGTGATATATCTTTTAATTTAACTTTGTTTTGTAATGATCTCTCTCTTAAAAAATAATCATCTTTGAAATATTGTAAGACTCTACCATAATAATTATTTTTTTTTAAGTCGTAGTGTTTCATTATGAAATTTAGATCTATATCAACAGAAAGTCTATCGCCTGCATTGATAAAAATAATAGAGATTCCGTTGGCAGCTTTCAGTAATTTATTCATGCCATCATAAATTCCCTCATCAGGTCCATTGATAAAAACATCAATAATATCTCTATTTTCATAAGCAATATTTAATGTAGATTCTTCGGAACCTCCATCAGCAACCAAAAATTGTATTTTTACGCCTCGTTCCTTATGGTACTTAACTGAATCAATTGTTCTTTTTATCCCAACTGGATCGTTTAAGACGACTGTGGCTATACTTAGCAAAAATCTATCCTATGCTTTCTCATTTGAGAAATTTGAAGTTAAAATAATTGATCGCTTTTTTTTATTCGAACAAGAAAATATAATAAATATAAATATCCAAAATAAAAATGCAGATTTTGATATTAGCAAAACATCATAGGAAAATAAAGCACTTAAAAAAGCAAAAACAAATGATATTGATATCTTGGATAATGGCGGTGATAGAAAGCCTTTTCTTGAGAATTTAAATATTAATATAATGAAGAAGAGTATCCACATAAATGTTCCAAACAAACCAATCTCATTAATTAATCTTGAAAACTGACTATGCATTCCCATTTTAGTTTTTCCATGCAGTGATTCATAATAACCCTTACCGGTACCAAAATAATAACCAAAACTATATTTATTTAGATTTTCAGTCTCTTGCTTAATTATTTTAAACCTCTTTGATACACCATCCTCAAGTTTCGATAGTCTTGTAACAATTCCAAATTTGGAGTTAAAACTTTTATATATAGCATTATTACTTTTAATTGTTTGGGGTATAAAATATAAACTTGCAACAATTAAAAAAACTAAACTAAATACAATTAATGTATTTTTTTTTATCTTGGCTTTGACAATAAAGATCTTAAAATTTTGATATAAAGTTAAAAGCAGCCATGTTGCTAAAAATATGATCGCAGCAATAGTAAATGTTCTATTTGAAGTTAACAAAATATTTAACAAGGACAAAGCACCAAGTCCTAGTAAAAAAAATTTCCCTGTTTTTACATATAAAAAAACAGCAAAAACAAATGCAGCAAAATATGATATTCCACTCGAAGCAGATGAACCATCAAGCCCTATTGCAGAAACACTATGATAATGACCCCTATTATCACCAGAAATGAATTGATATAGTCCCCATAAAATATTTAAGCAAATTGAAAAAATTATGGTCTTTTCAATTAAATTAAAATTTAAATTTTTATTGAATTGACTTTTTTTATTTATTGAACAATAAGTAACATAAAATAAAAAACCAACACAAAAATACTGAATATCTCTAATTAAATAAATAATACCAGTCATATTTAATGGTGACGTAAAAAAGCTTATCAACGTAACAATTAGAGAATAAAGGTAAATAACAATAAAAGGGAACCAAATGGAAATTGGTATTGATGATAATATTTTTTTTGTTGCAATCAAGTATAGAAGATTTAATAATATAAAAACTAAAGCAACTTCCTCTAACCGAACTCTCAAATTAAAAATATTTCCAATTTCAAAAGAAAGAAAATAAGATAAAATAAAGAATGAACAAATTATTGTACAAAAAAAAGACTCAGGCCTCGTAAGGTTTGAAATATTATTCATATTTAAAATTTTTAAGCCTCCAAAGTGATAAAAAAATAATTTTAGCTTTTAAAATTTCTTTTATTTATTGTCGTTAAACTCATATTCCAACTTATTAAGATCTAATTTATATGCTTTCTCAACCATTGCTTTTAACTTTTTGCTATAAAATTCAGAATAATGTTTATTGCTTGAAAAATTTTTCTTTTCAAATCTAGCGCTAATTTCAGCACCAATTAGAGTAGATAACTTAGGAAGCGATTTTGAAATGGTTTCTAATTTGAAAGTTTTAACGTCACCTAAACAACCGGTAGAATCTCTGATATAACCTAGTTGACTACTGGGTTTTTCGCATTGATATTTAATAAAGTTTTCAAATGTTAAAAAACGATCTGGATTCATTGCTCTATATGGATGATTTTTTACCTTATTTACAAAAGTAAAAATAGATACAAGCCATGCATAGGGATTTCTTACTAAAGCAAAAGTTTTATATTCTCGAAAATCATTAAGATTCACTGAGAAGTCGTGAATCGATAAATGGCCTGAATAAATTAACTCTAATACTTTTAGTCTCCCAATGCCAGGTTTTTTTGGAATAGGAACCATTGGAAGTCTTTTAAGTATTTTAGAAGAAATTTGATTCGTTTTTGGTCCAATTCCAAAATCAAGATCATTTCTTATCCCTGATTTATATAGAGCAGAAGTCAAAGATACCCCTCCAGTTTTTGGAATATGAATATAAATAAATTTAAGATGACTATTTAGATAACTGATAACTTTAATCCTTTTTGTTTATGGAGTTTAAATCTTTGGGAAGGTTGTCCCTATAAAAAATAGCGTCCATTTGAAGTGTCCTTCCATTTTTTGGATCAGTAAATCCCGTCTGAATTGACCATAACTTAAATCCGCTTGCTTTTAATCTATCTATAATATCTAACCATAAATGCTGCCCTTCATATAATGGTGTAAGTGATAACTCGCATAACACTCCGTGCGCATTTGAAAGAATTTCTTGAGCACCATCAAGCACCTTCCACTCAAAACCTTGCGTATCAATTTTAATAAAATATTTTTTCTTCTGATACAGATTTTTATCAAGTGAATCTAGATGAATAATTGGGACTAAGAATTTTCCGACATACGCAGAATTCTTTGCAATATTTGAGTGAGTATCGAGCATAGGGAGAACGGATGAAGACACTGAGTTACCAGCGACGTTTATTTCAATCTCTCCATTAAAATCACCTACGGCTGCTCGAGTATGAATATCCCATAATGAATCTTTAGAGGAATTTACTATAAGCTTTTTGTATGCATCCGGTAATGGTTCAAAACTAAGTATTCGGCCACCATACCCTATTGATCTTAGCTCTTGAGCAAATTGACCAGTATTAGCACCAACATCAAGCACTAAATTTACTCCGAAGTTTTCGAGACCTTTTAATAATTGAAGACTAGAATTTGAATTTGTTGATAGTTTATACAGATCGAAGCCTAATGAATGAATAGCTTTTTTAATTATATTTTTTAATTTTTTTTTCATTTTAATAACCTTATTTGTTAATAAATTTTTTTTATGTGTGTAAGGATATTGATAACTCTTTTTAATAATCCAGGATTAATTGATTTTAAATCACTTGAAACGATACTTGCCTGAAGAATATTTTTAAGAGGAAGATTTTTATTTCCATTTAAATAAAAAGTTGATAAAAAATTATTAAACTTGAGTACTCCTTTTTTTAATTGCCATAAAAATTTACTTTTTTTATTTAGTGAATTTTGTAAAATCTTTTCATAATTAATATCATGAAGCTTGGCAAAACATCTTCCCCAATTATATACTTCGTCGTAATGTGGGTAGGCAGTCATAAATATAATTTTTAATTGTTTTTCTGGTAAAACTGTCAAATTCTTTTTTTTATGAAATGGGGCTGCTTGGAGATAGCATTCATAAACAACTGCTTGCAAAGAACTGACAGGAGCCCCATTGCTTAATAAGGGCAGGTCTTTGTGAAATTGTATATTACTTTCTGTATAAAACATTTTGGAAGGATTGTACTCCCTTTTCCTTTTATTCTTTTCGTAACCCGCCGTGCCTGTACTATGATGGGAGGCACCATTTATCGCAAGTGGTTCATTTGAGTATATATACTCATCGATTAACAAAGAAAATACTATTCCTGAATATACATCGGGTGCCATTGAATGAAAAAACCTCCCCATAATAACTTTAACTTCATTTATTAAACATATATCAACAAATCCTCCGTTATAGAGTACTGGGAGATTATTATATTGAAGCTCACCATTCATAACCTTAGTTAAAGTTTTTTTTGAATCAACTTTTTTATAGCCTTTTTTTAAGCTAAGTGTCAACCTCCCATACTCTTCTGAATGTAAACTTGGCCAAGCATAAGTGCTTCCATTCGATCTTATTGCCTGAGTATCTGTTTCATCAATTATTTTATTTACTGTTTTTAATGCACCTGGTAACAGTCCATCATCATCACCTAATAAAGTAACCCAACCATCAGATACATGGTCTAGTGCGAATTCCCAATTATGTGACATTGATACTCTCTTACCTGTATTAATATACCTTATTCGTTTGTCATTAAACTCCAATACGACCTTTTTGGTATTATCATTACTTGCATTATCAGATACCAAAATTTCAAAATTTTCATAATCTTGAGCTAATGCATTCTGAATTGAGTAAATTAAAGTATCTGCTCTATCTCTGGTTGGAATTACAATTGTGAATTTTCTATAGCCGTTAAAATTTGGATTGTTTTTTTTTGAAATTTTTTTTTTCATATTTCTGTTTAAGAATAATTTATGAAGATATTTTTAAAATATTAATGTAACTTTAATTGAGCTACTCGCTTTAAAAAAACCACCAGGAACAATATTTTTTTTATTAAGTTACTCTTTTTAAAAAACCATCAGGGGCAACAGTTATTAAAATCTTACTTTCTATACTCTTATCAATTACAAAATTATCATTTCTTTTTAAGTATTCCCAAACTGCTGTTTTTGGGCTATTGCCTGGACCCCATGGACGATCTGAACATAATTCCGCCGGAGTACTTTCTATAGCAGTATCATAAACAACACAATAGCTTCCTATGGATACTAACGGGGCATACCCCTCTAGTTCTTTTAGAACATGATCATGAGTATGGTTGGAATCTAAACATATAAATATTTTCTTATAGTTTTTTGCATATTCAGTTACTTTTTTAATAATATTTTCATCGATTGATGAACCCTCAATCATATCTATCCTATTTGACATTGGATGAGATTCGATTGCCTTACGGTTATGTTCTCTTATATCAATATCAATACCTAGCACCTTTCTTTTCGGGTTTGATGGGTCAATCATCTCATTATTCTCAATAGCTTCGCAATGATCAAGCAATGATAAATAAGATGCATTCATAATAAGAGAACCTCCATGTGCTATACCAGTTTCTATTATTAAGTCGGGTTTGATCTGCCAAACTAGCTCTTGCATTGCAATAAGATCTTGTGGATATTGAATTATCGGGCGTCCGAGCCATTTAAAATTATATGTATAATCTCCAATGGCTCCAGTTTTAAGCATCCATTCAAATGTTAACTTTGATAACTCATCATTATCGCCTAAATTTTTAATATTTTCTTTTACTTCTTCTTCAAATTTTTTTACTGGATCCATCTAATCCTCTCTTTATTTGATAATTTTAACTTTATCAATTCGACCTCCAATTTGAGCGCCTTGATATAGGTTTTCATAATAGAATGCATCATACCCGAAATCTTTCATCGCATTAACTGTCTCATCGATATCATAGTTAACTCTGTGTAAAGCAATACTACCATCCATTAATATAGCATATGCAGCTCGGCTATCTCCATCCCTTGGTTGACCAACAGAACCAGGATTACAATAAGTTTTTTTTTCGAATTTGGCTATAATTTGAACGTGAGTATGGCCTGAAAAAAGCATATTTATATCCTCTGGAAATATATCTTTTGATACTGAATAAAGGTATTGATCTTGAGGATTGTCTGGGCCTCCATGCAAAAAAAGTATATCTTTTTCCTTCAAAAATACAAGTGAATTACTTAACCAATTTAGCTGAGATTTATTCAGCATTTTTTTGTGGTCGTTTACAATTCTCGAAACTGCTTTTGATCTAGGACAATTTGTATCATTAACAATGTAGCTATCATGATTTCCTAGAATATTTATTGCATCATGTTGCATTAACAACTCAATACATTCAGCTGGTTGTGAATAATAACTGACAACATCACCCAATGAAATAAACCTATTACATCCTTTTTCTAAAGCATCTTTAATTACAGCCTTTAAGGCTGGTAAATTGCCATGTATATCAGAGAGTATTGCTATCATAACTTATATAGTCCTCACTATATCTCCAAGCACAACCTTTTTTAATTATCGGATTATGTGGGATTTTGTTAAATTTAAAATAATCTATCGCCATCTCAGCCTCATTAAAATTAAATGCTGTTCTTAAGGAGTTACTACTTGAAAACCGTGGATTTATTTCAAGCAAATATGCATAATTATCTTCCATCCTAAATTGATAATTTGTTGGCCCTAATGGTTTGAAGTGCTTTGTTAAAATATCCGATGCATTTTCTATAACCACATCATTTACAACTTGTGCTTCAAGAGTATTTCCAGAGGAAGATAAAATACGTTTGAATATAATTGGTCTTGATGATTTACCATCACCAAAACCAAAAACACCCACTGTAAACTCATTATGGTCTTCGCCAACGATGCGTTGCAACATCCAATTAGTATCTAATTTCTCTCTCCAGTATTCGAAATCTTTTTCATCGTAAATTTTAACAATACCTCTTGAACCGTTGCCCTGTCGAGGTTTTAACAAAATTGGCGCATCACCTAACTCAGAAATAGCTTGATTCCAATTTTTAGGTATAACTGAAGGAATTCTTGGAAGTTTTATAGTTTCCAATGATTCATATAATTTCCATTTATCTCCTGATAATAAAATAAGATTATAATTATTGAGAGCAATGACAACATCTAAAGACTTAAAAGCTTCTCTTTCCTTATTGAGGAAAAACATATCGACTTCTAAGCCTACAAGCACAATATCCACACTCTCTTTTTTTAAGACATCATACCAAAATGAAAGATACTCAGATGAATCTTCATTGCATAAAGGTTTTTGATAGAAGACATCACATAGAGAAGGTCCTGGCGAATTTTTACTTCTATCAATACCAATGATCCTTACTGAATAATTTGATTTTCGAAGGCTTTTTATAATTCCTTGACCAATAATTGCACCAACACCAGTAACTAGTATCGTTACATCAATTTTTTTTTTAATCATTGGATATCCATTGGTCCATATCTTTCCACATTTGATGAAGTAGCAATTATATTTAAGCCTTCCTCCATTGTGATTTTTGCCTTATTACTCAGCTCTTTGAATAAAATTTTCTCATCTGGATAGTTCAAAGTTCTAAATGGCGCTTTTTTATCATCAATCATAACTTGTCCTTTAGAGTTAAATGCCTTATTAGCCATTAAAGCAATTTCTGTATGAGTTAAATATTCTGTATGGCAAGCTGGAAAATAACCTTCTAATTTTTTTTCTGCGCTATTAATCATCAACAAGGCAGCATCACTTACATGCATATAATTCCTAACTCCTTTTGATTCCGGCAAATTAATATTTTTTCCTCTAGACGCGTAGGCGATAATGCGTCCAAACCATGGTTGATGGTTACAACATAACCCTTCTGAATCATATAATTGTGTAAACCTTAAGCTGCAAAAAATACCTCCAAGATTACTTAAACCCCACTCTAGAATTTTTTCACCTTGTGCTTTGGATAATGCATAACCATTCATTCCTCTTGGATCAAATGTATTATAAGAAGATAATGTTCCAGCAAAGCAACTATGATGACAACCAAGAGCTTTCATTAATGAGAGAACGTTTAAAGAACCAAAAGCGTTTGTTTGAAAGTTTATTTTTAAACCGTGACTCTCATCATTTTCAAATGCTGATGCGCAATGAAAGATAGTGTCAATTTTGGGGATTTTACTTTTTAATGACTGAAATTCAGAGGTAAGATCAAAAGAAATATCATTATCAACATCACGGCCTATTTTGATAACAGAGTCTCCTCTGGCTAATAATTGACGAACAAGTTCTTTTCCAAGCATTGAGCTTGCCCCAATTATTCCAAAGTAACTCATTCAGGAGATGCCTCTAATAAAATTCCAACACATAATTCTGGAAACTCAATTCCTACTTCGCACATTGCTTCAAGATTACCTTTAAAATCCGATAATGTTCTTAAAGTATCTAATGGTAAAGGTTTAAGATAGATACCTTCTTCATGCGAAATACTGTAACCACTTTCACTTAAATCTTTTCTCAAGGTTTCTAAACAATATTGTCTTTTATGCCCTAAAAGTAAATCATTTTCATTGAGGCTATAAATATCATCGATCAAACCTAAAGCAAGCCCCATACGACGATTCATTGACTTACCATTTGGCACGGCTACATATAGCTTACCTTTAGGTTTTAAAAACTTTCTATACCGTTTCATAATTAAAACTGGGTCATCAACATGCTCAAGAACAAACCCCATGATAATTACATCAAATGTATTTTTTGGTGAAAATGTTTCAAAGTAATCTAGAACCAACTCACCAGAAAAGTTTGGATGTTCACTCTTAAATTGATCAATAACATCAGAGGCACCATCAACGATTACATGGTTATTGGTAGCTTTAGCAAAAAGTTCAGCTGTAAAACCATGCCCAAGACCTAGCTCAAGTAAAGAATCTGCAAACTTAAAGCGAGATAACATTCTTTTGGGATACCAGTTTAATATTAAATCATTCTCTACCTCTGTCTCTGAGTTAGGTTTATACTTAGATGCAACAGCATTCAAATCTTCCTTTGACATTCCTTACCTCTCCTTATCATTTGATAATATAAAATCTTTCCAAGACCTTAAGCTACCATTAATGTATGACAATCCAGCTTTACCACAATTAGCTACTAAATCAAGGGCTGAAACGTAAGGAGTAAATTCGCCATACGCTTGAGTATAAGACGATAATCCATAATCAATATAATTAACTTCAATTCCATTCCTCTCAAATAACTCATGATCTAAATAATTTTTAGCCCCATGTCCCGTAATATAATTATGACTATTTAACTTTAAACAAACCTCCATTACTCTTTGTGAGCTTGAGCCAGGTATTTCTAAACTTGAAGAATCTACAAATAACTTTTCTTTTTCAAGATTAAAATACTGAACTAAACTCATTAACGAAGCATTTGATAATTCAGCTAAATTTACATATTTTTTTTCAAATACCTTTTCAACTAAATCTATCATTTCATCTTTATAACTTGCCTTAGAGTACGCATGATTAAGTGTAGTAATGTGCTTCTTTCTCCAATCAGTTGTGTAATCAATTTCCACTTCATTTATTAACTGTCCAAGTACTAATTTTTTTAGAGGTATAGTCAACCACTTAATACCGGATTGTGTTTTAACTTGAACCCTATTGGAAAAACTGCCCTTAGAAAATTGTACATCTTCATAATTTACATAAATATTAGATAATTGAACTTGTTCGAGAATTCCAACCCAAGGAAAATACATAGGTTGAGATATTACAATGTTGTTAAGTGCGAAATTTTTTTTATTCATTATTAAATTACTTGTTAATAGACATTTAGAATAGGCGTTTTAAAGGAAAAAATAGTTAAGATTTAATACTTTTAAAGCTTCTATTTGGTCTATATTTTCTTTAGCACGCTCAGGGTTCATCCCAACCAAAATGTGTTTGACTTCTTTAGGAATATTTTCAGGATCCAAAACTGGCTTTCCATTAATTTCAGTATTTGTTAGATGTTTATTTTGATCTATGAAACAGGTAATTTTTTTTGGATTTTTCATCGCAGTGGCGATAAAGTTTCCATAAAAACCAGCACCATAAACTGCAAGTTGCTCTTCTGCGGCATCTATTTCAAAATTTTGAATTCTTTCTATCACATCCGTCCAGTAACTTGACATTCTCAACGTTGAATTCTTTAATTTGGGAATTTGATGGAGTTGCTCTTCTGACAAAGTAATATCGTTTATCTTATTTCGTGATGTTAATGTTGCTCTAACAACAAAAGCTGATTCGTGAATTTCTTCATCAATATCGATATTTGAAAAACCATGCAGTGATAATAGATAATAAAGCGAAACTTTACTGAAATGATTAATATGATCTGCAACGATAAAGTCAGCAGTATTTTTATATACATTTGGTACCAAAAAATAGAAATTTCCTCCCACTTTAAGCATATTTTTTATATTGCCTAATGCTTCTTGAAGATCAGCAACATGCTCAAGGGCATAAAATGAAAGAACAACATCCATCGTGCCACTCCAAGCAGAATTTGGAGTATGAGTTGACCACTCTGCTTTCGGAGCAAAGCTCTTCCAAAAAGAAATATATTTATCTGTTACATCAAAAAAGAAGGGTTCAATTTTGCTTTTTTTAGATAATACCCTTTTGAGTGTTTGTGACTTTGCACAACCATAATCTAATACCTTTGCTCCATTAAATAAATCAACTTTTTTCATTAAGACATTTGCTTGATGTTCAGATCTATAAACAGGCTGATTATTGACAATTTTGTAAAGTTGATCGTCATCCTCACTATTTAAATTAATTTCATACTCTTCAGCATAAAATGTTTTGATGTTTTCTAACTCATCTGTTTGAAGATGCCCACAGTTCTCACAAAAGCATACAGTTGTTTTTCCAGGTATAAGTTTGTTCATTGTCGTTACTGATAAATTATCAGATGACTCATATACTATTTTCAAATTTTCATTTTTACATACATTACAAACTCTGCTCATAATTTCTCCACAAAATTTTCAGGAAATATTTTTTCAACATCTGAACCTGCTGTGACTGAGGCTTTCCAGCCAATTTTTGCTCCTATCATTTCTTTAAAATTAAAAAATCTTGACTGAACTGACCATCGGGAACGATTAGAATCATTAAGTCCTGATTGGTGAATAGTCAAAAAATCCATTATTATCAAATCACCAGGTTCGCACTCAAGATGAAACTTTTTATACTTAGAAACTATATTTTTTTCGTCATGAATACCGATAGTGTAAGCGCCTGATTTCTTAGAATCATACTTTGTTTTATCATAAATACACAGTCCGTCTTTATGTGATCCTAAGCAGACATTTAATGGTCCCATTTCTTTTGACACTGTTAATAAAGGTGACCAAAATATAATTCCATCCATACTTTGTGGTTGAAATATAAATTCCTGATGCCAGTGAGCTCGGAATTTTTCATCCAAAGGATTATCAATACGAATTCCATAGCTTGCTTGGCCAATGCCTGGAGCGTCAGTATTTCTCAGCAAACAAATAACATCCTCAGCTTTTTTTGAAGAGATTAACCTTATAAAAGAGGGTATTTGTTTGGTTAAGTCATATATTTCAGCACCAAAAGCTTCATCCAAAGCAATCAACTCTTGAAAATTATTATCAAAATTATGACCTTTAAATGGTTCTCTAGTTATATCTACTGAATGTCTCGCTATAACAAAATCAATAATCTGATAAATTGACTTTTGTATGGGCAATATTTCATTTTCAACATCATAAAAGCTCTTGATAATTAAAAAACCATTTTCAAAAAACTCTTTTTTATTATTTTCAGTTAATGTCATAACTAATTGTCCTTATTATCAAATTACCATTAAATATGATTATAAAATCTTTATTTTTTTAGAATATGTTTTTTAATAATATCTATAATTCTATCCATCTCTGATTCCTTAAGGCCATAGTAGCTTGGTAAATTTATTGCTCTACTTGATATACTATAGCTCACCTCGTTATCTAATTTTTTTTCAAACATAGGCAGCATACTTATTGGCCAGAAGAAAACTCTTGCATCAATATCATTCTTTTTTAAATCGTCTAACAATGCTTGCTTGTTGAAATCAACTTCCTTATTAACTACAATTGACGGCATCCAAAACCCATTTACTACATTTGAAGGTTCTGGGTTCATCTTTAATGGGAGTGAACATAGGCTGTTGAAATAATATTTAAACACTCTTCGCTTTTCTGCGATAAGCTCATCAATTCTTTCCATTTGACCCAATCCAATTGCAGCTTGAATATTGGACATTTTATATTTAAAGCCAATCTCATCAGACCAAAACTGCTTCACTTGACTTTTTGCTCTTCCGTGGTTTGAGAAGGTTAATACTTTTGTATACAAATCAGCATCATTTGTAATAAACATCCCACCCTCTCCTGTAGTCAATGTTTTAGTCCCATGAAAAGAAAAAGTACCAAATTTACCAATAGTGCCAGCATGCTTATCTTGCCATTTTGAGCCAATAGCCTCTGCTGCATCTTCAATAACAGGGATGCCATATTTTTTTCCAATGGCTAAGATAGCTTCCAAATCACAAAGGTTGCCATACAAATGAACTGCGATAATTGCTTTAGTATTAGGTGTGATTGCAGCTTCAATTTTTTTTGGATCTATACACCACGTATCTTTGAGTATATCGACAAAAATAGGCTTAGCACCCAAGTAAGTAATTGGAGCAGCTGTTGCAATCCAATTAATGTCAGCAAGAATTACTTCATCACCAGGACTTATATTTATAGCAGACAACCCCATATGAATAGCGCCTGTACAACTTGAAGTAGAAATTGCGTACTTTGCACCGGTGAATTCCTTAAATTTATTTTCAAACTTGTCTATATATTCATAGCACTTATCTCCCCAACCATTTTTTGCAGCATCATTGGCATAACTAACCTCTAAATCTGTAATGGATGGTTTTGTATAATATATTCTTGAGTTCATATCACTTCCAATTTTGGTACAGCTATAACAAATTTACCTTGCCAATCGTTTATGTAGTCTAATTGACTTGTTACTTCATTCCTTAGGTTCCAAGGTAAAATTAAAATATAATCCGGTTTTATCTTAACAATCACATCTTCATTGAGAATTGGAATTCTGCTCCCAGGTAGAAATTTGTTTTGTTTTGTTGGGTTTTTATCAACCACACAGCTCAATAAGTCTTCCTTAATGCCTGCAAAATTTAGCAATGTATTTCCTTTTGCTGCGGCTCCGTATCCAATAACTATCTTTCTGTCTTCTTTTGCTTGAATGAGAAATTTTGTTAAATCGTATTTAACTTTGTTAGCTTTATCTTGAAAATTAGAATAAAAATCAATCTTACTCATGCCAAGATCATGTTCTTTTTTTAATAACAATAAAAATCTTTCGCTAACCTCATATGATGCAGTATCTATTCTTTGGGCATATACGCGAAGACTTCCTCCATGAGTAGGAATTTCTTCCACATCAAATATACTCAATCCATTAGCCTTAAAAATCTTGTTCACTGAAATTAGGGAAAGATAAGAGAAATGCTCATGATATATAGTATCGAATTGATTAAGCTTAACTAAATTTAATAGATGAGGAAATTCAAAAGTAGCCACTCCATTATCTTTTAATAAATTATTAAAACCTGCAACAAAGTCATTTATATCAGGAACATGTGCTAAAACATTATTTGCTAACATTAGGTCAGCCTTTTTTCCTTCACACGCTAATTCTTTTCCCAAAATAGCGCCAAAAAATTTTTCGACGATCTTTATACCCTTTTTTCTTGCAGCATTAGCTGTACTTTTTGTTGGTTCAATTCCAAAGCACGGAATAGATTTTTTTTGGACATATTGCAACAAATATCCATCGTTTGCGGCAACCTCTATAACCATACTATTTTCATTTAAAATAAATCGATTAACCATTTTATCAACATATTCTTTTGCATGCATAAGCATTGAGCTCGAGTAGGAACTAAAGTAAGCATAATCATCACTAAATAACTCTTCTGCATCTGTAAAATCATCTGTTTGCACCAACCAGCAAGTTTCACAAACTAAAATATGAAGGGGATACCATTTTTCTGGTCCCTTCAGCATCGCTTTTGTTAAAAGGGCGTTTGATGGGGGGGAGCTTGCCAAATCAACCATTGCAAGGTTAAGCTCGTTTTGGCAGTGTCGACACTTCATATAGTAATTCCTTTAAAGTTATCATCTATCATGGGATGCGATTTATCTCTTTCAGATAAGTCAGAAATGGTTAATGGAAATTTTATTGCAAGTTTTGGGTCATTGATATTTATTGCTGATTCAGAGCTTTTATTATAAGGGGCAGAATGCAAGTAAAGTAATTCACAGTTATCTGATAATGCCTGAAATCCATGAGCAAATCCTTCAGGAATCAACATACTCTTGCGATTTTTTTCACTCAATATCTCACCATGCCAATGCAAAAAAGTAGGTGAGTTTTGTCTTAAATCAACTGCAACATCATATACTTCACCCCTCATACAGCTCACAAATTTTATTTCAGTATATGGAGTTAATTGATAATGCATACCTCTTACTGCACCTTTCTGATAAGTTAATGTCTGGTTTATTTGATTGATATGCTTATCAAAACCATGACATAAAAATTCTTCAACACAGAAGATTCTGCTCAGAAATCCTCTTGAATCCTCAATAATCTCTCTTTTTACAACCTTAAGTCCTTCTATAGGTGTGTCAATAAAACTAAATTGTTTTTCCATTAGTTTGTAGTTGTATGATTTTGATAGTCTCTAATTTGGGTCAAGCTAAACTTCTGCATATTTTGCCCGGCACTCCAGGCCTGATGCCATAAAATTATATTTTCAAGTGCACTATCTAAGTTCCATTTTGGTTTCCATCCAAGCTCATTTTTAGATTTGGAGCTATCCAAAGTCAAATAATGAGCTTCATGAGGTTGAGGTGATGGATCAATACTCCAGCCTATATGAGGAAACGACTTTGTTAACTTATTCACAATATATTCTACACTCTTGGCATCATTGTTGGGTGGCCCAAAGTTCCATGCTTGAGAAAACTTTTCAGTCTTAATTAATTTTTCTGCCAACTGTAAATAACCCATTAAAGGTTCTAAAACATGCTGCCAAGGCCTAATTGCATTGGGTGAGCGTATTACTAAATCTTTCTTTTTATCAATTGCCCTAAAAAAATCAGGTATTAACCTATCAATCGACCAATCACCTCCGCCAATGACATTGCCCGCCCTTACTGATGCAATAGCTATACCTTTTTCTTCGAAAAAAGATTTTCGATATGAAGCTGTAATAAGCTCAGAACATCCTTTACTTGCCGCATAAGGATCATGACCACCCATCGGGTCTGTTTCTACGAAGGAGTTTTGTGTTTCATTATTTTCATAGCATTTATCAGTTGTAATATTAATTAAAGCCTTAACAGATGATACTTTTCTTACCGCCTCAAACAAATTAATAGTTCCCATTACATTTGTTGAATAAGTTTCTTTAGGATCAATATATGACTGTCTTACTAATGGCTGAGCTGCAAGATGAAAAATAATATCAGGTTTCGAGGATTTAATAGAAGCCTCAAAAGTTTTTTCATCACGAATATCTGCTAATGTATTACTTTCCAAAATACTTTCAATATTTGACTCAACAAAAAGATTGGGTGAAGACAATGGAGGTAATGCATAACCATGTATTTTCGCTCCAAGGCTATGTAACCACATAACAAGCCATCCTCCTTTAAATCCAGTGTGCCCTGTAACTAATACGGATTTATTTTTCCAAAAAGAATCATTCAAAGCCAATTTTTCCATGGTGCTTTTCCAGACTCCCATAAATCCTCGAGAAGATTTTTCTCCCTTAAAGTATCCATAGGCTGCCAAAATCCTTTATGGATAAAAGCTGCAAGCTCAGAATCTCTAGCCAATCCCTCAAGTGGTTCTGCCTCCCAAGAAGTTTGATCACCGTCAATATAATCTAAACACTTTGACGATAATACAAAAAAACCACCATTTATCCAACCACCATCACCTTTAGGCTTTTCAATGAATTGACCAACTAAGTCATCCTTTATATCAAGTGAGCCATACCGACCTGGGGGCTGAACAGCAGTAATAGTAGCTAATTTCCCTTTTGACTGATGAAAATCAATAAGTTTTTTGATATTTACATTTGATAAACCGTCACCGTATGTAAAACAAAATTCTTCATCCTCATGTATATAATCTTTTACTCGCTTGAGTCTGCCCCCAGTAAGTGTCTCCTCACCCGTATCAATAAGCGTTACTTGCCAAGGCTCTGCTTTTTTTTGATGGACATGCATTTTATTACTTTTCATATCAAATGTAATATCTGACATGTGCAGAAAATAATTAGCAAAATACTCTTTGACAAGATAACCTTTGTATCCACAACAAATGACAAAATCATTAATCCCATGTGAAGAATAAATTTTCATTAAGTGCCATAACAAAGGTCGTCCAGCAATTTCGATCATAGGTTTGGGTTTAAGGTGAGTTTCCTCTGAAATTCTAGTTCCTAACCCCCCAGCTAATATAACTGCTTTCATAAAAAACCTTTAATTTAGATTAAATAAATAAACTATTGTATATAGTATGTCTTAACAGACCAAGACCTATGATAAAAAAAATATTTTATGTTGGTTAAGCAGTTAATAATATACGTTTTGCAAAAACTTTAACTTTAAACTTTTAAGATTAATTGATAATTCCTAGAAATTTACATGATATTAAAATATTAAAAAAATGCTAATATTTTGAATTCAAAATCATTTAACATTTTCCAAATACCATTCATAAGTTTTTTCAAGTCCTTTTTTTAAGTCAACGGTATACTTCCATCCCATTTGGGATAGTCTTGATACATCAGTGAGTTTCCTGGGAGGGCCATCAGGTCTTGAGGTTTCATAGACTATTCTCCCCTTGTAGTTGATAACTTTTTTCATTGTCTCAGCCATTTCTCGAATTGATAAATCAACTCCTGTACCTATATTAATATGTGACAACATTGGCTGTGTGTTGGCCTTATAAATTCTCTCATCAAGCTCTAAAATAAATAATGATGCTTGTGCCATATCATCAACATATAAAAATTCACGCTTAGCATTTCCAGTTCCCCAGACTATTGTTTCTTGATCATTGTTAACTTTTGCTTGATGAAACCTATGCATTAATGCTGGTATGACATGAGAGTTTTCTGAGTGAAAATTATCGTTTATTCCATATAGATTTGTTGGCATTACAGATCTAAAATCTGTACCATATTGACGATTATATGATTCACATAGTTTAATACCCGCAATCTTTGCTAAGGCGTATGGTTCATTTGTTGGTTCTAACAAGTCGGTAAGTAATGCATCTTCACTCATGGGCTGCTCAACAGCTTTAGGATAGATACAACTGCTGCCTAAAAATAATAGACTTTTAACCTTACTCTCATAAGCTGAATTTATTACATTAGCTTCTATCATAATATTCTGATAAATGAAGTCAGCAGGGTAAGTGTTATTCGCATGAATACCCCCTACTTTGGCGGCGGCCAAAATAACGTTGTCAGGGCTCTCTTGCTTAAAAAAATTTTGCACTTTTTCTTGGTTGGTAAGGTCTAGGTCTTTATGTGAACGTACAATAAGGTTAGTAAAACCTCTTGACTCTAGTTGTCTGACAATAGCAGAACCCACCAATCCTCTGTGACCTGCAATATAGATTTTATCGTTAATATTCATTTCTTAACTAAATTACTCATTGAAGTCTGAAGTTTTAAATCCATGCTTTTTTACTAATGAATCTCGCCTAGCAATGTTGATATCGTTTTCCATCATCTCATGCACCATCTCTTCAAGTCTGATCTTTGGCTCCCAACCTAATTTTTCTTTAGCTTTAGATGGATCACCTAAAAGTGTTTCTACTTCGGTTGGGCGAAAGTATCTTGGATCTACTGCTACGATCAAATTACCTGATTCAGAATCATACCCTTTTTCATCAATCCCCTCGCTCTCCCAACGAACCTTCCTACCAAGATGACCCCAAGCAAAATCTACAAAATCACGCACTGAGTACTGAACACCAGTAGCGATACAAAAATCATCTGGTTCATCTTGTTGTAACATTAGCCATTGCATTTCAACGTAGTCTTTAGCGTGGCCCCAGTCACGCTTAGCATTCATATTACCTAGGTATACTGTATCCTGAAGGCCTAATGAGATGCGAGACAGAGCTCTAGTAATTTTACGAGTAACAAAGGTTTCGCCACGTACTGGAGATTCATGATTAAACAAGATCCCGTTACAAGCATACATACCGTAAGCTTCACGGTAATTAACCGTTATCCAATAAGCGTACATCTTTGCAGCGGCATATGGTGAACGTGGATAGAATGGTGTAGTTTCTTTTTGTGGAATTTCCTGCACTTTGCCATAAAGCTCTGATGTGGAAGCTTGATAGTATTTAGTTTTCTTTTCAAAGCCTGAGATGCGAATAGCTTCTAATATGCGAAGAGCGCCAAGACCTACGGTATCTGCTGTGTACTCTGGTGTTTCAAAAGATACAGCAACGTGAGATTGCGCACCGAGATTATAAATTTCATCAGGTTGAATTTGTTGGATTATACGCACCAAACTCATTGAGTCTGCCAGATCGCCATAATGTAAAATAAACTTACGATTAGTCTCATGAGGATCTTGATAGAGATGATCGATACGATCTGTGTTAAATGATGAAGATCGACGTTTTATGCCATGAACCTCATAACCTTTGTTTAAAAGAAATTCTGCAAGATAGGCGCCATCTTGTCCAGTTATACCTGTAATTAATGCTACTTTATTTTCCATATTTAATTCCTAAAATAATCCTTTGTGTATTTATGCACTAATTTATTTTCTAATAATTCACTAACAGTAAACCATTTGTATTCACTATGTTGCTCATTTGGTAAATCTGGAATCTCCTCTATTTCATATTCATAAGCAATATTCACATAATGAGTTGATATATTTTCATAAATACTATCATCATAAAAATGCTCAAATACGCCAATAAATTTTGGTGTAGATTTTAACTCAATATTAAGCTCATTAAAGGCTATTCTTGACATTGCATTGTAAATAGTTTCATTTTTATAAATTCTTCCTCCAGTCGAAAAAAAATAGCCTTGCGCAGGTTTGTTTGACCTCTTGCCTAAAAGCACTTTGCCATTTTTCTTGACTAAGATGTCTATAGAGATAAGTGGAGCAGAATTTAATATGGTCTTAAACGTTGCATCCTCCAACATTAATCTTTGACCCTACCATAAACATCCTCAAATCTTACAATATCATCCTCACCTAGATAAGTACCACTTTGTACCTCGATAATTTCTAGCTGTTTATTAGTTTTATTCTCCAAGCTATGAGTTACACCGATTGGTATATAAGTTGAATCACCTTCTTCTAATGTAAGAACATTTTGCCCATTTGTTGCTGTGGCGGTTCCATTAACCACTACCCAATGCTCTGCACGTTTACGATGCATTTGCAGTGAAAGTTTTGCTCTTGGGTTGACATGCAGTCTTTTCACTTGAAAATGCAAACCTGCCTCAATAGAGTCATACCAACCCCATGGTCGATAAACTTTGCGATGATAGACTTGCTCCTCACGATTCTGATCTTGAAGTTGTTCCATAATTTTTTTAACTTCTTGTGCTTTGTCTTTAGTTGCAATGAGTGTAGCATTCGAAGTGTCTACTATTACTAAATCTTGAACGCCGATGGTTGCAACCATATGGTGATTTGCATTTATATAAGTATTAGTTGTGTCTTCAGTAAAAACATCACCTTGAATTACATTACCATTACTATCTTTTTTGCCAATATCATGAAGCGCTGACCATGAACCAACATCACTCCACTTTGCGTCCAGAGGGACAACAACAACATTATTACTTTTCTCCATAAGTGCATAATCAATGGATACACTAGGGGATGATTCAAATGCTCGCTCATCGAGGCGAATAAAATCAAGATCTTGCACTGCTTTATCAACAGCGTTATTAACTGAAGTGATTATTTCAGGTGAATGAATAGTTAGCTCATCAATTAGCGTGCCAGCTTTAAACATAAACATACCAGAATTCCAAAGGTAATTACCTTGCTTTAGGAAATACTGCGCAGTTTTTAGATCAGGCTTTTCAACAAATTTTTCAACTTTATGAGCCCCGTTATTATTGTTCTTAGATGATTTAATATAGCCATAACCTATATTCGCCTCAGTTGGTATAATACCAAAGGTGGTTAACATGCCAATTTGTGCTTGTTGGTTTGCTGTATTAACTGCTTTATGAAAGGCATCAAGATCTTGAATGAAATGATCGGCTGGTAAAACAAGCAATATTGAATCCTTTGAATCATTTAGTGATTTTAATCCGGCAGCCAAAATTGCAGGGGCTGTGTTTCTTCCAACAGGCTCCAGTAAGATTGTTGGATTTTTAATTCCAATTTGTTGACATTGTTCTGCTACTAAAAAACGATGTTCTGTGTTGCAAATGATAATCGGATCGGTAAGTTTATCTAATCCGTTAAGACGCAAGATAGTTTCCTGTAGCATGGTTTTATCGCCAATTAGAGGTAAATATTGTTTTGGGTACTCTTCGCGAGATAGAGGCCAAAGACGTGTTCCTAAACCACCTGAAAGGATAACTGGGGTTATCAATATAATTCCTTAGCTAAATATTTTTAATCTATAGCTCAACAATGAAGCTTTTCCGTTTACCAATAATGCGTTGAATTGTTCTAAGTAATTGAGTTTTGAAATCATGCTATTTATAAATTACCCTCTTCAAATAAGTATTGTCATTCATTTGATTGACACTCTCCACATCTATAGCCTTCCATCAACTTCACTAACATCTAATAAATACTTTATATCATAAAGCACATGATTGTCCTTTCCAAAAGATTTTATTTCATCTAAAGATAACTGTTTAAATTCTTCATGCGCAACTGCTAAAAGTATTGCATCATATTTACCTGCTAACGGTTGATCAATTGGCTTAATCCTATATTCATTAAAAGCTTCATCCTTATCAACCCATGGATCGTACACATCTACATTACAGTTAAAACTCTCAAACTCTTTTATTAGGTCTACAACTTGAGTATTTCGAAGATCTGGACAATTTTCTTTAAAAGTTAGGCCCATGATTAATACTTTTGCATCTACAATATGAATGCGTTTTTTAGTCATAAATTTTGATACCTGTCCTGCTACATAAGATCCCATTCCATCATTTAATCTGCGTCCTTCAAGAATTATTTTCGGATTGTATCCAACCTCTAATGCCTTATGAGTCAGATAGTATGGATCAACACCAATACAATGCCCTCCTACTAAACCTGGTCTAAACGGTAGAAAATTCCATTTGGTCGCAGCTGCATCCAACACAGACTCAGTATCAATATCTAATTTATTAAAAATAATGGCTAGCTCATTAATAAGAGCAATATTTACATCTCTTTGAGTATTTTCAATAACCTTCGCAGCTTCAGCAACTTTAATACTCATAGCCTTGTGTGTTCCGGCAATGATAATCTTTTGGTAAAGTTCATCAACTTCATTTGCAATCTCAGGAGTTGATCCAGCTGTTATCTTTTTAATGCTTGTAACGCGGTGCTTCTTGTCACCTGGATTAATTCTTTCTGGAGAGTAGCCACAGTAAAAGTCTTTGTTGAAAATCAAGCCTGACTGTTCCTCTAGAATTGGAACACAAACTTCTTCAGTAGCACCTGGATAAACAGTAGATTCATAAATAACAATATCGCCTTTTTTAAGAATGGTTCCTACGGCCCGACTAGATTTTTTTAAAGGAGTAAAATCAGGTTTTTTATTTTTATCAATTGGAGTTGGGACGGTGATGATAAAAATTTCACAATCTTTAATGTCGACAAGATTTGATGAGAAACTTAAATGGGCTGCACCTTTAAATTCTTCAGACGTGATTTCAAGGGTTGAATCTACACCATTATTAAGGTCATTAATTCTTGACTTATTAATGTCAAAACCAACAACCTTGAGCTTTTTTCCAAACTCTATGGCAAGCGGTAACCCTACATAGCCAAGACCTATTAGTGCTATTTTTTTGTTTTTCATAATTCAGCTCTGACCAATTTTAAAATAATAAATAGAAAATTTATGAGTTTAATTTCATTGGAGTATCGTATTTTCTAACTCTACTGCTTTTAGCTAGTTCCATATAATTGCCTAGAAAAAAACCCATCATGTTTTTAGATTTAAACCCTGCTCAATGAGGTCACATAAAATATGGCCAATTAGGATATGCATCTCTTGAATACGGGCAGTAGATTTTGATGGTACGATTATTGACTGCTTTACAGAGCTAGCCGCCTTACCGCCACCTTTTCCCAATAAACCAATTGTTTCCATACTCTTCTGTTCTGCCACCTTAAAAGCATGTAAAACATTTTCGCTATTACCAGAGGTTGTAATACCAACTAAAACATCGCCTTCGGACCCAAGTGCTTCAACTTGCCTTGAAAAAATATGTTCGTATCCATAATCGTTGACGATACAAGTCATAACCGCAGAATCTGCAGTTAGAGCTATTGATTTAAGTGGTCTCCTATCACCCGTAAACCTTCCAACAAGCTCTCCTGCCAAATGTTGGCTATCAGAGGCACTGCCGCCATTGCCGCACCAAAATATTGTTCCATCATTTTTTAAACAACTAATTAATACATTTGCCACTTTTTCAATCGATACAGTTAAGTCAACAACTGAGTCAAGGGTAGCTCTATGTTCAATAAAATGTTCTTCAATTATTTTTTTCATACAGTTTTTGGCTTTTTGGATTATATTTTCAGAAAATTTATTCAAAAATATCTTCACATATTTTCATTTGCACATAAAAAAAATGGGTAAATAGATTATATATACAAGTAAATACAATGATTTAACTTATTAGTAGATAAATTAAATATAAATAAATGTAAAAATATTTACATACTATTTTGAATAGCTAAAGTTTAATGAGTTAAAATTTAATTTTTTTCTAGTTGCTCTTTAATTCTTAACTTTTCTTTCTTAAATTTTCTTATTTTAAGATCAGGCACATAATTTTTGAAGCTTAATTCGATGATTGCATCTAACTCTTTATGTCTACTTTTCAACTGCTTTATATCCATAAAACACCTCCGAAAATTGATTAAAAAATTACATAAAAACTATTTTACTGAACCCTATGTGTCATTTAATTACACTTATACTTTATACCGATTTTTTTATTAATTCTAGCTTTTTATTTACTATAAAAATCTTGAACAATCATTCGTAATAATTGTCTTTCGTTAGTTATAAAATAGAATAGAAAACTAAATATAAATTTTTTGTATGTAGCTTATTTGTCATATAATTAGGTAAAAATTTTTAGACGGAGATACATGAAGGCGTTAGTTAAAAATCAGGCCAAAGAAGGTATTTGGTTGGTAGATGTTTCTGAGCCAGATGTTGGCAATAATGATGTATTAATTAAAATACACAAGACTGCTATATGCGGAACAGATATCCACATATATAACTGGGATGAATGGGCAAAAAAAACTATACCTATCCCAATGACCACAGGCCATGAATATTCAGGTGAGATAGTAGAGCTTGGTTCAAATGTTACTGATTTACAAATTGGAGATATTGTTTCAGGTGAAGGGCATATTACTTGTGGCAGATGTAGAAATTGTTTAGGAGGAAGAATTCATCTATGTCCAAACACCATCGGTGTTGGTGTTAATCGAACAGGTGCTTTCGCTGAATATTTGTCAGTCCCATCAAAAGTAGTTTTTAAACCTAGTAGGGATATATCAACTGATCTACTATCCGTGTTTGATCCCTACGGTAATGCCGTTCATACAGCTTTATCATTTAATATGGTTGGAGAGGATGTTTTAATAACGGGTGCGGGACCAATTGGCATCATGGCAGCAATGGTTGCTAAACATGCAGGAGCCAGAAATATTGTAATTACTGACCTTAATGAATATCGATTAAAACTTGTAAAAAAAATCATTCCAAGCATCATCACAATAAATGTAACCAACCAAAAAATTGATAAAAATTTAATGGAATCTATTGGAATTTATGAGGGATTTGATGTCGGTCTTGAAATGTCGGGTTCTCCAATCGCATTCAGTGGGATGCTAGAATTAATGATTAATGGTGGGCATATCGCTATGCTTGCAATAATGCCACCTGGATCAGGTATTGATTGGGATATGGTTGTTTTTAAAGGCCTTACAATCAAAGGAATATATGGAAGGGAAATATTCGAAACTTGGTACAAGGGCTCAATGATGGTCCAATCTGGATTACCTCTTGAAAAAATAATTACTCATCGTTTTTCATATAAAGATTTTCAAGAAGGTTTTGATGTCATGAGGTCAGGGCAATCTGGAAAAGTTATTCTTGACTGGATAAACTAAATTAAATAAAAGGAATCAAATGAGTTTTGGCAAAGTAAGAGAAAGTTTAGCTAGTGACTTAGAAGAAATAAAGTCCGCAGGTTTATGGAAGAGTGAAAGGAACATCAGCTCTAATCAAACAAATCATATTTCCCTTGAGGGTGGTCAGCATGTTACCAACATGTGTGCAAATAATTATCTTGGACTAGCGAACGATAAAAGAATTATACAAGCAGCTAAAGATAGTTATGATCATTGGGGATATGGTCTGGCATCAGTCAGATTTATCTGTGGAACGCAAACAATTCACAAGACACTAGAAAAAAAAGTAAGTGAATTTTTAGGGATGGAAGAAACTATTTTGTATGCAGCCTGTTTTGATGCAAACGGTGGGTTATTTGAAACAATTTTAACCGCAGAAGATGCTGTTATATCTGATGAACTTAACCATGCATCAATCATTGATGGCGTGAGACTGTCAAAGGCCCAAAGATATCGATATAAGAATAATGATATGAAAGACTTAAGATCAAAACTCCTTGAAGCTAAAGAAAAAGGTGCTCGCAGAATTATAATCACAACAGATGGTGTATTTTCAATGGATGGAACAATCGCTCAACTGGATAAGATATGTGATCTTGCTGATGAATTCGATGCAATGGTCCATCATGATGATTGTCACGCAACCGGGTTTATGGGTAAAACTGGTAAAGGGGTCCATGAATACTGCAATGTTATTGATAGAGTTGATATTATTACGAGTACTTTTGGTAAAGCCTTAGGTGGTGCTTCTGGGGGGTTTACTTCGGGCAGGAAAGAAATTATTGATATGTTAAGACAACGTTCAAGACCCTATCTATTTTCAAATACTTTAGCTCCCTCAATTTGCGCAGGTACACTTAAAGCTATTGAAATATTACAATCCTCAACTAAATTAAGAGATATATTAGAGGAGAACACGCACTATTTTAGAAAGGGAATGCAAGAAGCAGATTTTGATGTTAAAGATGGAGACCACCCTATTGTCCCTGTCATGCTGGGTGACGCAAACCTTGCTCAAACTATGAGTCAAAAGCTCCTTGAGCATGGAATATATGCAGTTGGTTTTTTCTATCCAGTCGTTCCCAAAGGTAAAGCGAGAATAAGGACACAAATATCCGCAGCACATACTAAAGAAGATTTAGATAAGGCGATAAGTGCTTTTGCAACAATCAGAGATGAACTTCAAAACTAAATATGAAATTATCTTTTAAACTAATTACAAAAATATTAGTTATTTTTTTTGTATTATTTACTCTTCAAGCTAATGCACTTCAAATTGGTGATAAAGCCCCTAATTTCAAAGCTGATACGACACTAGGTGAATTAGACTTTTATGATTGGAGTCAAGGTCAATGGATTATTCTTCTGTCCCATCCTGGAGACTTCACACCTGTCTGCACAACTGAACTCGCAGAAGCTGCAAAATTACAACCATTACTTAAGAAAAAAAATGCAAAAATACTCACATTAAGTGCAGATTCAGTTGAAGATCACCTTGAATGGGTTGAGGTGATTAATAATTATAAAAATAAAACAACCACAACGGATGATTTAAAGAATCTTCTTCTTGGAATAGAAGGTGATACTGATGTTAATTTTCCTATTATTTCTGATCCAGATTTAGAGGTTGCAACACTTTATGGGATGTATCATCCAAAAGCATTACCAAATGCAGGTTCTTTGGGAGGTGAAAATAAGTCAACCATCAGAGCAGTGTTTATAATTGACCCTAAAAAGAATATTCAAGCAATGTTGACTTACCCTAAGAATATTGGCCGTAACTTTAGTGAAATTGTAAGAACATTAGAGGCACTTCAAGTATCTTCAGAACTAAACGTCTCTACCCCGGCAAACTGGGAGTTTG
>Ga0206130_10000727_pt1 | contig 52028 bp, 47 predicted proteins | sample Helgoland_Spring_9_FD_148637 | JGI IMG/M metagenome (GOLD analysis project Ga0206130, IMG submission 148637) | Pelagic subsurface seawater microbial communities from Kabeltonne, Helgoland, North Sea - Helgoland_Spring_Bloom_20160512_1 | ecosystem: Environmental > Aquatic > Marine > Epipelagic ...
AGATCATGGCTTACGCTAAGCACGTGGTCGATCGTTTCGAACTCGCCCCTCACATTCAATTTAACACCCGTGTAGCTTCAGCACACTTTGACGAAGACGCCAGCCATTGGAACGTCACCACGGAGGTTGGCGAAGTGATATCGGCTCGCTTTTGCGTGATGGCCACCGGATGCCTATCTTCCGCTAACGATCCCGAGTTTCCCGGGCGAGAAAGTTTCGCCGGGAATTGGTATCACACTGGACGGTGGCCGCATGGGGGCGTCGACTTCAGCGGCCAGCGGGTAGCCGTGATCGGCACCGGCTCGTCGGCTATTCAATCTATACCGCTTATCGCCGAACAGGCGGGCCAACTGACTGTTTTTCAGCGGACGCCAAACTTCTCGGTGCCAGCGCATAATAGGCCACAAGATCTAAATGAAGAGGCCGAGGTGAAAAAAAATTACCGTGCGTTTCGCGCAAATGGCCGCGCCCAGCCAATAGCGTGGGATACGGCTGGCAACGAGCGTACAGCCGAAGAGCACACACCTGATGAGATACGCGCGGAGTGTGAGCGCCGCTGGGAAATGGGCGGACTTTACTTTTACGGTACTTTTGCAGACCTGCTGGTCGGCAAAGAAGCGAACGACATTGTTGCAGCGTTTGTGCGAGGGAAAATACGCGAGCGTGTAAAGGACCCCGTTCTGGCTGATGCGTTGTCACCGGACACCATATTTGGCTGCAAACGTATTTGTGCAGACACAGGTTATTTCGAAACGTATAACCGTAGCAATGTAACGCTGGTAGACATTGCAGAATCCGGTATCGAAGAGATCACTACCCACGGCGTGCGGGCGGGCGGGAAGGAATACGCGGTAGACGCGATTGTCACTGCGACGGGTTTTGACGCCATGACGGGTTCGCTCGATAGAATTGATATTCAAGGTAAAGACGGCCTGAAACTTAAAGAAAAATGGCAAGCAGGGCCACGAACTTATCTTGGGCTAACCACCTCTGGCTTCCCGAACTTCTTTATCATCAGCGGGCCGGGGAGTCCCTCTGTACTGACTAATATGATCACCTCTATCGAACAGCACGTTGAATTTGTTGCCGATTGTGTCGCCTGGCTACAGGACCAAGCACTAGCGAGCATCGACGCTTCTATAGAGGCAGAGGACAATTGGGTAGATCATGTCAACGAAGTGGCTGGCGAGACGCTATTGCTGGGCTGCAACTCATGGTACCTGGGCGCGAACGTGCCGGGAAAGCCTCGGGTATTCATGCCTTATCTGGGTTTTCCTGAATACGTGGAGAAATGTGATTCGGTGGCGAAAAATGCCTACGAGGGTTTTCAGACTGCATAAATAATGGTCCTATATGCGCAGTGCCGGAACCTTGGAAAACATCAGTCGGGGTCACTGATCTAGTTGATCTATTAGTGGCGGCTTCATAAGTAGAACCCGAGGTACACCCCAAGATTTCAGTTGGAGGGCAGCTTGATCACCCAAACGCACGCAGTAAATCCAGCGTGTGGTGGTAAGTAAGGCAGTGAAATTTACACAACTTATTTCAGATTAAGCGTGATCAAATTTCCAGGTTAAATTTAAAACCGTATCGAATATCCTCGCGGGTTTGTGGTCCGTTTAAGGATTCATAGAAAGGCTTGCCGACTTCCAGCTCTATATAATTACCTTTTGATAGTACGGGTATTCGGAGTCCCAGGATTAATTTAGCCTGACTCCCGCCGTACATCTCCGGATTGGTAACAGACGCCGGGTAGGGAAACGGGCCGGGAACCATCAGATCGGTATCCTTGCCATGAATGCTGTCTGAATACTCGTAGATCAGTTTGATCGACGGCTTGACCCAATCTAACTTGTTAAACCTCAGCCAGGTCGCCGCCGAAACTCGATTACCCAATCGGTAATCTCTATCATTTTCTCCTAAACGGATTTTAGCGGCCAGTACAGTCCCCCAGACGAATCCGTTTCCGATGCCTGAATATCGAATACTCGCAGGGATATCGTAGGTACCTGACCCCAGTTGCATTGAATAGGGAAGCTGCTGATCGCCGGGGGCACGGGGAGTGTCCCCTTCCTTGTCAATGGAGCCAGTGGGAAAACTTAGGCCCAAGGTTATCTGTAAGTGCTTCTCACTCGACGTTTCCAATTGGTAGGATCCCATAACAGAGACATCGCCTATCCCACTGGAACGAATAGTAAAATCCGCGTAAGCGGGAACAATGCTGATGTGATCGGTACTTTGCTTGATATAGGGGACGGCTAACCTAACGCTTATTTTTTCGCTGAGTTCGTATCCCAGAACCAGTGCATGAACCTTTTGCGTAATCGTTGTCGGCACCACCGGGAAATTATCCTTGGTGCGCGGCTCTAGCCCAGGCGTAAACAATACCTCGTCATTGGAAAGGTTATCGCTGCCTTTGTTAAAGCCCTCAAAGTCTGCTTGCTGAAACCGGTATTGAAAACTCCATTTACTTTTAGTGTCGGGCGCTGTTTTGTTTCTTGCACCACCAGTACCTGGGTCGCCGATATCGGCGCTGAACAATTCCTCCAGACTAAGGTTTAGAAGATCTGCAGGTACATTTTGACCCCAAGTTGAAGCAGAGAAGATAGAGAGGGAAAAACCTGCCCAGAGTGAAAAAAGCGATGGTCTTAGTTGTTTTCTAATAGTCAATTTCATTGGCCGGGTTCCCTGTTGTCTTTTTCCTCGAGGTGACCTACCCATTTATCGAGAACTGATGAAAGTTTTTCCATCTCTAGCGGCTTGCTTAAGTAACTGTCCATACCAGCTTTTAAGAACTTCTCACGATCTCCCGTCATAGCATAGGCGGTTAATGCAATGATTGGAACTGATTGAACAGCGCCTGATTTCTGTTCTAATTCGCGAATCATGGCGGTGGCCGCCACACCGTCAACCTCTGGCATCTGTACATCCATTAATATCAAGTCCACCGGGGTCTCGGAAAATAGCTTTACCGCTTCAGCGCCGTTATTGGCAATGATTGGATTACAGCCAAAAGTATTTAGTGCCGCGCGAATAAAAATCTGGTTGACCTCATTATCCTCGGCGACCAAAATTTGAGCGTTATATTGCTTTGAGTTTGAAAGCTGTTTTTTATCCAGCGATTCATCAAAAATATCTAGTCTGACGGTTTTTTGAGTTTCTTTATACGAAAGCGCCAAAGGCAATTGGAACCAAAAACGAGAGCCTTGGCCTGGCGCGCTCGCAACGCCAAGCTCCCCACCCATCAGGTCTGCTAATTGTTTTGATATAGCAAGTCCCAAGCCTGTGCCACCGAATCGGCGGGTTGTCGAAGAATCCTCTTGGGAAAAATTTTCAAAGATGGTTTGTTGGGCATTGTTGGCAATGCCAATTCCGGTGTCTTGGACTTCTATGCGTAACATAGTTGTATCTAAACCATCGTTTACCACTGAAACGTCAATGGAAACATAACCCGTCTCAGTGAATTTTACGGCATTGCCGACCAGGTTGATCAGTATTTGCTTTATTCGTCCCTGATCGCCCCTCACTATCTGCGGTACGTCTTTGGCAATGTGGCAGCGTAACCCCAGACCTTTGTTTTCGGCGCTTTTTATTAACAAGTCTTTGGTGGCTTGTACGCACTCGTAGATCGAAAAATCTGTTATATCCAAGGTTAGCTTTCCGGATTCAATCCGTGAAAAATCTAGGATGTCGTTAATGATTGTCATCAGGGAATTGCCTGACAACTCGATGATTTCACCAAACTTTCGTTGCTTAACGGAAAGCTCCGTATTGAGTAACAAAGAGGTCATACCAAGAACCCCATTCATAGGGGTGCGAATTTCGTGGCTCATATTGGCGAGGAATTCAGATTTTGCTTTGGTCGCAGATTCCGCTATAGCTTTTGATACCTGTAGTTCTTTAACCATTTTGTCCAGCTTTTGGTCACGACTTTGAACCCGTTCCAGCATGTCATTAAAGCCATCGCTCAGGGAACCCAGTTCGTCATCCCCCGACACCTTAACTCTCTGATCGTAATCCCCATGCGAGGAAACTTTTTTCATTGCATCGGCAAGGTTACCGATAGGCACAATGATGAATCTCACGAAAAGCCCGGCGGTTAAAGAGCTAAAGGCCAGGGAGACGAGAAAAAAAATGCCGAAGATAACAGCCATCCTGAAAAAGCCGTCTCGTAGTGGCTGTAAATCGATTTGAATGGCAATAACCCCAAGAACTTCATCGCCCAGGGTGATAGGTCCTCTTACATCAAGAACCTCTCCGAAATTAACGACTGTCTCGGAACCCTCAATTACCAAAGCTAAGGACTGCTCCAGTTTGGTGTGACCCATGACGCCGTGCCAAGAGAGAGCTTCTTGCGGTAATCTCTGGTCAGGGTATCTTGCGTACAGTTCTAGATTAGCGGTGTAAATTTGTGCCGACAAAACATTCGGGTCGGCCGTCAACGCGGAAAGTACCTCGGTCGCAGCGTCTGGGTCTTGAAAGACTAATGCGGCGGCACTGTTGATGGCCAGAACCCTGATTAGAGTTGAATTATGTTGGACCATCGACTCACGTTTTAAAAGGGTGTGGCCCAAGATAAAGGTGAGAGACCACAAGGTCAGCATCATGGCGCTCATGATCATAGTGACTGTGGTTATTTTTCGTTTTAGGGGTAGATATTGAATAAGTTTAATCATCGATTTTCGCCTCGTCAGGGGCGTTATAGATGGTTGCCAGTTTCAATAATTTAGAGCTTATTTGTATTCTTTGCGCCCTGGCAGTAGCCAAATTTATATGAACTTGTACACGAGCACCCTGGCGTCGAAACTCTATTATGCCGCCATTTGCCACGAATCCCTGCGAATCGCCAACAGTGAGGACTGACTCTTCTGGGCGCAATTGAAGCGATTCGCTTTTATTGTTGTCGGCGCCCAAAAATAAGATATGGCACTGTCTGATGTTCGACAAGTCTGCTAGCAAGGTGTAGCGCCTTGTCTCACCTGCTGTCTGTTTGGCAGCGATCAATTCCTTTAGGGCGTTTACAACAGGTCCCTCCTGAACAGCGCAGTAAGTTAGCGCGGCAGTTTGCGCGGCAGTTTGCGCGGCAGTTTGGCCAGTCGTGGCCCTGGTTTCCCAGGTTATAAATTGGGCGAAGCTGTAAAGGAATGCTGCCTTGATCTCGTGCTCTTCGTAACTGCGGGAACTTGCTTCGGGGATCGCGATCATCAGACCAATCAAGATCTTGAACATCATGCCTGAAGCATTTACGAAACCTGGAGTTTTGGTGCGTTGGATACTAACCACAATAGAGCCCATGGCACCTAATTTAGAAAAGGCCAGTATTTACTCAAACTGAAGGTAAGTCAAAATAGTAATAGCCGCTTTGATCGGGAATTGTCTGGTTGCATAGGAGTGTTTCCCGGAACCTCTACTGGCAAGCGTGAAGACTCTGCGGATCCTATTTAGCAATTTTATGTCCACATTTTGAAACGAGCGTAGGGCTGCTGACAATCGGGAGTGATTCGTTAGAGGAGACTCGAATGGACTCGCCGGGCCAGAGCAAACAAAGAGAAGCTCGAGTCTATTAATAGTAACCCTAGCCTATTAATAGTGACTCAAGCCTATTAATAGTAGCCCGAGCTTATTAATAGTAGCCCGAGCCTATTAATAGTAGCCCGAGCCTATGCCTCCTGCGGGTCGCTGGACAGGCGATAATAAAAGTATTATTTTCGATCGATGTCGGGTCTGTGCGCTAAGCGCTAAATCGCCGGTAGGTAACGCCTGTAATCCCGCAGGTTAATGAATCCAGTGAGATCAACCATGCGCCTATTCCTCTTTCTCCTAGTGCTGATGCTTGCCGCTTGCAGCAAACAAGAATTGAATAAGCCATTCGTTGCAAAGACTACAATCGTTATCGACACTGAAATTCAACGCGATACTGCCGATTCAACCGGGTTGGAGAGCGCCCGCCTGAATATCTGGTTTGATGAGCAATATGCCGAACAGCTTGATTTCAGCCCGCAGACAAAGACCCGCTTGGGTGATAAATCTGACTATGACAGTCTTAATGATTACAGCATGGCGGGCTTCGATGAACGGCTACAGTGGCGCAGGCAGAGCGTCGCCAGAATGGAACAAAGTTTCGATTACAGTCTTCTTAACCATGAAGCTAAGTTATCCTTTGACATGTGGCGTTACTCACTAGATCGCTCCGATGCAGGTATCCCGTTTCGAGAGCATGGCTATATATTTGGGCGTGGCGGGCCACATGTTTCGCTGCCAAACTTCTTAATTAATTACCATCGCGTCGATGATGCATCAGATATAGAAGCTTACTTGTCGCGATTAGGAGCGCTCGATCGAGTGTTTGGCGAGTTACTGGACCGCGCACGGTCTGCATCAGCGAAGGGTATTCGACAGCCAACGTTCGCCTACGACTTCGCGATGGCGGAAATAGATAGAGTTACCTCTGGCGTGCCTTTTAATACTAATGACGGTTCCCGGAGTTCGCCAATCTGGGCTGATGTTCAAGGCAAGGTTGAGGCGCTAGTTGAAAATGATTCGATCAGTAGCGGTCAGGCTAAAAGATACATAGCCAAGGCGCGTGAAATTTTAGAGGGTGAAGTCATGCCTTCTTATCGGGAGATACTCGCCTGGTTACAACAAGACAAGGCGTTAGCATCCGAAATATCCCAGGGGGTATGGGCACTTCCCAATGGTGAAAACTACTATAGCTATCGCCTTGCCCAAATGACGACACTGGAACTGTCAGCAGATGAAATCCACGAAATTGGTTTGGCGGAAGTCGACCGCCTGCATCTTGCGATGGAACAGATAAAGACCAGGGTCGGCTTTAATGGGTCTCTTCAAGATTTCTTCGTGTTCATGCGAGAGGATGAACGTTTCTACTTTCCTAACACCGACAAAGGGCGTCAGGATTATCTTGATCTAAACAATCAGTACCTTGATGCGATCACGCTGAAGCTACCCGACTATTTCGGTCGACTGCCGAAGGCGCAATTAGAGGTTCGCCGCGTGGAGCATTTCAGGGAGCAAGCCGGTGCAGCGCAGCATTATGCATCCGGTACACCCGATGGTTCTCGTCCTGGGGTGTTTTATTCGCATATGTCAGATATGTCTACGTTACCCATATTTCAGATCGAGGATGTGGCCTATCACGAGGGCAGTCCCGGGCATCATATGCAGATATCAATTCAGCAGGAGTTAACCGGGGTGCCAAGGTTCCGCACGCAATACCGCACAACCGCCTACACAGAGGGCTGGGGACTTTATGCGGAATGGCTCGCCAAGGAAATGGGCGCGTTTGAGGACCCATATTCCGATTTTGGGCGCCTGAGCGGCGAACTTTGGAGAGCAATTCGTCTGGTTGTCGACACCGGTATACATGCTCAACAGTGGGGCGAAGAGCGTGCAGTGCAATATTTTATCGACAATTCCGCGCAGGCAGAGGGTGCGATACGCTCAGAGATCCAGCGTTACATCACTCGCCCAGGGCAGGCGACAGCCTACAAGATTGGCATGATGAAGTTTCAGCAACTTCGCCATAAAGCAGAATCCGCACTAGGAAATGATTTTGATATCAGAACATTCCACGATCTAGCGCTTGGCGCAGGTGCGGTGCCGATGTCCTTGCTGGAATCGAGGGTAGATCATTGGATTGAAGAGGTCCAATCAGGGCTAAATTGATCCTGAAGGAAGTGGCAATAAGACGGGGCATTTAACTGCATGGGACGTTCCGTGGGCCTGAGCGGGAAGGGTAACCATTGAGTTGCCATTAGGGGCGGTCGACGGACTCTGCTCGCCTATCGCTAATCGCACAATGTGACGGCATAAGCGCCCTGGTTTCCTGCATGGTGAGGACTTGAACGTCGGGCGAGCCTCATTTGGGCAGGTCTACTTGCTGACGATTCATAGTCAAGCGCGCGTGTCTATTCATGCTTGGCCTCTGCGCCGGTTTCGAGTTAAATATCGCAGGCCTTGTTGCCGAGCGCTGTAGCTCGATCCACCAGAATTTTTGAGTGTGATAAATACCCTGGCGTCATCCGAAAAATGCATGAAGACATGCTGTGAAAGTTAGTTTAATCGGCGATTCGCTCGGGTCGAACCAGACGCTCATCTTGCCTGTAATCGGGCCAGGTTTAATCGCGACATCTAATAGATCTACTTTTTTGTCCTTATGACTCCAAGCCCCCGTATCGGTCCAAAATACAAGTCGTTTTAGAAGGTGGTATTAAAAAGGGCGTGTCGTGCCAGTCCACCCGATGTCTGACAGCGTTGGAGAGGCCTGGCATACTGATTCCTGGTCGACCGACAGGGGGCTTGCGCTATGCTACGCTAGGTCTATCCAGGTCGTTGATCACGAATAGTCGTTGATCACGAATAGTCGTTGATTACGAATGGTCGTTGATCACGAACGATCGTTGATCATGTACGATCGTTGATCTTGTGCGGCTCGCGAAACGCGACGTTTTACAAGCGTGGACTAACAAGAATACTGCGTCAGCGATTGTCAGCGATTGTCAGCGTTTGACAGGTGCACGCTGCATTAAGCTTTATTTTTTTGGAGTAGATCAGCATGATGGTTTTGTCAAAGAGCCCCCGCTTACGTTTCCTAACCGGTGCAACCTTGTACTTTGCACAAGGTATTCCCAAAGGGCTTCTTAACGTTGCCATGCCGGCGTGGCTTGCAAGCCAAGGACTTGGCGCAGGTGCGATCGCGTCATATCTTGCAATTATTATTTTGCCCTGGGTATTTAAGCTTTTCTGGGGTCCTATTATGGATCGCTTCCAGTTTCCGGCGATGGGCTTACGTCGGCCTTGGATACTCGGAGCACAGTTCGGTATGTCTGTTGCTTTGTGTGGGTTGGTTTGGGTTGAAGATCCTATGCAGCAGTTGGGTCTGATGACCGCCCTTGCGACTTTGATTCAAGCGTTTGCCTCGATACAAGATGTAGCCACTGATGGTATGGCGATTGATCTGGTGCCTGAGGAGGAACATGGCAGAATCAACGGATTCATGACGTTTGGTAAAGCGATAGGCTGGGCATCAGCCGCCGCTGTGAGTGGCGTGTTTCTGACGCAGGTTGGGCTTGGCACCACTGCTTTACTCGCGGCAGCCGTTAGCTTGCTGGTGTTTTTCTGGTTTTTGTTTGTCACTGAGCGAGAAGGCGAGCGGCGTCTACCTTGGAGCGACGGCGAGCATGCTGATGATGTTTCAACCCCACCGACGGTGAAGTTTTTGTTGGGCGCTCTTAACCAGGTGCTTTGGTCGCGCACTAGTGTGATCGTAACCTTGGTGCTATTTTTCTTTGGACTGATGAGCGGTTATGGTGACGCGCTTATGCCGATTGCAGCCATTAAGTTATTTGGGATGACGACGGAGGAATGGTCTAACCTTGTCGCAGTGATGGGCTTGGCCGGTGCATTTATCGCCGTTTGTCTTGGGCCTCTGATCGATCGCTTTGGAATTAAAAAGACGTCGTTACTTTCAGTGCTTCTGATCTTCGCGCATGCATTGTTGTTGGCTCTTACAGAGCACTTATGGGTTAATGAAGATTATGTGCTGGTGATGCTCGCGGTGTGGGTGCTGCTCGATCCTGTGACGATGGTCTGTGCGATCGCTATTGGTATGAGTATTTGTACAAAACGGATCTCGGCAACGCAATTTGCCGTGTACATGTCGGCGGCGAATCTGGGAGCCTCGTTAGGATCTAAACTGTTCGGTGTGGTCTCTGACCATTTATCTTACTCGGACAGTTATCTGTTACTTTCACTGCTGGTTTTTTTCATCCTTGTGGTGGTGGCTTTATATCGAAAGCCGGTTCCAGAGTTACCCGAACCGGTATAGCCCATGCATGCCCGCGACATGACGATATTGCTAAAACGTGTTTGGCCTGTACCCTGGGTGGCCACGATTTGGTAAACGACATAGCGTTTGGCTAGTCAGGGCAGCATCGCGGACGCTATTTTTTGGTAAGTCCGATATTTGTGGCTTACGACTAAAGACTGAGCTTTCTAAGGTATTGGAAGACTGAGCTTTCTTAGGTACCAACGATCTTCCATCGCACTGCCTGGTATAGAACCGAGACAACGTTGAGAAGCGTTCGTTTAGAACAGTGCTGAAGGATAAGGGTCGTTTCTGCGACGCGGCGGATGTGCTGGTCAATGAGCGTGAAGCTCAACGAACCGACTCTATTACCACGCTTCTATCATCGAAGGACAAGGAATGATGCATTTGAATGCCCTGTTGTTTACCGTTCTCGCGGGGTTGATGGCACCATCGTTATTCCCAGCAGAGATCGCAGATAATTGGCAACACGCTGAATCGCCCGTTTGGATTACGATTCAGGTTGCTGATGGTATTGCCAAAGGTTGCTGATGGTATCGCCACTGGGAATGTCGTGCGGAACGATCAACGCCCTGAACGGGTCGGTCGCGAGCTACTCCAGGATTTTAAAAAAGACAAGTCCAAAGATGAGCCCTGGCGCGGCCAGTTCTATGCGGATAAGCAGGGTGAGTACAAGAGGGCCGGGATTAGTTTGCCAGACGCAGGGTTGATGGAAATCAACGTCAAGGTCGGATTTATGCGTCGAAGTATCCAGTGGACGAGCGTGGAAGAAATTCCTTCGGTTACAAACTAGGTGTCAACCGTGCTAGAAGCGCAGGATGGCGTCTGTCAACAAGGATGTCACGCCTACTGATCGTGTAGACTTAGATTTCTGCTCCTTTTCTGCTCCTTTTTTGCGCCTTTTTTTGCGCTTTTTTTGCCTGATGTCTTGGGTGGGTTTAGCCAGACCGCGGTTATTAGGGTTCAGTTTCTAGTCTTGCCTGACCAACGCTCGGGATTCGGATTCTTCGCAGTTTCATGCACGTGCTTTCGCTGGTTGAGTAGCTCACGATATTCGCCTCGGTGGGGCTGGTTCGGGGTCAAAAAGTGGATTGCGCTGTGGCGATGCTGACCGTTGTACCCGTCAATAAATTCATGAACCTGCTGTTTGGCTGTGGCAATGCTATCGAACCGTCTGGTCGAGTAACAAGGCGTGTACTTGAGTGTCCTGAACAATCTTTCTGAGAATGGATTGTCATCACTCACTTAAGGGCGGCTAAAGGATGGCGCGATACTTAGGTTCTGCAGCGTGGCTAACGCGGTGGGTCTTTCATTGGCCCACTATTGTCGGTTTGCAAGCCTGAACCATCCGCACGGATTTCTTCAGCCAAACACCTTTTCTGCCCATCAGACTGGCATCGTCTGACTTTTGGTTCTTGTGAGCTTCCCACGCTATGGTTTTGCGACTGAGGCGTCCAGAACCAGATAAAGCCGATAAAACGCATCACTGATGCCTTGCGCTGGTCTTTAAGGGCGCCTGCTAACTGATTAGCATTGACAAGGCTTGAAGGCCGAGCAGGGTCATTTCAAGGTTTTGAACGCGAAGGTACAAAAGTTGGTGTGTCGGGCGTTACAAGCAATTACAAAGGGTTACATAGTGACGCATCTTGGGTTACATCATTCCTGTAATTTCTGTGAAGTATTCAACAAACCCTCAGTGCCCTGCCTTTCGGGTTAGCCTCAGGGATTCCACACCGGCCGCTGACTGGTTTAAAGCGTCTTGATCAACACTGCGCCAGAAGAAACTGCAATGACATCAACAGAGACTACTTTGGCACGGAATATCACCCGAATAACATGGGTTAGTGAACCCACCCTATAGTTAGCAGGACCGGAGGGTCATGATTTTGAAAAAAAGATTAGCACTTTTATGCATGTTACTCGTTGTAAGTTTAATTCCGATGCCCGGCTTTGCGGTTGCGCCTGGTTTGACCCTTGACCCCGAGAAGCCAACTGAGGCGGCTATCACCAAGAATAATGGTTGGGATAACAGAGTCGCTGCGAGCATCGCAAGCTTAGGCATCACTGGTGATGCAACAATGGGCCAAACGTTACCTAGTATTACCAGCGCAAAAGCACAATTGGGGATGAAGTTATTCTTTACCAAAGGCCTGGGCGGAGACAAAGACGCAGCCTGTGTGACATGTCATCATCCAAAACTTGGCGGCGGGGATAATTTATCTTTACCCATCGGTGTTACGGCAGAAATTCCAGACTTGCTAGGGCCTGGCCGTCGTCATTTATCGGCGGGCGTTGATTTTGATGGTGGACCAACAGTGCCTCGTAACGCGCCGACAACCTTTAATCTGGCATTGTGGGAAAAAGTTTTATTCCATGATGGCCGCGTCGAGACAATAAGCGGCGGGATATCAACACCTGACTCGGGTCACGGTAATATTGACCCAGTTGCTGGGTCTAATTTGGCTGAGGCACAAGCACGTTTTCCGGTTACTTCCCCTGAAGAAATGCGCGGCTTTGCTTACGAAGCGGGTAATTCGACCGCAGCCCTGCGGACTGCCTTAGAAACTCGTTTACAAACCACGGGGGCGGGCATTGACGCTTTAAACAGTAACGATTGGTTGGCTGAGTTTCAAGCAGGGTTTGGCAGTACTGCCGATGCGGCAACGTTAATCACTTTTCCAAAAATTGCCGAGGCAATTGGTGAATATGAGAACTCTCAGGTATTTGCGAGCCATCGTTTTAAAGAATACATCGATGGGAACAAAGCAGCGATCAGTACAGATGCAAAAAAAGGTGCCGTATTATTCTTTAACTCAGTTGCGGAGGGTGGTGCAAATTGTGCTAGCTGCCATCGTGGTGATTTCTACACGGATGAAGCCTTTCATGTGGTCGCAATGCCGCAAATCGGTCGAGGGAAAGGCGATGGTACGGGGAGTGATGATTTCGGTCGATTTAGATTGACAGGCCAGGCGGAAGATAAATATGCGTTTAGAACGCCAACGCTGTTAAATGTTGAAAAAACTGGGCCATGGGGTCACGCGGGTGGCTATACGAGCCTCAATGCGGTGGTTAATCATCACCTTAACCCTCAGAGCGCAATTGATAACTATGACTTCAATCAACTCGAAAATTCGGTGCAAGTAGATGATATGAAAGCGAACACTCAGCGCGCAATAGATACGCTTGAAGTAAACAGATCAGCTGGTCTGATTAGTCCCATTCTGGAAAACGTATCGCTCACTGAAAAACAAGTTGATCAATTAGTAGCGTTTCTGAAAACGTTAACAGATAAATGTTTGAATGATGACAGCTGCATTAGCGCCTGGATACCTGCTTCTAGCGACACAGACCCTGATGGCCTTCGTGTTAACGCCGTCAATGAAAATGGCTTGGCTTTATAAACGAACGGTAGTCGTCTTAGTCGTCTTAGTGGTCAAACGATAGGCTGCGTGCGCATCGTTTGGTCATCGGAAAGTACAGAAATGAAACGATGAAAGTCTGGCGTTCAGTCATTAATGCAGCGAAGCATTAGTGGCTGTATCCAGAAGGTTTCGGCGCAGCGTTAATCCATATGACCGGTCCAGCTTCCAAAAAATATGAGTCAGGGATGTGAGAAGCGTAATCGGACACTGCCTGCCTATTAGGCGCAAGTTTGTTGATTTTGTAATGAATCGTCGTAGGGACTAACACTGAACGACCGATCAAAACGCTTTGGGTACGCGCTTATGGGCATCATCCGGAAACTTTGAAACATGAGTTTGTGTCTCCCGAGGGCACCCAAGTAAGGACAGCTTTCCGGCCTCCGCCCGAATCCCAACTTAGCGATCAAGGTATTGCTATCTTTATTCTCAGTTTCCAGGTAACGGTTTGTGTAGATTGGGCAACCCAAGACGGCGTGTGTTTGAGTCCAGGAATAATTTTTCCGAACCCCACGCTGGGTGGGGAGAGTGTTGGGCCGTCCATACACCTTGCAGGGGCTCCTAGCCTTTAGCCTAACGGTAATGAACAGCCCCATCTCAAGGGTCGCCGATAGCAATCCTTACCGTTACACTCACATTTACATTTACATTTACATTTACTAGAAGCGGGGATGGTGACAATTTTCCCAGTGGTTCGAGCTTGTCGAGCGCTAACGGCACAGGTCACCAGGAAGGTTAGCCCGGGCCGTATTAAACACAAACCGGGTATGTATACGCGGCAATAGCGTGTGCCGCGAGCAGCCTCTTTTAGCGGTATAATCTGCTTTTCCCTATGATCAGGATAGTACCTAACGCCGATGAGAATTGTTTTAGCGCCGATGGAAGGTCTTGCAGACGTGTACTTACGTCGCCTGCTCACAGCACAAGGCGGTTTTGATTGGGTGGTTTCAGAGTTCGTACGCGTAGGACAGCGCGGCTATCCTGACAGAGTTTTTTATAACATTTGTCCAGAGTTACGACATGGCGGGAAAACGGATTGCGGGACGCCTATTCGCGTACAATTATTGGGTAATGATTTAGGGGCCATGGCAGAAAATGCCCAGCGGGCAGTGCAGTTAGGGTCTTATGGCATCGATATCAATTTTGGCTGCCCAAGTAAGACCGTTAATCGCCGTCAGGGTGGCGCAATAATGCTACAAGAACCTCAGAGCCTATACAGGGTCGTTAACGCAGTCCGCGCAGCGCTGCCACCCGAAGTCACGGTGTCTGCCAAGATGCGACTCGGCTACGACGATATGTCGTTGATGCTAGATAATGCTCAAGCTATTGAAGCCGGCGGCGCAACCGAGGTGACGGTCCACGCCCGCACTAAGCTGCAAGGTTACGCACCACCCGCACACTGGGACGAACTAGCAAGAATCCAAGATGTTATTAATATTCCGCTTATTGCCAATGGTGATATCTGGACAGTGGAGGACTATCACGCCTGCGTTGCGACTTCGGGTACAACGGATGTGATGCTGGGTCGGGGCGCGGTGCGATGCCCGGATCTAGCCAGCCGAATTCGCCAAAACAAGATGACAGGAGCACAGTGGCAGTCGGTTCGACTCTTGTTAAACGAGTTTTGGCATGACATTCGAAAGACTTTGCCGGAAAGAGATTGTGCCGGCAGGCTCAAACAGTGGGTCAATCATCTACGCAAGGTACATCCTGATGCTGAAAACCTTTGGCATGAAATTCGAACCGAGAAGCAGTGCCCAAAACTGGATCGATTAATTGAAGCGGCATAAAGATCGAAGAGTGTCGTGTTAAATACTGGCGTAAGGTGACGGGGTACAGCGGAGCAAGAACCAGGGCGCGTTAAAGTAAATTGTATCCGTAGGCATTACGAGTGGAGGCGCTGGCTATGTCCGCGAGTTGATTTAAAACTGACGAGCAGCTTTGGCGTCTTATTCAACAGGGATACTCCTTTGGCGCAGCGGAATTTTACGTTGGGCCTAATGTGCGGTGCTTAGACGGCGGCCGATATTACCCGAAACCCTGAGAGGGTAGAAATTTTAACAGGGCCGCTCAAAGAACACTCTGAAGATTTAAAAAACATCCGTTGGCGTTCAGTTCATGGGCACCCAAGACTGGTTCACAGATAATGTGTGATAAACGGTGATGAATTGTGATTTCACGCTGACCTCCCGAGTTTGCTAATCGCACTTGGGACACATAGCATTACTGCTGTTTATACTTTAATACAAATAAACTAGAAAACGCGCCCAGGTTCAAATAGTGTCCTTATCGAACCGTGCATCCCTGCCAAAAATCCCGCCAACCTCGTCTTGACTTAACAACCGGCATCCGCCTTCCACCAATCCATGATCCAAGACCAACTGACCAATCGAGAATCGATGCAACCTAACGACTTTATTGTCAAAGCGCCCGAACATTCTCTTTATTTGATGGTAACGGCCTTCAGTTAAATGAACTTCAACAACGTTATCGTCAAGCACAATCAACTTTGCCGGTTCCGTGGTTATTTTTTCAAAAGAAAAATACATGCCTTGCGAGAACGCCTTAACATAGGATTCGGTGCGCTCGGGGGTGAGTTTTGTGGCTAAAGTTACTCGGTATTTTTTAGTGACTTTATTGTCTGGCGCGGTCACCTTCGAGGACCACCGGCTATCATTGGTTAATAATATGAGACCTGTGGAATGAAAATCCAAGCGCCCGACGATATGTAAGCTATCGCACAGTTCGGGGGTTAAAGACGTATTAGCTTTAACGATATCAATAACGGTTTTATGCGTGCTGGATTCGGTTGCGCTAACCACGCCAGCAGGCTTATTCATCATCAAGTAGTAGGGGGTATTGTCTTGAATGATTTTTCCGTCGAGCTTTACCACTGAAAACGTGTTTATAACGGTATTAATATCGCGCAGAATGATGTCATCAACCCGGACTCTTTTTTGCGCCAGTATTAACCGCACATCACCGCGACCAACGTTTAAATACTGGCTAATAAAGCGGTCAATTCTTATGCGACCTAACGCCATTACAGATCTCTACGATTCATTACCGCGACGCGCTGTCTCATGAGACAAATCCATCAACGGGTTATAGCGCCACTTTTCTGGCGATGTCCCTTAACTCAAAATAAGCGGGGCGGTGCTTTTTAAACAGGATATTAACAGGGATGTTCAGCCATTATTCTGGATATCGAAGCTGCGCTTGTGAACTCTTCATTCTTGAGCAACTGAAACGTTGGATTCAGCGGTCAATAGGCAGCGTAACGTTGTGCAGGTTTAATCCGAATTTACCGGCGAGTGACCGGAAATGATGTTAGCCCCCTTAGTCATTTTCTTTCAAATTCCAGCGCTATCAGTTCGTACTCTTTTTCAATAAACTTCCCTGCTTTTGCCGTCTGAGTCGTTTATGAATACATCAATAATCATTGAATCTAAGTTTCGTGGTCCACCTGATTCCGGTAATGGCGGTTATATCAGCGGTGCGTTTGCAAGGCATCTGGTCTCGCCTGACGATGGTGTAAATGATGCGGTTCAAGTGACTTTGCGGGCTCCGACCCCTCTTGATGAACCCCTTCAGGTCATCACTATTGACGAAAAACATTTAGACGTAAAAAACGGTGACCTGCTTATCGCACAGGTGGAGCGGGCTGAACTTTCGATGAATGTTCCCAAGCCCCCGGAATACGACGTTGCGGCTGCTGCTGTAAACGGGTCGCCTTCGTTGAAACCTGGACTCAACTCTGTTGTGCCTGGAGGGCTTGGTTTTCATCCTATTTGTTTTTGTTGTGGTGCAGATGTGGATGCGACGGAAGGTTTACGCATATTCGCAGCGCCAGTTCAGGGGTTTGATGGTGTTGCAGCAGCATGGCAGCCTGATCCCTGTTTTGCGGATGACGACGGTTTTCTGCCTTCAGAGATTATTTGGGCGGCATTAGATTGCCCAGGTCAGTTTGCGTTTATGAAGGAGGGGATTCGTACCGGGTTACTTGGGCGCATGACGGCCGAGATGCTTTTACCTGTCGCAGCTGCTGAGCGAATTGTGATCATTGGTTGGTGTATCGCGGTTGAGGGGAAAAAACATTTTGCAGGTACCGCGATGTTTAATCAGCAAGGCGAATGCTGTGCGATGTCCAAGCAGGTATGGATCGGCCGTCAGGATTAAAACCTGTTCTAAGGCTTGACCGCGGTTTTGGGGATACGCCATAACAAATCTTGTTCAAAGCGCTTTTAGCTTTGAGAAGCCCTGTGCATACAGTTATTATTCCCTCAGCGTCACAATTGCCAAACGACACGGCGGAAAGGGTATGACTGATAGGAAAAGAATTTTGCGATGACGAGCAGCAATAAAAAATCTTCTAAAGGGTTTTGGCAGAGGCTAAACGATGCGCTTACTGAAGTGGGTATCGAGCACGCCGATGATGACCGTGACTGGGACCAAAGGGTCAAGCTGCCAGAGTGGCAGTTGGCTCGTCTAAAAGAACGCTATGCAAAACGTCAGGAACAGAAGCGGCAGCAACAAGTAAAACAAAAAGCAAATCTAAAAAGCTAAAGCAAGTCGGCTAGTGCGTTAAAAAGGCTTTTAAGAGGATTCAGGTATCGTTGCCATTAGGCAACAGACCGGGAAGGGTGTTAAGCCTTACCGGGCCCCCCGTCATCATAGTTAGAGCTTGCCCGCCGCTCGATTTCCTTGAATAGTGGTCCCTTCAATATTGATGACGGAGATCCAGTAGCGGTTGATCTAAATGCGTCTGAATTGTCGAGCTGCATACCAAGGATCCCTTTCATACGCTCCCTAATGATCCCGTCAGCATCGAATGGAAAATCATGGTCAACATATGGACGCTTATTTTCAGTGACCATATAAAAGTTTCCTGCTTCGATGTGATCGAAGACCTGAATAGCATGGTTTTTCGGGGACTGTGCCATACCACCAACAGTGCTGCCTTCAGCCGGTTCCACCTCGTTTTCATCTAAATCGCCAGCCTGGACCCGGTTATTTACTTTGCTCGTCTCTCCTAGCGCCGTTCCCACGATACAGGGGCACAAAACATGAATCCGAATCTGGGGTGACTTAACGGCCAACTCAAAAGATAACGATTCAGTCATTGCCACAACGGCATGCTTACTGGCTTGATAGGAAGCCGCGCCGCCATCGCCACGCACGAGTCCACCCACGGATGCAGTGGTACTAAATATAGAAGTGGAAGACTGCCTTTGGAGCAGGGGGACGAACGCTTTAATCGTGTGGAGAACGCCCATGATATTCACGTCCAGCGTGGTCCGCCAATGCTGGACGGAGCTGTTCATGATGGTCTTATTAAAAATAACGCCTGCATTCGCGAATACCGCGCCAATATCTTTACCGGGGAAACTTGTCGAAATTTTCGCCGCAGCGGCTTGCAGGTCTTCCTGTTTAGTCACATCGCATTGAACACCATCGATCATAACATCTGGGAATTCTGCCCGAAGACGGGTAACCGCGGACAGCACCAGCGGCGCATGCAGATCAATCACCATAATATGCATACCAAGTACACCGGCGGCATGTCTGCACAGACCCCACCCTATGCCATTATTCCCAGCGCCGGTCACAACAGCGATCTGGTTCCTTAATTGGGCTGTATCGAAAGTTCCCTGTTGAATACTCATGTGCATGATCCTGACCATCATTAGGACCATTAGGCCACATATGAGCTAGGTTGCGTGAAATAGTCGGCTGGTTTCGTGTATTTATTGTGAGCAGTGGCGTGAGTCTGGGAGCGAGTCTTGAAGCGCGGTTGCAGGCCATGCTGTCACAGCATAGAAGAGTCGTGATGAAGCACCAGTGCTGGCAAGCTTGTCGTTCATGTGCGGTTAAAGTCTGCTGACTTGCTCATACACCGCCTGTTACTAAAAAAACGTTGAGCAGGCCTACCTGAACCCTTCTGCCTTTCCCTAGGCTGATCTTGGGAAAGGGTTTTAACGCTTGTTCAAACCGAGCTTTAAGGGCGCTAACCGGACCGTTTTCAATCCATATTGCTTAAACTATGGCGGTTAAACGGTAGCACTTAAACCGTAGCGCTTAAACCGTAGCGCTTAAACGATAGTTCATAAACGGTCCTCATAAACGATAGTTCTCAAACGGAGCGGCGTCAGCTAAGCCAGGGGTCGGTTCATCACACGAAGATATTTTAGTTTGGTTTTACCTTTATTGTGCACGCGATGAAAAACGCCTGCTTGAACAGTGACGATATCTTGCGCGTTCACCTCGTACAACTCTTCTACTTCTCCTTGTCCCTCGTCAGGATGACGCAGATAGATTTCCCCTGAACCTTGTGTGAAAAAGAAAATCTCGTCCTGCAATAAATGCTTATGCCCTGCCGTTTGTTTGCCCGGGAAAAGGTGAGTGCTGCTCAAGAGAAGGTTTTCGCCTACATAATTGTCTTTAACAGTGTAATTGTCGTTCTCTTTGCTAATGTGCCCGCCGATGTCGTCGAATTCGTCTTTCATGATATTGCTCCTAGGTTATGTGCTTGTACGCTGCAATCTTGCCTAAAGCCTTCTAAATAGAGTGTCTTTTTCAGGCTAAATTAAATATTTTTTTCTTCTTGTCGGTTTTCCTACGCTTGCCTGGTCGCTTTGATTCATATTCGTACGACAGTTGGAGCGAGACAAATTCAACTATCTTTGTCTTGGAAGACTACTTTGACTATTTTAATGCACAAGATAAAGCGCGATTGAATGAAAAGTCGGTCTTCTCGTTTATTTTCTGTTTTGCCCGGGATGTCAAGACTTCCCATCAATGTGCTTGAGGTTAAACGCGATGGTGTATGAGTCTAGACGCGACTTGTTCGCTTGATGTAAAGACTGCAATAATGACCCCTATATTTAGACGATGGAAAAAACGATGCGAGCAGTAGGATTAATGGTTCATGGCGGTCCCGAAGTATTGCAGGTAGTTGATGTGCCGGCGGTAGAAGCAGGCGTTGGGCAGGTTCGAATACGCAATTATGCCGCTGCAGTGAACCCTACCGATGTCGTGGCTAGAAACGGCATGCTCGCTGCGATGCAGAAAAAAAACCCACCGCCCTATGTGCCTGGCATGGATGCAGCGGGTATCGTAGACCAGGTAGGAGAGGGCGTGACGACTGGCGTCAAAGTAGGCGACCGAGTTATGGCCATGGTGGTTCCCAGAGCCGCCCATGGCGCCTACCGGGAACAGATTGTGTTAGATCAAAGAGCCGTTGTGCCGGCGCCGGCGGGTAGTTCGCACGTTGAAGCCTGCACGTTGCCAATGAATGCCCTCACCGCAAGAATGTCTTTGGATTTGCTAGACCTTAAACCCGGCCAGGTGATTGCTGTGACAGGCGGTCCGGGTGCTTACGGCGGCTATGTTATACAGTTGGCCAAAGCCGATGGATTAATGGTGATAGCAGACGGCGCCGACTCAGATCTGGCGCTTCTTCAGTCACTGGGGGCAGACACGGTTGTCAGCCGAGGAGATGGTTTTGCTGATAAAATCCGCGAGCACTTCCCGCAGGGCGTAGATGGTCTGGCAGATGGTGCGTTGCTGAATGCGCTTGCGATTGATGCGGTGAAGGACGGTGGCAGTTTCACATCCATTCGAGGGTTTAAGGGCGAAGATCAGCGAGATATTAAATTTAGCGCAACATGGGTGACGGGTTACGACGGAGCTTATGAAAAACTTGATCTGCTAAGGGAGCAAGTAGAGGCGGGCGTGCTGACGCTGCGCGTCGCGGACTCAGTCACGGCCGAGGATGCAGGTATCGCTCATCAGCGACTCGAGCAGGGTGGTACTCGTGGACGAATGGTGATTGAGTTTTGAATCTACTGTTAGGGATGGCCAGAACAGGCTAATCCTTTCAATTTCAGAGCGTTCCACGGTGTTCTTAAAAAAAAACCTATTGGTCTCGAAGCGGCACATGGAATCTAGCCTGTTGAAAGTTCGCCTAAACACGGGGCCTTTCCAGCAGCGGGTTTTATGTCTGTTCTTCCACTGCGCGAAAAGCTGCGTCAAACGCTGCATCCATCAAGGGTGTTGCCTCAGAATCTGAATTAGCAATTGAAATTCGACCAAACCTCGCGCGACCTAACTCATGAGGTGCTTGCCCTTCATCCCATTCCGGATCATCAAGGCCCATGTACGAATAGGCATATCCGTGAGGGATTCGGTTGACGGTGATGGCCTGGATATCAGTTTCGTGATTGAAGCCGTGCTTACCAAGCAAGGCCTGCAGTTGTGCGCGAATGTCTTTTTCGTATTGTTCAAAGGTTGTCGAATAAATTGTATGCCTACCCATGCGAAAAAGGTCGCGAGTTGACCCTACCTCTTCTGTCGCAGGGGTTGGTGTGCTCATCATGAGTACCGCCATCGGGTCCTCACCATTTCGCGGTGGTTCGTAGCCCCCGGTGGTCATGGTGGGTGCAGCGCTTACCCATTGGAACGGATCATAGGGGCATTGGGTAAATGAGACGCCTAGCTTGGAGAATGCACGACCGTTTTTCAGCAACACATTCGCGTAAACAAAAGGTACTTTTACACCATAGCTTAGCCCGGTTTTTTGTTCGTCGCTCATCTCGGGGCAAAGATGCGGAATCAATCCGTTGTAGCAGGCAAGAATGCAATTTTCAGCGGTAATGCGTGAAGCAGTACCTTGTTGAACGTAGTCTACTTCCACCTGGTCACGCTCGGCCTGTCTAACACCAACCACCGTGCTGTTGAGCCTTATCTTTGTTGGTTGGTCGACTTGATCGAGTGCACTGTAGTTAAATTTTGTTGTCGCCACATCCTTAAAACCTTGCATGTTTGGCGCTACAACTGGAATGAGTTTTTGCACCAGAAGTCTAGCGACAGAGGCGTTGCCGTCGGGGAACATGTAAGCTTCCAAAAAGTTGTCGACCAAAACGACGCCTATTGAGTCCGCAAGACTTGCTACCCAACCCATCGCTTGCAAACCCGGTGCGCCAGATGCGATGGCTTCAAAAACGGTGTGATTCCAACCCGAGGGACCGTTTAGGATTCTCAGATGGACGCCAATCATTTGTGCTGATTGTTCGGTTAGACCTACCCTGTCGATAAGAAAGCGGTTGTAGCTGACGGAGTTTACATAATCGTACTTTTCCCCTAGCGTCAAATCGTCAAGATAATCATACTCGCCACCAAAGAATGCTATCAGGCGATCTTGTTCATCTTTTTCAAAAGGTAACGTTCTGACCGCTTCGCGATAATTGCCTCTGCCGTGAAGAAATTTTAACCAATGGCCGCCGAGCGTCAGGTGGCCATCGTCAGTCGGTATGCTCATGCCGACGTCAGCGTGAAACTTCCCCCCCAACAAATCGCCGTCAGGCGTGTTTGCGTTCATGGCGTCAATCGCTTCGTCGTCAATACCAATGTCTGTCATTAAGTTCGCGGCGGTATCGCTATAGTTACCTGGGCTCTCTAGATTCTGTGCACCCCCTAGGCTTAGTACCATTCTGCCTTCATGATGGAATTCATTCCGCTTGGCATGCCCGCCAAAATCATCATGATTATCTAGTATCAAGATGCGATGGTCGTTGCCCATTTTTTGTCGGTAATACCATGCGGCCGCAAGGCCACTCATGCCTGCGCCAACGATGACCAGATCAAAGTGCTGATCAAGTGCTTTGTACTGATCAGGCTTTTCGCCTCGCCATGCCAGTGCATGAGCTACTTCGAATGATCCTTCATGGCTGCCTCGCAGGCCTGTTAGGGTTGGCGGGTAGTGAGGGTTTTCGTTACCCATGGTCAATTCGTTAAGTGTCGCGTTACGCTGCTTTGATGGTCCAGCCCCATAGGCATCGAATACCAGCCCACCGACACTAATCGCCATGCCGTTCAAAAGATCTCGCCTTGTGATTTTGGCTGTCATTGCCGCTCCGGGTTGGTTAATTACTGATTTACATGTCGATTGACAGGTTGTAGCATGTCACCTGACATGTCAAGTCTCGCTGGTTCCAAACGCCTGTAAGCGATTCCATAATGACCGAGGTCGATTGTTAACCGATGACAAATCGTAGAAACCAAATACTAAAGACTGCGATTGAAATGATTGCAGACGAAGGATACGCGGCGCTAAGTATGCGGGCATTAGCGCGCGCCGCGCAGATGAAACTAGGAGCTTTGCAATACCATTTTAGAACCTCCGATGATCTTTTGCGGGCTGTCGTTAGTTACATCGCGAACGCTTATGACTTGTCGTTTGACTCTCTGAGACGAAAAGATAATCCACCGAGCGTCCGGGATCTGGTGATTTTCGTGCTCGACGATGAGGCTGGAAAAAATTTGTTGGGAGATAGGCTGTTGCCTCAGCTATGGGCGATGCAGCAGGTTGAACCTTTGGTATCAGATCTAGTGGAAGATATTTATAGGCAGTATCTCCAAGTATTCGAAGGTGCACTGCGCGCTTCGGGTAGTGCTGCGCCTCGCGCCGAAGCGCTGTGTCTTATGTCCATGCTCGAAGGGTCGACCATTTTCATGGGTCGGGGCAGAAAGTGGGCAAAGGAGGCCAAGAAGGTTCGTAAGACAATATTGGCGTTCATAGAAAGCAAATATGGAGAAGCAGTATGACGACAAGAGAACGAACAATACTTGATGAGCAAATTAATCGTTTTGGGTTTTGGTCAGCGGTTGTTTTTATTGCGTCGTTAGCGATTTCACTATTCCTGCCCTTGGATGTGCCAGGGGGTTACGGGGCGGAACATGCCGACAGAGTCGCGTGGCTTAATGCAAATCAAGGTGTGTTCATACTCGGCTGGAGCAACCAGATTGTGGCGATGCTAAGTTTATCGGGTGTCTTTTTCGGGGTCGCCTGGCATATCGGCACGAAAAACCCCTTGCGAGCGATCTTAAGCGCTATGGTGGTACTCGTGTCCGTTGTCGCTTTTATTATCCCGAAGTTCATCGCCATCTGGACGATCCCCCAACTTGCAGCGGTCGTTGCGACGGGAGCAGTGGGCGCGAATATGGCAGATCAATTACTTGTGCTATTAAATGTCTCTATCCCGTTTTCGCTCTACACATCATTTGATTATCTGGGGTTTTGGTTATACGCCGTGTTTGGTTTGCTCGTGGCTGGTCCCCTTTATAACGATGATATCAGCTCAAAAGTGGCTGCCGTAACGTTTGGAGTGGTTGGTGTCGCGTTTCATGGCGTACTGGCAGCGCTTCTACTGGGCGCTTTAGAGACTGCAGATATTGAGGGGGCATTTATGACTGTATTTGCGCTATTGTTAATTTTTGTTGTGGCGATGCTGCTGCGATTCCGACGCGGGTTGCATCGTAATGACAAGGTGGCTCATCATGACGATTAATGATTGCAATGACGCTGACCCACACAGCTCAACCTTCTGTCTGCGTGCTTTCTGTCTGCGTGCTTTCTGTCTGCGTGCTTTCTGTCTGCGTGATTTCTGTCTGCGTACTTTCTGTCTGCGTGCTATGTGGCAAGGGCTATGTGGCAAGGGCTATCATTAGGAATACAAGTTTGTTTAGCGACGAGGGTGGCCACTGCCACTTTTAATGATTTTGTTAAGACTATCAGGAAAATCTCATGACATTACATCCCTTGGAGTTACTCTCAGCCGACGAAGTGGCAATAGCAGTGCAGCTTTTTCGAGCCCATCATATTGACGATAAAGCTTACTTTTCGTCAATAGGCCTAAAAGAACCTAATAAAAGCGATGTGCTGGCGGGTAAGACGATAGCAAGAGTGGTGACGCTGTCTGGCGTTGATCAGCAAGCTGATGGCGGATTTGTTTCCTTTGTCGATGTCACCGCGAAAAAGGTACTCAGTACTACCCGCCTGACGCTAGACGCACAAGTAGCCTATAACTACGTAGATATAGGTACAGCAATAGTCCTCACCAAATCGAATGCTCAATGGTTGGCGGCGGTGGCCGCGAGAGACGTTGATATTTCAACCAAGGAAGCCCTCGCGCTGATCCAGATCGATCCATGGCCAGCCGGAGGCTACGCTCACAAGAGTATTCCAAAGGGACATCGCGCGATGCGGTGCATCGCTTTTCTTCGGGAAGACGCGACAGATAACGGCTATGCAAGGCCTATTCACGGGCTTATTGCCCATGTCGATATCACCGCGGGGGCGGTCACCCATATCGAAGATAGTGGCGTGATCCCCATGCCAACGGCATCTGGGCGATTTGATAGCGAAAGCCAGCACGCTATCCGCTCTGACCTTAAACCGTTGAATATTACCCAGCCTGAAGGCACAAGCTTTCAGGTGACGGGCAACAAAATAACGTGGCAGGGTTTTGAGGTTCGCGCCTCGGTCCATCCTGTCAATGGTCTGGTACTGCACGAGCTTTCTCTGCAGAACAGGCCAGTCCTCTATCGCGCTGCACTGTCAGAAATGGTCGTGCCCTATGGCGACAGCGATCCAATGCACAGCTGGAAGCATGTGCTTGATGCTAGCGAATACAATATGGGTACGATGATCAATAGCTTGAAGCTTGGATGTGACTGCCTGGGTGAAATTCGTTATCTGGACAGTCATCAGGTTACTTTTGACGGCAATCTAAAGACGACAGAAAATGCCATTTGTATCCATGAGGAAGATTACGGCATTCAATGGAAGCACTATGACGCATCTTCGCAGACCACGGAGGTTAGGCGATCACGCAGGCTGGTTATCAGTTCTGTGTTTACCATCGGCAATTATGACTACGGGTTTTATTGGTATCTTTATCTTGATGGAACCATCCAGATGGAAGTGAAACTGACTGGTATTGTTGGTGTGAGTGCGTTTGCGGAAAAAGCGTCCAACCCAGCACAGTCGCCGGTGATTGGAGAAAATCTCTCGTCACCCGTGCACCAGCACTTGTTTTGCTTCCGGCTCGACTGGAACTTAGATGGTGGTACCAATTCGCTGTTTGAAAACCAGATCGAAGTGATGCCGATTTCAAAACAAAACCCCGAAGGTACTCAGTTCCGATCGGTTTCTCGGCCGTTAACGACAGAATCGGAAGCCATTAGGGACAACGCGCCACAGGTGAGTAGAAACTGGAAAGTTGTTAACCAAACATCTAAAAACAAGTGGGGCGTTCCTGTCGCTTACAAGCTACTACCGGCTGCTTCGCCAACGTTATTTGCACAACAGGGTTCTAAGGTCGCACTGCGCGCTGCGTTCGCTTGTCACAACCTGTGGGCGACGCCATTTAGTGAGGACGAACTTAGCGCTGCTGGTGCCAACACGGTGATGCATTCAGGGCAAGGTGGGCTTGCTGAGGTGACCGCTGAAAACCGTGACATTGAAGACTGTGATTTGGTGATGTGGCACACCGTGGCATTAACTCATGTACCGCGCCCTGAAGACTGGCCCGTTATGCCGGTTGAATATACCGGTTTTCACTTGATTCCAGTTGGTTTCTTCGATCAGAACCCGACACTTGACCTACCGCGTAAGTGCGAGGGTTAGCTAAAAGGGTCATTTGTACCGAGCGTCCCGGTGCAGCGTGCCAAGACACGATGGGAGAAGGCCGCGATAGGAACAGGCCTGGTATCAACAGATTTCGTGCTACACTTTTTCCAACTTAAGTAGCACGGAGATGCGTAGTAGTGCACGAGAAGATACCTGTTAGAAAGCGCAAAGCGATCATGATTCGGCCTTCACCGGATCTGTTGAGCGCGATGGAGGCTGCTGCGACCAAAGAGGGTATTAGCCTGAACAAGCTTGCCTTAGAAATCATTGAGAGTAGTGGCAGATTGGGTACGTCTAAAGCCGCAGGTACGCGCGCTGAATTGAGTGGCGCTGTTTCTGAGGTGGAGGCGGCAGTGAGAAAACTTAGGGGAGCGCTAGATTAAGCAAAAACGTGCAACGGCGCGCAAGCAAGGTAGTGGCTTAAATAGGACGGATAGAAAACTAACACGCACTGTCTGAGTTCGGCGAGTAACGTGTCGAGTCGATCGGATTGCATTTTCGGTTTTAAACCTGCTTCAGTCGAAATACCGTTTGGGCTAGTTAAGTGCACGAGGCGCCTGAAAGACGGTTTGGATTACAGAAGTACACGGGAAGCCAAACCTTTAAAGGGGCCTTCACACTTGGTCACTTTTTTGATCTCCAGAAGTACAGCAAGTACAGCAAGTACGGGACTGAGCCGGTCAGGCAGAACGTCCTTGTCGCTTCACTTTGAGCCACTGCATAGGTGTTGCACCACATCATTCGCAGGTCCACGCTGACCGCCAGTCACGTGCAGACAATATGACATGAGCAAGTTGTTCCGACCTGTTGTTCAGCAGGGACGCATGGTGTCTAATATTGCTTAACCCGTGAAATATTGGATTGCTCCCGGCGTCATGTTTCAGGTGATGGAACATAGTGACGTACTTAACACCCTGTTGGAGTTTATCGAGGAGGGCTCTGCCACAGGGTATGGCTTCACCGACCCGATCAGGACGATTGACTGGTTGACGAGCTGGCCTGAGGTTAAATCCGTTAGATAAGCCGGGCTACTTGTATTAAGAGGGGTAGGGCGCTGCCTTGCCGCGGTTATCTTGCTAGGCTCTTTGTGATCCTTCAGAATGCTCAACGCTGGGGTGGTTGTATTTAGCGTCCCCCTAGCGAATTCAATGCAATAGAAATGTGAGGATTAAGCGCGTGAGAAAAATCGTATATGCAGGATTGTTGGCCTTTATCGTTGCTTTGGTTGCAGGTTGTTCAGATAAGGCCAGCGTCAATGTCATCAAAGTGGCTGTTTCGCCAGCGTCTCCGCCAATGCTGTTTCAAAAGGACGGTAGATACCAAGGGGTTGATCTGGAGATCTTTCAGGGTTTTGCAGACGCCAGAGGGTTGACCTTGGAGATCACGGCATATGATTGGCAGGGGATGCTTGGGGCCGTCTCCAGTGGTCAGGCTGATGTCGCATTCTCAGGTATTTCGATTACGCCTAAGCGTCAGCAGGCGATGGATTTCTCGAACGCCTATTACGACAATGCGTGGCATCTTGTCAGTTTGGTGAGTCGTGATATCGAAATCAACGATCTGTCCGCGTTAATGCAGTACTCCCTTGGGTATCCTCGAGGGATGGCCTACGAGGGCCTGATCAGAACGGAACTCGAGCCTAAGGGCTATTATTCTGTCAGCAAGGTTAAGCTTTATCCGTCCTACAATGAGGTCGTCACTGATCTGGAAAACGGCAACCTTGACGTTGCATTTATTGAAGAGCCCGTTCTGAACAACTACATTTATAAAATGAAGATGCCCATCGAAAGCGATTATGTATTTACTGGTTTTGATCGGCTGGGTTTTGCGTTTGCCAAGGGTTCTGCCCGGCGTGATGATTTTAACCAGTACCTCGATGAACTTGGTCAGGAGAAGATACAGGCAATCATTGACAAATGGATGAAGTAATCTGACATGGACTTTATGCAGATACTGGTCGTGCTTGGGCAAGGTGTCGGTTACACCGTGCTGGTGACATTGGCATGTAATCTAACTGCTGTCCTGATTGGCCTGGTGGTAGTCGGTTTGCGGAAGTTTGAATCAACACTGCTTAGTTTTCTGCTTGATATTTTTACGTATGTCTTTCGGGCAATACCGATGCTGGTGTTGCTCTTCATTGTCTATTTTGGGCTGTCAGGGTTTGGTTTCCGAGTCTCGCCAATGATGGCAATGGTTTTGAGCCTCGGGGTCATTGCTGGCGCTTATATTGGCGAGGTTTTTCGAGGGGCACTGCAGTCCGTTGATAGCAGTGAAGTACTTGCCGCATATGCCTCTGGCATGAGCGGGGCGCAGGTCTTCATGTATATCGAGATTCCGCAAATGTTAAGGCTGTCAATGCCGGGCATGGTCAATGAGTTCACCACGGTGCTTAAATATTCTCCTTTTGCTTACACGGTCGGAATTCCCGAAATCACTAAACAAGCCATGGCGCTTGTAGGAACAACAAACCAGGGTATCGAAATTTATCTTGCCGCTGGGGTTCTCTACTTTATGATTTATCGTATTCTGCTTGCCGGCCTTGAGGCGGTTGAGAGGTACTTCCGCATACCGGGTATGACGCCGACATGAAGACCTTGGTGGTGGCTTTCCACATTCATTTTGCACAGGAATCTTTTGGCGGGTTTGATTTTGCATCAATTGAGACAAGCATCGGCGATAAGAGCATCGGCGATAAGAGCATCGGCGATAAGAGCATGGGCCTATGATTAAGATCCGTGACCTGATTAAACAGTATGAGGGCCTGAGAGCTCTAGACGGGATTGATTTCGACCTGTCAGAAGGTGAAATCAAAGTCATTATGGGACCCTCTGGCTGCGGTAAATCGACGTTGTTGAGGTGTCTAAATCGTTTGGTCGAACCGACCTCTGGCAGCATTCATTTTCTGGGCGAAGACATTACATCGCCCGATGTAGATGTCAGGCGGTTGCGACAAAAAATTGGTTTTGTGTTCCAGCAATTTGCGTTGTACCGGCATCTCTCAGTGTTGGATAACGTCACACTCGCGCTGCGCAAGTTGCAGGGTCTGTCTCGAGCAGAAGCGAATGAGCAAGCGATGACAAAACTTGCGAGTCTGGCAATGGCCGATCATAGCCACAAGTACCCTGCGCAGATATCTGGCGGCCAAAAACAACGCGTGGCCATCGCCCGAGCGTTGGCGATGAATCCTGCCGTTATGGTCTTTGACGAACCGACATCGGCGCTTGATCCAATCATGTCGCGAGAAGTTGGAGAACTGATTCAGGCGTTAAATGCTGAAAGTGTCACCATTTTGTGTGTGACCCATGACCTTGAGTTGGGTCAACACCTGTCTGATAGCGTGACCTTTCTTGATCAGGGCCGGGTGGTTACCGAGGCCAGCTTTGAGTATTTGTCGAGTGAGCACCCCGATGCCAGGGTACGCGACTTTTTCGGCAGGAAAGCTTAACTCGGATGGGAGACTGGAGCGGCTTTTATACAGATTTAGTCGAGCAGTTGCCATTAATTGTGAATGGCCTTGAAAATACGCTTTTGCTTGCAACAAGCATCAGTATCACCGGTTTTATATTTGGTATTCTGGTGTTCTACGCGACGCTGAGCAAGAGTCGTATCCTCAGGCTGATAACGCGCGGTTACATATCGTTTTTTATCGGCATGCCACTGATCGTTTTGCTGTTCCTGATGTATTACGGTCTGCCGACAGTGGGTGTCAGGTGGTCTCCTTTGACCGTCGCCCTGATCGGTTTCACACTCAATATAGGCGCCTATAACGCCGCCTATCTGAAAACCGCCTATAATGGTCTGGATCCGTCGGAGCTTGATGCGGCTCAAGCGCAAGGTTTCAGTCGATTTCAAATATTCCGCCTGATCATACTGCCGCAGGTACTGCGTTTATCTGTTCCGGCAATGACAAATCAGGTGATTCGAAATATCAAGGACACCTCTGTGGCGTTTTTGATCCAATACACCGAATTTTTTGCGCGTATACAAGAGTTAGCTTCAACCAATTTTCAGTTCTTCAAGGCCTACACGCTGGCAGGCTTGGTCTACTTGACGATCGTCTCGATTGTTGTCGTCTTTTCGATGTGGCTTGAGAAACGCCTTGTCATTCCTGGAACACATCGTGCCACGGATAAAGTCTCTGTTCGCAAGGAAAGGAACGCTTAACGTTATTGTCGGGCAGAAGGGGGCCTGTCAGGCATGTAGCCGGTTGCCCAACGGTCTGGCCGTGTGTTGGTTGAGGAAGCGGTGGACAAAGCGTTGGCGGGAGCGAAAGAGCATCCACTCACCACGAATGCGTCGTTGGCGGATGGTCTACCGTTTCGATATCCAGCAATCCCGAAGGGTCTCGCTGCTAGCAGCGTGATTGGCCTTCGAACCGGCTGTGGAGTGGGTCATTTTTGGGAAAGAAAACCTTTTGCTAAAACTTTTGGTATCTAGCTATAACGTTCTTTTAGTTCGCGTTTTAAAATTTTACCGGTTGCTGTGCGTGGCAGCGGCGTATCTACGAAGAATACGCTTGAAGGCACGTTATAGTGTGCCAATTGCTTTGCTACGTGAGCCTGCAGGTCTGCTTCACTAACACTAAGGCCAGGTTTCAACTCGACAACCGCAGCGACTTCTTCGCCAAGAGAAGGATGAGGTAAGCCGATCAATGCGACGTCTAATACCCCAGGGTGCGTGTGAAGCACGCCCTCAACCTCTGCACAGTAAACGTTTTCTCTGCCTCGAATGACGACGTCTTTTTTGCGGTCCACGACATAGTAGAAACCTTCGTTGTCCACGTAACCTAGATCGCCGGTTTTGAACCAGCCGTTGTCGAAGGCGGCGTCGGTAGCTTGCGGGTTTTGCCAATAACCCGCAAAGATATTTGGACCTCTTACCCAAAGCTCTCCGATAGTGTCGAGGCTCAAATCATTGCCGGCGTCGTCAACGATCCTGACGTCAACGGTTGGCGCCGGTCGCCCCACACTTCGAGGGCGTGCCGGTCATGATCGGTTATCAAACACCAGACACCGTCCGATATTTTAGAATGACAGTTGCGTTATAACGGCGCCAGGCGTTGGCTTTTGTGCCGCGCACGCGCATTTCCGCCAACGAATGCTACGAAAATTATGGCGATTCCGGGTAACAAGGAACAAGGAACCGTATATTTTGTGTATAACAAGTTGTATCAATAGCGCCATTTTCAGCAATCTGTCACCTCCCGGGTTTTTCGACTTTGTGTTTGATCCCGAGGAAAACAAAGGTGGTGAATTTGGCGTGAAGGCGTCCGTGCTGGAAAACTCAATGCTGGTCACCTTCGAGGTTTTCTACTACGAGTTTGAGGATCTGCAGGTCGACTTTTTCAACTCACAGCAGTTCGCTTACGTGACGGAAAATGCAGGTGGCTCAGAGACTTATGGTGGAGAGTTGTAGGCAGAGTGGGCAACGCCCCTGGAAGGTCTGACGGTTCTGGGTTCGCTGGGCTACCTTAAGTCTGAGTACACATCTTTTCTGAACCTCTGTTATGTCGGACCGACACCGGCACAGGGCAGCGGATCACCGGCGCCCGGGCAAAATGAGGCAGATCTCAGGCAGGACCTAAAGGGAAATACTCGCCCCGGTGCACCTGAGTGGAGCAGATTTAGTGCGGCAGTCTATGAGCGTCAGGTTGCGGCCAATCTGCTGCTGGGCGTGACGGTGAATATGGAGTACAAGGACGAAACTGTCCTCAGATCGTCTGATTCCAATGCTGTTTATGAGTCCTACACGACTCATGATGCGAGCATTCGTCTCAGAGCGCTGGATCAAAAGTGGCAGCTGGCTCTAATAGGAAAGAACCTCGGTGATGACCTCGCGATCCGGGGAGCGGGTAACGCTCTTGGTACCGGTGGTAATACGGGTACCGATGAAGGGTTTAGAGGTGATCTCAGGGGTGGTGCCAGCCGCGGAAAGCAGGTCGAACTAGAGCTTACCTGAAACTTCTAGAACAGGTGCCTCCGGCAAATATGAAAGGGGGGGGAGAGCCCCCCTTTCATATTTGCCGGCGCTGTTTGTTGATCAATGCAATCAGGGGGTCAATATCCCGAACCTGGTCGAGTTATCTAACCCCACGTTACTTGCTGTCAGTCTGACTCTTCGAAGGTTCATCAGCATCAATCTAGCGACGAATTCACAAGCGTACAGGACCAAAAAGAAGTAACTAAAATACAAAGCAACCGATAGGTTGATATTTTTTTATGGATCGGCACCGTTATCCAAATTCCAACCATGAAAAACCCAGTGCTGAGCAGGATCGCTGGCACGACCGCTGCGCACAGTGCTTCCAAACGGCCACCTTAAAGATATAAATGTCCGCAGCGATATAAAATATCAAGGGCGGCCAACTGAGCCGGTGATTGGTTGATTTGAGTCGATCAATTATTATTTTCTCCTAAACGTTAAGGCTACACTTTCGTCGTGCTGACCACAGAGGTATCCCGAGTTGCTACCTCGCACGTCAAATCGGTCCCCGATCGTTAGGAAGACAGCCTGAATAGTATTCCGCGCAGGGCAGGCGCTATACGATAAAACCCCTTCGCATTTTTACGGTTAGACTGACGACTTACCGTTCAGCCACTGGCCCTTTGGTGCAGCAGTTTCTAGGTTGAGTTGCCCGCTGAGGCCTGCGGCGCGATGGGTCGAAATCTCCTGCATGGTCGGGCTTTGCATCATTTCCAACATGGCCTTGCGAGAGGGATACATGGCAATCGCAACTTCATCCCAGAGTTCTTCTACTTCACCTAGCATCAGACGTTCTACGTCTGCGGCAAACATAGCTGCACCACCAAACTCTTTTAGTAACTGAGACACGGCAGCGCCATAAATATCGTAGGCCTCGCGCCCGCTTAACGCGGTTGGCCGGCCATCCTCATATAACGCTTTGTCTTTAAACTTAAGCAAGTTCACCATATAGATGGGGCCGTCAGGACCTGGTTCGAAAAAACCTGCTATCTGTTCTTCGTTGGGTACCACGCTGTTATTGACTTTCATGGGTTTCCTTAATTTGAGCGCTTTTAAAGTGGATTATCCTGGCAAAACTGGATGATAGTTTTGGTCAAAGTGTCCGGGGCATCATCCTGTAAGAAATGACCTGCTCCCTCAATGATCGTATGGTTTTGTCCCTGAGCGCCAGGTACTGACTCTTGAAACCGCCTATGGCCACCCGCGGTGACAGGATCTTTATCTGAAAACGCGGTAATCAACGGCTTCTCAAAAGCTTCTAACACTTCCCACGCGGCCCGATTATCCGGAATGGCGACGTTATCTGGGAAAATAGGCACAAGAGACGGAAACTGCCGTGCCCCTTGTTTGTATTCTTCGGTCGGAAAGGGCGCATCGTAAGCGGCCTTTTCAGCATCCGACATTGCGCCGTTAGCGCTTAGCGCGCTTAAGCTAACGACATCACTGATGACAAGGTCTGGATAGCCATCACAATATTTGATCCAGTACATAAAGCCCGCACCATGCTCGTTCTCCTGAAGCTTGGCTGACATTTCTACTGGCGCTAGCGCAGGAATGGTGTCGAACAGCGCGTGCATCGGGGCTGCCATCTCATCGGGAATGCCTTTGGCATCAGGCAGACCAGTGTTTGCGACAACCACGCGAGCGAACCGGTCGGCGTTTTGTGTCAGTACCCGCAGGCCAATCAGGCCGCCCCAGTCCTGGCACATTAAAGTGATTTTCGTAAGTTCGAGCGAGTTAACGAATTGTTCCAGCCATGCGACATGGCTGGCATAGGTATAGTCGCTGCGCTGGGTTGGCTTATCCGATCGTCCAAAGCCAATGAGGTCTGGCGCGATGACCCGATAGCCTGCACTGGTCAGGATTGGAATCATTTTTCGATATAAGTATGACCAGGTAGGTTGGCCATGCAGACATAGAATCAGTTCGCCTGCGGCCGGCCCCTCGTCAAGATAGTGCATGCGTAAACTACCGCCTTCACCATCATCGATCTCAACGTAGTGCGGTTCAAAAGGGTAGCCGTCTAAGTTGTTGAAGCGTTCGTCAGGTGTTCTGATAAATTCCATGGTAGATGCTCTTATTTTCGAAAATGGTTGATTCAGTGAATGTCTAATTGGGCCAGTAGATATATTCATCGCCCGCTTCGTAGGGTTGGCCGCTATGTTTGTCGATAAACATAGGCGCATTGATAACACTTGGCCACATCGGCGTAGCTTGTTCCGCGTTGTGCGCGACGAGTAAAGCCTCTAATGCTTTAACCTTCTCAGGATACTCATCGGCCACATTATTTTGTTCTGTTGGATCCTGAGTTAGATGAAACAGCCAGGGTTCTGTTGGACGTTCTGCGCGAATCAATTTCCAACCATCGCTCAGTACGGACTGGTGATGCCCCTCTTTCCAGAATAGATCGCGAGTTGGTAAGGCTTCAACTTCGCCAGTCAGTTTAGGTAGAAAATTGACACCATCTAGCTTTCGATCGGTTGGGATAACCGCTCCCGCAGCACCGGCAAGCGTGTGAAAGACATCGATATGGTGGATGGGTGTGTCGACCACTGTGCCCGCTGGAATCTGCTTTGGCCAACTGGCCATAAATGGCACGTGTATGCCCCCTTCAAAATGATTTAGCTTCCAGCCTCGGTAAGGTTTGTTGATATTACTGAGTTCAATATAACCTGCACCGCCGTTGTCACTGGTGAGAATCACAATGGTATTGTCTGCAAGGCCATTGGCTTCAAGGGCGTCCATGACCTGACCAATGCCTCTATCGAGTGCGTGGATCATGGCAGAGTAGGTACGCAAATTTGGGTCTTCGATCTGCGAGAATGCATCGTAGTCTGATTTCAGCGCCTGAATGGGATTGTGGATCCCCCAGTGCGCCAGGTAAAGAAAGAACGGTTGGTTGCGATTTGCCTCGATTACCTTAACGGCTTCATTGGAGTAATAGTCAGTGAGATAACCGTCCGGCTCAAACCTTTCACCACCATTCCATTGCGCTGCATATTCTGCAGTCGCCCAAACCATCTTTTCGACGGAAGAGTCAAGCTTGGAATTCACAACATCCGGATGATCTTCGGGCAGATAGAGCGTGCCGGCCATATAAAGACTGTCGTCGAAACCTTGATTCTCGGGTCGCATGCCGTTGGTTGACCCTAAATGCCACTTGCCAATATGGGCGGTGTAATAACCCGCGTCCTTGAGTACCTCGGCAATGGTAATTTCTTCCGGTGGCATGCCCAGTTCACCCATATCGGGTAATGCTTCAGCGGCCTCAAGATCGACAAATGTGGGTAATACACCGGGATTTAGTTCTTCCATCCAGCTGAAGATTAGAGGTCCTTGCTTAAAGAAGGGCGTGAACTCAAAACCAAACCGGGTCGAATAGCGACCCGTCATAATAGAAGCTCGGGACGGTGCGCAAACCGCATTGGCGGCGTATCCATTATTAAATCTGACGCCATTTTTTGCGATTTCATCAATGTTAGGCGTCATCACGCTGCCGTCACCCGCGCCGCCATTGTAAAGAGACACGTCATTGAAACCCATATCATCAGTAAGAATCAGAATGATGTTCGGTGCGCGATCATTGGCCGGTGCGGTAGCCACTTCGGGCCCGGCGGGCCATGTGATGGGAACATTCTCAGGTACGGGCGAAAGTGTCTCTTTTACGATCGGCAATCCCCAAACCAAAAGGTCGACTCGGTTTTGCCATGCAAGGGTTGTCGCGATGGCGACCACAATTAAAAAACCAATAAGCTTGTTCATTACGCGTCTTCTTTAGTTGTTTTAGTGGTTATTGTTAATGATGTGGTGGGACAGTATGCACTGTGAAATCCCCTAAAGACGCGGCGGAAATCAAGTGTGATGAGACCTGAGCTGGCTTTACCCATGACGGCGTCTCCGATATCGGATGCCCAGTACAAGCAAAACCAAAAATTGGCCGCGCCCAGAACGAGAGATGGTTTTCTCATCATGTATAATGATAAACATTAATTAAGGTCGGAGAAATATAACGCAATCTTGAATGGCAACCAATCAAAACTTCTTGTCAGTGACATCTCGTTTTGGATACACGGCGATGAGCGGTTTGGCATTAAGGCCGTCGCTTGATTCTAACAAAGACAAAGTCGGGCCCTTGCGTCAGTATATTCGTGTTTTCGGCCTTAAGATTGGTCGCGCAATCTATGTCTCACGAGGCTGGACCGAACCTTGGTTTTGGTATCCGTTACGGTGAGCAGTTTAGCGCCAATCTCGAAGACACAATGGTGGGTATATCGTCTGCCCCTGTATCATCCGAGGCAGTGAAGCTTCACACCGAAAATATTAAGTGTTGATCAATCAGGATAAAACCTAGCATGCTAGCCGATCGTGCTGGTCTAGGAGGAAACCATGGTGCGCCTATTCATTGGGCTTACATTTGCTGTTTTCATCGGTTTCTGGGTTCTTTTTGAATCACCCAGGCCTGAACTTACCATTGACCCGGCTACCCTGGCTGGCGATGGTAGTTTGATAAATTATTGCCAGCTACCTACGCTGGATGGCAGCGCTAAAAAGGCTAAAGATATTGCCAAGGGCAACACCCCGGGATGCAGCTATTCGCATTTCCCGTTACCGGTTTTATTTGCATGTACTGAGCCGCTGATTGAAGGTGCGGACGACATAAGAGGTCTGTGGCAAAAAGTGGGTGGTGGTCACGTCGAACGTATTGAACAGTGTGGCAACCGGGTGGTGATTACCTCAAGCGGCATTATTCATGACTATGGTCCTAACAGTACACTGGGAGAAAACACCAACGACACCGAGGGCGTAGCGTTCAGAATAGGTGGGCGAGCATTTTGTCCGCGAACATCGGCGAGCATGATTTGGAACAATGGTGTGTTGGATTTCCATGTCTTTGGTTGGGGGCCGGTGGTTGTCAGGCGTTATCTCGATGGTGATGTATTAGTGTGGGAGTACGCAAATGGAAGCACCACCACAATGGAGCGAATTTGTTCCCTGCCGGAGGACCGAAAGTATCCCCGGCGCTGAGGGCTTGTGGCATAGAGTGCCTTTGATTATGCTTAAAAGAACCCTGAATCGCGCTTAAACAGAGCGCGCGGACGGCCTTTTTTGAAGGTCAGTGTGTTTCTAATTATTTAGAAATTATCGATATCACTAACCGGGATTATCCGGTGATAAACGGTGCCTGAAAAAAAGCATGTCTAATAAAGCAGATAGGGAAAACAGCAGTAGGCCAAAGACAATTCTGATGTCACCGGGGTTAAGCACTGGCTCTACCGGGAAGGCGATTGTCTTGGTCAATGCCGCCATTTTGTACTCATGTCTCTCGTTGAATGCTGGATTGATAACGATTGCGATAATGTCGCGGCGGCTTCGATATCGAAACAAAGCACCTTGATCCCAGTGACTTGCGCCCTCAACCCCGGAAATATCCAATGCATCCGCAACTGCTCTGCCGAAAAAAATTGGATGGCTAGCGCGCTTGAACTGCGCGGGGTACATGTGCTCCATGTAGTAGTTTAAGAGTTCCATAGGACCCGCGTCTGGACCGGTAGCGGTTAGTTCACGCGGAGACTCATTTAGGTCTATGAGATTCACCATGATAAAGTCGTCACCTGAATCACTGCGCATAAAATTTTCTAGGTTGTCTAACGATCGGGTAGACCTTCCTTGTGCTTCAGCCCTAAGTAAGGCCTCCTTAATTTCATCTTCTTGCATTGGACCATTAAGATTTGTGTACCAACTGAAGAAGGCTGCATAAAGCACAATTGCGGTTAGCCAAAGGTATTGTCTTTTCATCAAGTAGTTACTCCAGTCACGATAAATATCGTTTTCTGATCATTGCATTGAGTCGCGATTATGACAGTAAAGTATCGCCGGAAGAATCGCTCCTGCACTGACCTTTCCCCGAAAAATAGCACTAGACTGGCGTCAGCATGAAGAAGCGTTACCGCTAAGAACAGATCATTAAAGCAATCAAGCAACATGAGGCTGGTAAGAAGGTCGAAGATATCTGTCTCGATCTAGGCATATCCAGCGGCACGTTTTACAACTGGGGCAGCAAATACGCAGGTCTTGACGTCAAGGAAGCCAAACGTCTTCGGGAACTCGAGTCAGAGAACAAAAAGCTCAAAAAATTGTTGTCTGAGAAGCTACTCGATAACGAGAAGACGAAGGATGTCCTATCAAAAAAGTGGTGAAGCCTGAAGCAAGGAAGCAGGCGGTTGACCATATGATTACCGAGCACAACTTGAGTGAACACACAGCTTGCCAGTTGGCTTCAGTGAGTCTCACCGGATATCGTTATCAGGAAAAACCCGCAACAATAAGCGAACTTACCGTAGTGACATCCCGGAAGGGTGCCAGGTACGAACCAAGAAAGGCAAAAAGCTTCAGCGGTCGAGACAGCCGATGATTGTTGCAGTAGCACCTAATCAAAGATGGTCGGTGGGCTTTGTCTCTGATCAGTTAAGTAACGGTAGAAGGTTTAGGGTTCTTAACCTGATCGACGACTACTCTCGAGAAGTGATCGATCAACTTGTGAGCTTTCGATATCAGGTCGGCAAGTTGCTCGATTCTTGGATCAAGCAATTGAGTCTAGCGTTAAGCCCGCAACCATTGTCTGTGACAACGGCACCGAGTTTAGGAGCAAAGCAATGTTCTTTTGGCGCCAGGCTACGAGGATAAAGCTTGGATTTGTCCAACCGGATAAACCGACACAGAATACGTTTGTGAAAAGCTTAAACGGTAAGTTCAGGAATGAGTGCTTGAACCAGCACTGGTTCAGATTGTTAGACGACGCTAGGAAGCTGGTCGATGCATGGCGTTATCAGTACAACTACGTTCGTCCTCACAGCTCACTGTACTGTTTAACGCCGGTCGTGTTCGCAGAACAGGCAACTTAAGTTATGGGAACTCATCGAACGATTGGTATTAAGACAGGGGAAAGTAGACAAGGGAAAGTCACCGCACACCTCGATTGGTGGCATTTCACGAAGGAATGTGCCGGATGTGGCTTAACCCTTTATTTTTTATGTCGATTATTAATGGCGGGATTATACTAGGGCAAAATTCGACTTCAATGAGCACTTTTAGATGCTATTACTTGAATCCAAAAGAAATCAAAGAAAATAATTGGGAGAACCCATTATGGATGAGAGTTTTGAATCTCGAGCGCTAATAGCTCGCGATGAGCTGCGATCTCTTCAGCAACGTCAAAACATTCCTTCCCTAGTTCGTTTGGCAGTGCAGCTTGGCGCCTTCGTGCTGTGTGGCGGCTTGGTGGTTTTCGCCGCGTCGTTTTCGCTTGTTGCCGTGCCCCTCACGATTCTTCTTGCCGCAATCTGGGCTACACTATTTGCGCCTTTTCACGAATGCACCCATCAAACTGCGTTTCGATCGGGTCGCCTCAATACGATCGGGACTTGGCTGAGTGGGATACCCTTTGGCATGTCTCCAACCGTATACCGTCACTACCACTTTGCGAACCACCGCTATACCAACGATCCGCATAAAGATCCGGAACTTGGTGGGTCTCCCCAAACCGCCTCTTGGCCACGCACCAAACCTGATTGGTTCTCGATGATTTCGGGTCTGTGGCTCCTAAGGGCGAAGGTGATGGTTTTGCTAATGTTTTCCGTTTTGCCGAGCACACGGTGGGACGCGATCGCGCCTTGGGCTCCCCCTGAACTCCGCGCGCGGATGGCTTGGGAAACGCGTGTGGTGGCACTGATGTGGCTTTCGCTCGTTGTGGCGGTAATCACAGGAATCCCTGGCGCGGGATGGCTGTTGATTGCGCTGCCCCTTTCCCACATGTTTCAAGCCGTGTGGCTGACTGCCGAGCACAAAGGGCTGCCACTAGAGGGTACGATCCTGGCACGGACACGAACGATGCGACCCTCGTCAATTGTACGGTGGTGGCTTTGGAATATGAACTACCATGCCGAACACCATGCATGGCCCGCGGTGCCCTGGCATGCCCTACCTTCGCTTCACGAGCGTATTGCAGACCACCTTGACCACCAAGAGCAGGGCTACTGGCGTTTACAACTTGGTATCTTCAAGCGAAATAACCTTCCCTTCGGGTCTGTCTCAGTCCAAGCGAAAAAGAGTGAGGAGGGCTGTGAATAAACTCAAATCTCCAACTGGTCGAGATTACTCTAGAGGGAGTTACCGTGTCGGCTGTTGGCCGACAGCCGTCTCTTGAACCGCACAACCGTCATCTGTAATGGCAACCATAGCTGACAGATGGATCGTTAGGCCAATCCGTCTCAGATGTGCCCATTGCTGACATGAAGTGCGTTTTTGGTTGCGCCAACCGGTCAGGATAATTGTCATTCAATAAGGCAATGGCAGTCGTGTTTAGCCTGCCTTATGAATTGATCTGTTTGAATACGTTGGGATCAAACAACAGGAGCCTATTGGATGACTGAAAGAGACGGGTAGGGCAGGTTCCTGCTTGGACAAAGCTTACCAGGTGCTGGCAGACCAAAAGGTTCACGCCAGAGCCTGTGCGATCTGTTCTTTGCTGACCTCTCGGAGTTCTGGGATAGGGAAAGATCAAGGATACTCTTTCAGTTGGCAGCAGAGCCCCCTGATAGAATCGTTAGGGGCGTGGCCAGATTGGAGCCGAAGCAGGATAAGTCTTAACAGCGAGGCGTTGTGATGGTCTTGGATTACACGGAATTCAAAGCCGCATCTAACATTACTAGGCCACTCATTGTGTGGAGTATTCTCAATGATGTCTCGTCAGGAGAGAACCCTGACTTTTTCATGTGTGTCTACTGAGGTGATATTCTCAGAAAACGCTAATTATTTCTGTCTCATGATGGGGCGGTGGAGATGAACTGGACCAATTATGACAGGGCGAGCCACGTGTAGCTGTCTATCTCCCGCCTCGTGCCTCTTATCGGCCGCTGATTGTGTAAAATAGGATGCGACCATGGGTGAGTCAACCCTCGGAATCCCTCCGTTACTGCAGAGTATAGCAATCGAAACCGAGGTCCTACATAAAGGACACCTCGGTGCTAGGTTAAGTCTTTGCTAAGGTTGGCGCCTTGCCGTTAACCTGACGACGACGTCGCTGTAACAGCACGATAGGTGTCAGTAACAACAGCGCCGGGATAAATATCAGCTCTTTGGGCGGCTGATCCTGCGGGACTTCTACCTGCGCTATCTGCTGGTCAAAAGTCAAACCGGCTCTCTGAGCTTGGCTATCAAAGCCGACCATATCAACCACTACCTTGCCATCAAGTTCAATCAATTCCAGGCCTGCATTGACCAGCCGTTCCTGGGTCCCCCGGCCTTCGCCTAGCTCAAACAGCGCCACAAAGTTACGCGGATTACCGACCGCATCCTCACCCACCAAGTGCAGTCTCAACTCAGTCCTGGCAGGGATATCCAGGTTGCTGCCGGTCAGTTCGCTGGCCGCAACGGTTTGATACGGGGAAACGATCATGTCCATCCAATAGCCTGGACGGAACAATGAGAAGGCGATAAGGATCAGCAAGGCGGTCTCGTAAAAACGGTTACGCACTAGGAAATAACCCTGAGTCGCCGCAGTAAACAGTAAGATCGCCGCAGTCGAGATCAAGAATACTATAACGCCCTGCCACCAGGTCACATCGATCAACAATAGGTCGGTATTAAAGATAAACAGGAAAGGTAAAATAGCCGTACGCAAACTGTAAAAGAACGCCACAAAACCGGTACGAATCGGATCCCCCCCGGACACCGCTGCCGCAGCAAAAGACGCTAGCCCCACAGGTGGAGTCACATCTGCCATGATGCCGAAATAGAACACGAACAGATGGACCGCGATCAACGGTACAATCAACCCTGATTCCTGACCCAAAGTAACAATTACCGGCGCCAGTAAAGACGATACAACAATGTAGTTGGCGGTGGTCGGCAGGCCCATACCCAGAATCAAGCTCAGCACGGCGGTCAAGACCAACATCAACAATAGGCTACCCATCGACAACACTTCAACCAGGTCGGCCAATACCGAACCAACACCTGTTTGAGATACCACACCAACGATGACACCGGCGGTTGCCGTCGCGATACCGATGCCAATCATGTTCCGTGCACCAACGATCAAGCCATCAATCAGCTGATTGAACCCCCACCTAAACTGTCGCCCAAGACCACCTTTGTTACGGAAGAACGCAAACAAGGGTTTTTGCGTCAGCAGGATAAATATCATCAACATCGAGGCCCAGAACGCCGATAATCCAGGGGACAAGCGTTCAACCATCAGACACCAGACCAGCACCACCACCGGCAGAATAAAGTGTAACCCTGACTTAACGGTCGGCCCGACCTCAGGCAACTCCACGACATCAGAGTTGGGGTCATCCAGTTCAAGATCGGGGTAGCGAGAAGAGAAGCGCACCAGCAAGATATACACGGCCAACAACACCACTCCGATCACTAGACTAGCGTATTGGCCAAACAACGGTTTGATCCAGCCGATACCGTAATAGACCACCATTGATATCGCCGCGGTGGCAAAAAATCCGATCAACACCCCCGTCAAACGGGCCATCCAAGGCTTGGCCACACTACGCCGAGGCAGACCATACATATTCTGTTTAAGCGCTTCGAGATGAACGATGTAAACCAGAGCGATATAGGAGATCAACGCTGGCAAGAAGGCATGTTTGATCACTTCAAGATAAGAGATACCGACATACTCAACCATTAAAAAGGCCGCCGCACCCATTACCGGCGGCATGATCTGGCCATTAACTGATGAAGCCACTTCCACAGCACCAGCTTTCTCGGCGCTGAACCCAACCCGCCGCATCATTGGTATGGTAAAAGTGCCGGTCGTTACCACGTTGGCAATGGAAGAACCGGAAATCAGTCCGGTCATACCCGAAGCAACCACGGCTGCTTTAGCAGGCCCGCCACGCAGATGGCCTAACAACGAGAACGCCACCTTAATAAAATAGTTACCGGCACCGGCCTTGTCCAGTAGCGCACCAAATAAAACAAATAGAAATACGAAACTGGTAGAGACACCCAAAGCAATACCAAACACACCTTCGGTGGTGATCCATTGGTGATTTACCACTTCTTTCAGGGTGGCGCCCTTATGGGCGATGATCTCCGGCATGTAGGGGCCTGCAAAGGTGTAGAGCAAAAACACCGACGCAACAATGACCAGCGGCGGGCCCAGCGTACGCCGTGTTGCTTCCAACAGTAGAATGCCGCCAGCAACCGCCACGACGAGATCTAACGTAGTCGGTAAACCCGGGCGATCCGATATTTGAACATAGAATAAAAACAGGTAGCCAGCGCAAAACGCGCCCAGTATAGCCATCACCATATCCGCTAGGGGCACCCGTTTACGGGGTGAACCACTCAAGGCGGGATAGGCCATAAAAGAAAGGAATACAGCAAACGCAAGGTGGATCGAACGCGATTCAGTGTCGTTGAAAACACCAAAACTGCCGATCAGCGGCCAATCATAAAACGGTAGCGGCGAGGCGATCCAGAGCTGAAACAGAGACCAACACAGTGCCGTTCCCAGCAGCAAAACACGTTGAATGCCTTCGGGATCTCGGGCACCACTATCAGTCGAGGCCACAAAATCCTGGAGTTCTGCGTCGCTGAGTTTGTTTGGTTCTTTTGAATTCAGGTCACTCAAAACACTCTCCGATCCAACGTTTCCAGCGTTACCACCGGTAAACATCAGTACTATCCAGCAAGACCGAGAAGGTCACGCCAGAGTCGAGAAGGGACTGTCCCGGTGGTACTCTGGAACAATCGAATTAGGTGGCGGCACCGCCGGTCAGAAGCGTATGAATCACATCCAGCCACGTTCTTTGTAGTAGCGTACGGCGCCATCATGCAGAGGGGCAGACAGGCTGTTTTTGATCATCTTGGCCGGATCAAGGTTGGCAAAGGCAGGGTGCAGACGCTTGAAACGGTCAAAGTTATCGAACACCGCCTTCACGACTTGATAGATCGCTTCGGGATCGGCCTTGGTCGAAGAAACAAAGGTCGCACCGACACCAAAGGTGGACGTATCGGCATCGCTACCGCTATACATTCCACCAGGGATAGTCGCCGCGGCGTAGTATGCGTTGTCATTGATCAACTTACTAATATCATCACCGGTAACCGGTACCAGTACTGCATCACAAGAGGTGGTTGCTTCCTTGATAGAACCGTTAGGGTGACCCACTGTGTAGATAATCGCATCAATCTTATTATCACACAGCGCCTGGGACTGCTCTGAAGCCTTCAGTTCAGATGCCAGCTTGAAGTCATCCTTGCTCCAGCCTTTGCCTTCCATCACGACTTCCATGGTGCCACGTTGGCCAGAACCTGGATTACCGATATTGACACGTTTGCCCTTCAGGTCGTTGAAATGCTTGATGCCGGAATCAGCACGGGCAACCACGGTAAACGGCTCGGGATGAACAGAGAACACGGCACGCAATTCTGGGTTAGCACCCTGACTGGCAAATTTACTGGTGCCGTTATAGGCGTGGAACTGCCAGTCGGACTGAGCCACGCCCATGTCCTGCCCACCGATACGAATGGCGTTAAGATTGGCAACCGAACCACCGGTTGACGGGGCGGTGCACTTGATACCGTGAGTCTTTTGGCCACGGTTAACCAGACGGCAAATGGACTGACCGACCACGTAATAAACGCCGGTCTGACCGCCAGTACCGATAGTCACGTAAGATGGCGTAGCAGCGACCACGGCACCACTTTGAATGCCGATCGCAATACCCGCGGTAATAACGGAGCTGGTCAAAAATTTCTTAAAATTCATCAATTTTATCCTTATTAGTGATATTTAGAGCCGGTGCATCCGTCAAGTGAGGGCGATGGGTAGTATTAGCAGGCTTTTCTAAGAAATACGAATATATAGATACTTTTAGCAAGTTATTAAACGGAAGATAGAAAGAGAGTGCTAATCCGCAGTCGCTAATAAAATCAGGACGAAATTGATCTTACAAGGTTTTTGCTGAAGGTAACTAAACCACTTAACCAAACAGGGTAAGTTTGTTCTAAGCCTTGTTGTTATGAATTCAGCGTATTTTTAGTCATTTTTAAATAATCAAAAACCATCCGTACATTCGGTGGCGTACGTTGTTTCAGGTGCGCCAGAATGGTCTGGATCGCCTCCGGGTCGGTGACATCAGCGATCACCCGCGAGGTGCCGCCGCACAGCGGACAGCACTCTGGCTTGCTGTTCTTCGACTCCGCAATCAGCCCCGGCTCTCTAGCATGGCGCATGACCAGCCGGATCACTTACTCCTAGTAGGGCTTGTCCAGTTCAAGGTATCGACTGGCTATACACCACTGTCCATTTTCTTTTCTCACCTGGTCGCGATAGACCCCCGAGGACAGGAGCTGAATATCGCCGTTCTCCGTAGCCATTAAAGTCAGGTTGGAAATGACGACAGTCTTGTCGGCCGCGACTTCGAAGAAAATGTTTGAAATGACGTGGCGGCGCACATCGGTCTGTTCCGCCATGGATCCGGCCATCAAGTCCATGATGCCGCTTTTGCTTTCAAATGGCCCAATTAGATCACCGCCGGCAATTCGCATACTAAAGCTGGCTTGTTCCGCGAAACACGCTTCGAGCATGCCAATCTCCCGCTCATCGTAGGCATACGCAGCCCGGCTCAATAACTCATGAATTTCTAGTTTTTCTTCAATATTTATACCCATGCCTTGACCTCCACACCTAAACCGTTCAGTGCCCCGGAAACAACTAGGACAACTAAAAATATCTATTGTACTTTTCTTCTCATTGATTGCGGAATTATAACAGGTCTGATTCGATACTCAGACTATCGCTCGAAAAGCCCTGTTACAGTGTCTGTTGTAGTGTCTGTTGTAGTGCCTGTTATAGTGCCTGTTATAGTGCCTGGCCTCGGCAAAGCCGTATTGATTGCGGCGAACGGTGGCGACCTGACGAAACATGCCTTTGGAAAATATTCCTCTGAGCCGCCTGCGGTGGCTTTCCATGATGAGAATATGCAAGCTGAAGTCGGTGTTACACCGAAAAGGGAATAGCTTGTGAACCATGACGGCAAGGTAATGATCGAACCCAAACTTTAATGCGCCAGGCCAGTGAGCCTGCAGGCGGCCTGTCTTGATATGGCAAACGGACATGGGCAAACACGAACACCGGCAACTCGCCGTCGAAATGACGCAATCAGAATTTTGCGGCCGCAGGGCCAGCATCAACGGAGAGGGTGTGCTAAGCATACCGTAAGACTATGAATACATTTCTGAAGAAGATGGGATATGCGGAGCAAGACAGGGTCCTTATTACTCACATCGATGACATGGGGTTCTGTCACGCAGCGAATGCCGCGTCGTTGATGTGCCTGCGTAGCGGTGCCGCTAGTTGTGGTTCCGTGATCGTTAACTCGCCCTGGTTTTTGGAAGCTGCGAAAATATGTAAAGAAAACCCCCAATTTGATATCGGTGTGCACCTGACCCTGACTTGTGAATATCCCACTTTTCGCTGGCCTGCGCTCAGTTCCAGGGATCCAGCGAGTGGTTTAATAGATGCCGAAGGTTACATGTGGCACACCCGTGAAGATGCTGTTCGCAATGTAAAAGAAGATGCCGCTGAAGCTGAAATGAGAGAGCAAATCGACAGGGCGCTGTCTGCGGGGATTGATGTCACGCATATTGATACTCACATGGGGGCGGTGGTTCACCCGAAATTTCTTCGAATATATCTGAACCTCGCCAGAGAATATTGTATCCCTGCGTTCCTGCCGAACATTACCCTGAACAGGCTGGAGGCCCTTCGTGAAACTGAGATGGCCAACGGTTATTTGGAGGTGCTTGAAGGAGTTGATCTGGATAGCGTACCGACGCTCGACGAAATCATTATCGATACACTGGTTGATCTTGACGATAAAAAATCTTTTTATCGTGAATTAATTGACGGCATCAAACCCGGGCTCACCCATCTCCTGTTTCACCCGGCAAAGGACGGAGATGAGTTAAAGGCAATTGCGGACACCTTCGCTTCCCGTAATGCAGATTATGAAGCGTTCAGTGACCCTGACCTCAAAGCGTATATAGAGGCAGCTGGTATAAAACATATCGGATACCGGCAGTTAAGGGCATATCTTTAAAGTGCTCGATTGAAGTGCTCGATTGAAGTGCTCTATTGAAGCACTTGTTTGAAGCGAGGGAGTGTTAATATGAAATCAAGTAAGCCTTCGGTAAATTTGACAGTATTGATCAGCATCTTACTTATAGGCTGTTCGCAATCGGAACCCCTGGAGGACATAAGCATCACTTATCCAAAAACAAGAATGGGCGATGTTGTTGATACTTATTTTGGGGTTGAAGTCCCTGATCCATATCGTTGGCTGGAAGACGATCTAAGCAATGAGACAGCAGATTGGGTCAAGGCGCAGAATGAAGTGACAGCCGGATACCTGATGCAGATTCCCTATCGAGCAGAACTGAAGGAAAGACTGGAGAACGTATGGGATTACGAGAAAGAAACTGCACCGTTCCGCGAAGGTGATTTCACCTATTTTTATCGTAACAATGGACTGCAGGATCAGTATGTTGCTTATCGAGAAAATGATGACGGAAACGAAGAATTATTCCTGAATCCAAATACATTTTCAGAAGACGGGACGACATCTTTGTCTGCTCTGTCATTTTCCAAGTCAGGGAGCATTGCTGCCTATTCGATTTCTGAGGGTGGCAGTGACTGGCGGAAAATTATCGTATTAGATGCCATCACAAAAGAACAAATAGAAGCACCGCTGGTTAACATTAAGTTCTCTGGCATTTCATGGCGCGGTGACGAGGGATTTTATTACTCAGGTTATGACAAACCTGAAGGCAGTGAGCTTTCTGCAAGGGTTGACCAGCATAAACTCTATTTCCACAAGCTGGGGCAACCTCAATCCAGTGATGAATTGATATTTGGCGGATCTGCGCAGCAGAAACGTCGATACGTTGGCGCCACAGTGACGGAAGATGATCGTTATCTTTTGATCGAGGGTGCGCAGTCGACTACAGGTAATGACTTGTATCTCATGGACTTAGCAAGTCGTGATAGGGAACTTGTCACGATTCTCGATCATATGGATTCAGATACGTACCTGCTCGACAACCGCGGCAGTAAACTTTTTCTCATGACCAATCTCGACGCCCCCAACCAACGGGTGGTGACCGTTGATGCCAGTGAACCCACTCAGGATAAGTGGCTGGACTTTATCCCGGAATCGACCGATGTTCTAAGTGCCTCGGTAGGCGGCGGATTTTTTTTTGCGCACTATATGATCGGGGCGATTTCCCGTGTTTACCAATATGACGTCGCGGGGAGCAGGGTTTGGGAAGTTCTCTTGCCTGGTATTGGTACGGCGACAGCAATTGAGGGAAAGCGAAACGAGAGAGAACTCTTTTATAGCTTTACTAACTATATGACGCCTTCAACGCTTTACAAATTTGATGTCCAGGAAGGTGACTCTGTCGTCTATCGAAAATCATCTGCTCGGTTCGATCCGGAAGACTACGAGTCGAAACAGGTGTTCTTCAACTCCCGCGACGGTACGAAAATACCCATGATCATCACTCACAAAAAAGGAGTGGTTCTTGATGGAAAGAATCCCACAATACTTTATGGTTATGGTGGTTTCGATATCAGCCTGACGCCGGCATTCAGCATCACTAATGCTGTTTGGATGGAACTCGGTGGTATCTATGCAGTGCCAAATATCCGGGGCGGCGGCGAATACGGGAAGACTTGGCACGACGCCGGAACGCAATTGAATAAGCAGAATGTGTTCGATGATTTTATCGCTGCCGCGGAATACCTGATTGAGAAGCAATACACCTCTGCTGACTACCTTGCCCTTCGGGGTGGATCCAACGGCGGATTGCTGGTTGGCGCGGTCATGACGCAAAGGCCAGATCTGATGAAGGTTGCGCTACCTGCGGTGGGGGTCATGGATATGCTTCGATATCACACTTTTACTGCTGGTGCCGGTTGGTCATACGATTATGGAACTTCCGGGCAGAGCAAAGAGATGTTTGAGTATTTGAGAGCGTATTCACCAGTTCACAATATCAGGCAGGGAGTGGCTTACCCAGCGACGCTGGTAACCACTGGTGATCACGATGATCGCGTGGTACCAGCGCATTCCTTCAAGTTTGCCGCCAGTCTACAGGCGAAACAGACCGGTAATAATCCCACGGTGATCAGAATTGAAACCAAAGCCGGGCACGGAGCAGGAACCCCAGTGTCAAAGATCATAGACCAGTATGCGGATATATTTGGTTTTACCTTGTTCAGCATGGGGATTGAGCATTTGCCCGATCGTGAACTTTACGAAAATTAGACTTGCGGCTTCGTCAAACGGCGACTAAAAGGGTTTGTCGTCGGTAAGGCTGATTCGATGCATCAATCTACTCTGTGAGGATAGGCACTATAACGGGGTTTTTCGATCAAAAGCCTGAGTACCGAATCCGCTTGGATGCCTGTTTGTTTGATGAAAGAGTGGAGCGGTATGACGATTAGTGGTTAAACGCTGTCATCGCTCGCACGCCCGCATGCAACCAACAACGGCAGCAGGAGCTATAAATTCCAACGAACGGTACACATGCGCGGCAACATGCGGGGCAACATGCGGGGCAACATGCTTCCATACATGTTGTCTATGCGAAGCAATCGAGATAATTTCATGCTAATCCCTGACGGTTTTATATGAGGTAGAGTCAGTATAAAGGGGTTTTAGGTTTGTGTAGGGGAATCCCCCTTGCTTCTCGCGCAAAACAGGGGCCTGTGTCCCAACTTTATCGATATGGCATGTTAAACGATGATCTGTCGTCAGGCATTGATGTAGACACTGATGCCTCGTTATTCGACGCCAATTGGCTGATCAGCAAAGGGCACAATTTGAAATTCACCGCAGAATATTAGTTCAACATTGACGTGGGTGATGAAACCGACGCGCGCTACAGTGTCGTTTATGGGACAACCCCCTGGCCCTTTGCCCAAATCAGAGCGGGATATCGCCAATGTGACAGCGACAACCCAGACCTTCTGCGCAATTACGCCGAGGGTTTTGTCTAAATACACGGATTCTTCTAACCCAAGCCCACTTGGCGCCGTCCAGTGTGTTAACGGGCGCGGCGCCAGGGCCATTTATTCGCTTTTTTAACCAGCAGGTCGCTATTATTACTTAATGGTTTACTATGCTACTCGGACGGCAAAAGAGAACCAAAATCTACGTTGAAAGGCAGTGTCTTTTCGATACATTGCCGAAATAAATTTGAGAGATATTCCCACTGAACGGCCCGACAAAACAAACTCGAAACGACTTCGAGCAACAACACCAACACTGGCTACTCCTCAGCAGCTCCTCGGGCCTGCTGGCCTTAGCCGTTCTGGTCACTGGTATTGACTATGCCAAGCCCATTGTTCTGACTTGGCTTGTCATTAGCTACGCGGCGCTCATTATCCTTTGCAAGCCCGAAAAGTCGCCAGCTGATCTGGCGACCATCAGCCGAGTAATTTTAAGCGCATTGGCTTTTGCCTGGCCCGCCGGTGGCACAATCATCTTATATCTATTCGTTCTCGCGGCTATCACCGACGCCATCGACGGTTGGTTAGCGCGACGTCGCCATCCTACTGAATATGGCGCGGTTTTGGACATGGAGGCCGACCAGCTGTTGATTTTTTGCCTTGCTGCAGTCCTGAGTACAACCAGTGAACTTGGCATCATCTTACTTGTGCTGCCGGCCCTAAAATATACCTTTACGCTCGCACAAGCTGGACTCAGGCTAAAATACGCAGACCCAAAACCGATGGACGGCGACAATTCTCGAGCGAAAACAATCTATGTCTTGGGCTTGCTCGGCTTGATCATCAATCTCATCCCGGGTCTTCCTCAAGCTTTTGGCGAAATCATCCTAATGATGGTCACGCTGTTGATCTCCGCTTCGTTTTTCCTGGACTTCGTGTGGCTGGTTCGTAATCGACAACGAGACATCAAGTCGTGAGCAACAGCGCAGTGCAAAGACGGGTTGTCGCAACCAAGGAAATCTTCGATGCTCTTCCCTGGTTCGTTTGTATTCTCCTGACACTGACTGCACTCACCGGATACGCTAGTCTGGATGCGCTGATCTTACTCACCATAACCAGCCTGGTGCCTAATAGTTGGCAAGTTGCGCGTACAACGCTCAGTTTATTCACAGGCGTTGTTTTCTCTATCGCCGTCTTGCTCGCTTTTGCTGATTCTGCCCTGAACTACTTTTTCGCACGTAGCGTCGACATTCAATACGACTTGCT